>Ga0210040_10002357_pt1 | contig 26755 bp, 22 predicted proteins | sample CryGeyCG12114_NA_FD_185462 | JGI IMG/M metagenome (GOLD analysis project Ga0210040, IMG submission 185462) | Groundwater microbial communities from aquifer - Crystal Geyser CG19_WC_8/21/14_NA (SPAdes) (version 2) | ecosystem: Environmental > Aquatic > Deep subsurface > Groundwater | place: USA... | reverse complement strand
CAACAATATACCTAAGGAACGTGCCTAGCCGGCAGAAAAGGCATATATTCGAGTTCCTCGGGCCACCGAGATCTCTATGATGTGGTAGTCGGACCATGATTCCTCTCAGCTGTCTCCAGGGCGGCCTCACCCCCATATGTTGAGGCACTTTCTCCGAGTCAGCTTCGGAGGCTGACTCGGAGATGCGAGACATCAAGAGCCTCTCAGATCCGCCCTCTCGCGACTCACGCAGAAGCGTTGCATCATCGTGCCGTACTATCGCAATATCCTTGGCCTATGGCGGCCGATGGTCCTGCCCAGCCCTAAGGAAGCACTTCATGCTAGCACGAGGAGCCTACTGGAGCTGGATCTTGACAGAAGAGGAGCCCGGCTGTTGTTCCTGTGGTCGAACGCCCCAAGAGTTACCCTGCCATCGCTGGTGCTTCGCCCCTCTCACCGTTTGCCGCTATGGGGCACTCCTTGAGGGCTCCTGAACATATATGCCTATCGATCCGGACGCTCCGACCGCCAAGGGGAGTGGTCATGTTTTCCTCCGCCACCAGTGAGTTGCCAAGCACTCTGCGATGTCCTGGTACTGGTCATCATCCTCCACCATTCGTCAGTGGCACAAGCTTTGTGCAACCTAAAAAAGTCGGTAGTCTCGAGCCACTTCATGGGTGAAAGGTAGTCTTCTTAACTACGGGCAGTTGGCTGGATGAACATGAGGCTGTGGTCGACACTTGACTAGAATTTTGCGAGTAGGATGGGCGTTTGTATCTCAAAACTAGGATATCGTGGACCTGTTCCTCTTCCTGCAGAGAACGCCGCGATCTGAATGCTTGCCCACAGCCTTTACTTCTGGCATGGTATTCGCTGCTTCACCCACGGTAAAGGGCATCTCAAAGGCAGCATGACAGCGGGCTCCGCTATGGCCGTCGCCAGGTCTTGTGCCTTTATCTAAGCCTTTACCCGCAGGTCGTCGAACGTTGCGGGCATCTTGAAGCTGCGTAGCGTTCTGCTGTTCGGCGAGGTAGAAGGAGTAGGAAGTCGAGTAGTGGCCAGCTGTTCGTCGCAGCTGCGATCCACCTGCGCGTTCAGTGGGTGCACTGAATTCCATTCCGCTCTTCTGTACTCCTGTACTTGATCGATTGTACGGTGCTGGTTGATCTTTGATGTCGTCAGGAGATTCTCCGTTGCGCATGACATTTTCGGCCAGGGAATGATAGCCGCGACGGCATACTTCAACACGCTTTGTTCTGCTCCTTGTCAGTACAGCTATAGTACACGGGCTATCGGGTGCTTGGTTCGTATATGGCATTGCAGCTATGCTCACTCGAACCTCTGGGGCACACGGCAACGTGTGACGAGCCAGAAAGCCCCGCTGGGTTCGACAGCGAGACATGCTTGGGCTCTCGTGAGATAAAGGAAGCTAGAAGCGAAGCAATTCAGCGAAGCTGATCGGCATATATAAATATAACGACACTATCGACCAAATCTGGAGGTGGCAGTTGGACTCGTTGGTGGAAGAGAGCTGAGACTGCCCGCGCGGTTAGAGTGAAAGAATACAAGGCCATCATGGTGCACCACGGCAATATGCTTGACATGGCTTTGTTATGGCAACCAATATCTTCATTCGTCAAGCGCCAGTCAGACAAGGACATATACAAGCTGTTAAGTGTTGGCTTTCATCACGCGGACAAGACAGTGGCTAAGCCTTGCGTGTGTGTGACCGGGACACTATATGATGATAAGCGACACTCGGCACCTTCACACTCCTATATAACTACATCAGCCACAGCTTCACGGCCGGTGCATGGTTGTACAAGGTTGCCTATGCTTACTCCAACGTTACATGGGTTTAGAAAGGGCCGCCACGCGCTTGGACACTCTACCAACTCATGGAAGCGGACGTCTCTACGGCCCTCCCGTATCCCCCTACTCGGCCTAGGGTACTCGTGACCAGGGCAGGAAATGAGTTGAAGGAGGAGAGCCAAGACTTCCGCATTGTCACTTTCAATTCATCCCCCACAGTGCTCTCTCACTCCCACCACCATCACCACGATTTGTTTCCATATTCGACTACCTTCGCCATCCAACAACATCACTCAAGTGCTTCACAGCCACTGACTAAAGCTCGTTTGCTCGTTCGCTCGTTCACTATCCTTCACGGACCTCACAAACGAGCCCAGGTGGAATCGCAGCTCTTAGAGTAAGTGTGCTCCTTCTATATCCGACTTTTAACCTTATCTCCCCACTAACAGCACATCTCCTAGAGACCGATCTACCCCGTCGCACATCATCATGACTCCCAAAGTTGCTTCTACGAAAGGTTCGCCAGTTGCTGGTGTCATCTCGCCTGCTCTGCCCAAGGTTCCTATCGCGTCCTCGGCATCGCAGACGCAAGAGATCGCAGCTGGCATGGAGGGCATGAGTCTTGTGGACACCCCACAAGCGACGCCATCAACCAAAGCCCAAGATGGTAAGTCTGAATTCCCTGCTTAGCAATTTCTTTATCAAAGGACTTGTTTTACTGTATTAGCAATGACAAGGATCGATACTGATCACTTTCGATAGGACCATTGGAACTATCCTACAGAATTACTCCTCCTGATAGCCACCCCAGAACAACAGCAGATGTGCCAGTCGAAGCGCCAACTTCTGTCACTGCTGTCACAAGTGCTGCCCCAACATCAGCTATCTTTGCACTCCCACAAGCCGCAGATGATGTCTTCGCCGCCACAACATTTCCCAACCCTCCGACTGCTCGCAGCTCCAGTGCTCCGCTCCATAGTACTTCATCCGCCATCGCTCGTCGAATCGAGTCAACGCTTAATACGTCAACAGCCAGCCGCTTCGCTCCACGTCCGGATCGAGACCCGTCGCAGATTACCGCCAACAATATGCAAGGAGTCTGGCCGCCTGAGGCTTTAGTCTTTGTTGCTAAGTAAGCTGCCCTACCTAGCTATGGCCACTATTACTGACCTCGCTCAGTCTATCCAATCAGAGAACAGATGACCAATTGGAGCAAGCTTGTCACGAGAAGTTTGATCTCTTTGGCGAATGTGGCGTGAAGGTTCGTCGAGACCGTAACAAGCAACCCTTCGCATTTGTGCAGTACAAAGTGAGTTTCCACCATGTGATTGACGTATCACAGTGCTAACCATGCTTACAGGATTCCGACGCCGCGAAGCGAGCGATTGAGCAAGGTCGAGGCATTGTTATCGATGGTCGAGAAGTCCGTACGGAGCAAGCCAAAGCTAATTGTAAGTCCTACAATAGCATCCTTACATGTCTACAGTTCATGAATTCTAACAAGCTTTTAGGCACTCTTGTCATCAGCGATACAAGTGGCGTAGCCATGGAGGAGGCTGAGGTCCGCAACCTGCTGGCTCCTTATGGCGAGATCCAAGATGTAGCTACAGTCCCCGTCGCAGGTCCTCGCGGCTTTATTCTGCCAGGCTACAACGTCCGTTTCGCCTATTGGCAAGATGCACGAGATGCACTACGTGTAAGGCTAACACCCAAGGATGTACTGCATATCTGACAAGCTAGGATTTCGATACGGTCCAGGATAATAAGATCTACCGGCTTGTGCAGGCTCCGACTGTTGAAGCTCCTTCACCATTCAGACCTACTGCTGGTCGCCACGGTCGTTCGAATACCGACCTGAAGTCGATCTTCGTTGGCAACATGCACCCGGAGACTACAGAGTTCGAGTTACGAAATGAGTTCGAGCAATTCGGCCAGATTCGTGTTGCTAACATCATCACAAAGCCCATCACAGGTATGTTCTGCACTATCCCCTCGTCATTGTACACTAATGAGAAAACTTCAGGATCCAATGGAGGTGTCAACTGCTTCGCCTTTCTCGAGTTCGAGTCCACCGAGGCAGCGCACGCCGCCTCCTGCCACGAGGTAAGCCTTACTCATGTCCTTCATCCTTTACAAGGCTAATGTTCTGAAGGCCGTGGTTCTCGGTGTGAAGTTGCGTGTAGAGCCGAAAGAATACAGCATGAGGCGCTCGGAACGACTGGTGCAGTACAGATCAACCACCCCACGACGCCAATTGCCCTCTTACAACCACAATTTTGGATACGGAACCGTACCAAACGCAATGAACGTCAGTATGATGTTACCAATGGGTGGCTTCCAGTATCAGCCTCCGCCAATGGGGTACCAGGCTCCAATGCCATACGGTCCAGCCCCTTCTTTTGGTGGACCTCATTACACACCACCGAATTTTCACATGGGCAGACAACAGCAGTATCATGGGCCGCAGTACAACCAAGGCTATGGTTACGGTATGTCGCCTATTGAAGAAGAGCAGCATTGGTGAATTTTCATGCAAATCTAGCTTCAAGCTTGAATAATGGCTAGCGATGGCGTGTGGCGTCCTTTCTGCAACATGCTGGCCGCAATCTCGGTCCCGGGCTGGGACGTGGGCTTTTTTTCCCCTTTGATATGTGTAATCAGAAATAGCGAAAGTGGCCAACATGGCGCACTTTCGCCAAAGCAATGACAAGTCAATGAGCTCTGGCATCACGTGTGTCCTTTCTCTCGCTCATGTTAGGCACGGTGTGCTCCTCATTCACGTTCGCGTCGCTATTCTTGTACTGCGAAGGCGAGGCTATACCCAACTGTTCTTCTCGAAGGCACAAAGCCACGTCTCCACTCGACTTTTTGAATATCTCAACTACGCATCCGGCGTACGCCTGGGCCGCTCTTCCCACGCGTTCTGTCGACGTCGTCGGGACGCGGCTTCGGATGCGGTGTAGCGCCCACCCCCGTGACCAAACCGCATCTCGAATACCCTAAGAGTCAAGGAAAACTCCACTACTGAGTGACACGGCGTGCTCCCGAATTTTTGGACTCGCGGATCATGTCTGAACTGCGGTGAGGGAACGTGGGGTTTCGTTGGATGAGACCGATTGTGCACCAAGCCTTTGCACACCGGCAGGTGGGAAGTCAGTTGTTGGCAGTGAGATCCGATCGGAGTACAATACTGGTACGGCGTCTGTGATGGATGTGTCAAAGGTGTTTACAGTTTGGCTTTTGGTGGGTTTGATGTCGGGTCCACACAGCAATCAGCTACCTAGGTCTGACTTGGTTTACTTTGGTGCCTGCTTAACGGTAGACTGATAACTAATGATTACGGAAATGTTGAAGGCCTTAGAGGACCTTGATTAAAGGCGTTGCTACCAATTGTGATAGATGTGTCAAAGGTGTCGTTGGTACTTGTTGATCGTCGAGCTTTGGGGATGGTTTCCTGTTTACCTCTGCTGTGTAGTACCTGTATAATTCACTGTCGAGTACTGGTATTGTTGCCCTCTTGAAAGCAGTTATCTGCCTCCTGATTGTCGACGGACTTGCTGATCATTGGTTATCAGTCTGCCGTTAAGCAGGCACCAAAGCAAACCAAGTCAGATCCATCACAGCGTCCTCCTCAATAACAGCGGATGCGGTTCAGGTTCGGCTTCAAAGTCACGACGGCACGGGACGCTATTGACATGTCTCGGGGGGGATGCGTGTGACACGCTGTACACGGGTATGGCGTACGCCTCGACAATTCTGGGGAGGAATGGAGAGAGGGTCATGGTGGCTTTTGTGTTTTGTTGGGAATAGGCTTGCTCCCGCGTTTGGATATGTACACTTTATCTTGCTGCGTCTTCTATTGAAAAATTCCTCCAAGTTGGTCATCTATGCCAGTTTAAATTCAGATTCAGATTCAGGTTCAATTCAGATTCAGAATCACTTGACCCTCGTGTTGGATTTGAACATCTCCCACCCGGGACTCCCACCCTTGCCCTCTTTCCTCGTGATCTCCTCGACCATCTTGACCAGATCGTAGGTGATTTTTTCGGTCACGGCGCTGTCGTGCTTGTACTCCGGGTGGGTTCGCACGAAGTGTCTCAGCCACTTGGCTCCCGTCCAGAGGGTGCCGTTGGCGCGGCCGCGGATCAGGTCGAGATACCGCGCAATGTCGCATCGCGTGCTGACGTCGATGTTGACGCTGTCGAGGTAAGACTCGACGAGCGGGATCAGGCCGGGGAAGTCGTCGGAGCCGTTGATGATTTCGTCGACCGTCATGAGTGCGTATTCGTCTTCCACGGGGCCGAAGTTGGGTGGGGGGGATGGTGTCTGCGGACGACTCTGCTGCGCGGGTGTGGTGGCGCCAGAGGGTGGTGCGCTCATACCGTTCAGCGATGGTGAGGCTCGGGGGCTGCGGCGTGGGAAGGGGTCCTTTCGGAAGTAGAATTTCGAGTCCAATACTGCGTCGCGCTCGTGGGCGGTTTCCATGTTCTCCGTCGTGCGTGGTATGGGCAGGTAGAAGTTGAGGTCGAACGACAGGATGGCGCGAGTGATGAGGACGATGAAGATGCTGAAGGCGGCGTTTTCAAAGTCGGTTATTTGGATCTCCATCGACCGGAACTCGACCCGCCATCCAATGTCGGCACCTGGTGGAGGCGGTTTGAAACGCATATGCTGCCAATTCGTTGATTGGATGTTTTCAAAGTGGTTGGCGCCATCCGGGTCCAAGGTCTTGAGGTCTTCGGAAAATATCACAAGAGGGTCGCGGATGAAGAGGTGAGCAAAATGTGTGGCAAGACGATCGTCCATCCCTCCGTCTACCAGCTTCTGCTTGAGCTTTTCGTCAATGATCAAGTCGGGGTCGAGATACTCGTCCCGTAGCCTAGGATCTTCGGATATGTACGTGCTGTTTGAAGCATACCGCGATTTGGGTATCCGCCATCTGTCGTTCTTTACTGGTACCTCTCCCAGTTCTTCTGGGGTACGGTCGTCGACGGCACGACTGATTTGGTTCCATCTGACATCTGTATCAACCAGGAACCCTTTGTATATAGGTGTTGCAGCAGTAAGAGCAAGAAGAATGGGGCCGAGCGGCGAAAGTTGATCATAGAGCGTGCGCCCTTCTAAGATGTTCTTAGCTTGAAATGTGATTTGAAGGCAGCAACTCCCCATGCCAAAAGCCATTGCGTCCATGTAGACACAGTCGTCTTTCGCCGCGCCATTTCGTACATCGTCATCTTCAGGATAGATGTGGAGATCATAGTTCACTGTAGGGTCGCGGAACGGTGAAGGTGTATATTTATCCTTGAAGACAGGTACATTGAGTTCAACCTTTCGACCGCGACGTGACCTTATGTTGGCTGCAAGCGTCGGGAATCGAATGTGAGGGTTGGCAATCTCATCTGGAACAAATTGGGAGCGTAGTGCATTCCCTGAAGGAGGATAATACGGAACAATGTAGTCGTCTTTAGTGCCGAGCCGTGGGAACGTGGTCAAAGTAATTGGGTACTCTTCGTGGTCCATGTGATCTTTCGCAATGACTCGTCGTCGTTTCATATCGTTTTCGACATCGAGGAGGTCTTTGAAACCGATGCCCCAAGGTTTTCCCGGAGTTGCTTCTAACATGAAGCGTCCAAACTCGGGATGGAAGGTGGGAATATTACCCTTTGGCTTGCTGGAGCCGCATCAGCCGAGTCCGACATCAACCAGGAAAATTGCTTACTGCTCGGGTTCATAGTCAGGCACAACGCTACCTTCCAGCTCCTCATCTTGGGCAAGGGCTTTCAGAATATCGGCTTGGCGGAGGGATAATCGGACTTTGTTTTCCTTGTCGTCAAACGCCACGACCAAGTATTCGATCTGATGCGTCCATCAGTCACGCCAACAACGGACTTGAAGAAACCTACCTCATCACCCCACAAAAGGGCGTCTCTCTCTTTGCCTTTAGCCTTACGCCAGATGGTGAGGAGTTGCTACCCATCCCGTAAGTACGTGTACATAAAGCAGCAGGAATGTTCCTGGCGTACCTCAATACCCCAATCTCTGACCTGGTCAGCGGCCTGTTTAGCCTCTGGCCATGCAAGGGGCGTGCCCAGTTGTCTATACACCGGTCAGCGATCACAAGTCCAGCGTGAAAGGAAGGCTAGAAGCACGTACAAAAGCCCCATGGCGTTGGTAGACTTGTTTGTGATTGGTCGGTCAGGATATCACATATCACACTAGGGCTGAAACGCCATGTTCTTCAAAGGTATAAGGGAATGTGGGACTATTTAGTATGCCGAGGGAACATGTATCCGGCAAGAAGGCGGATGTGGAAGGGATAGTATACTAGGATAGTATCCTTCCAAAGGCGCAGGGTCAGTCCGAGTCCCCAGAAAGGTGTTTCTTAAAAGTCAACCCTTAGCCTCGAACCTCTTGCGACGGCGCGATTGGACTGGCGTGACGTTTCGAGAGACGGCAATGATCCGGGGAATCGAGATGACGTGATTCCACCAGGAGAATTTTTCCCGAGAGGCACGAAGCTACACCACTTTATTTATGAGTACTATCAACGAAACAAGAGATGCTCGTAAAGTCTGAGTGCGCATGAGAGAACACGGCAGAAGTACTGTCGACCCGGGTGTGAGCGCAAAAATACCCACTGCACAGGACTTTGATTTATAATCCACATAATGTCCGATACAATTTGTATACTGTGTAAGCACTTTCGCATCTGGCCGGCCGAAGGCACCTGCACGCTTCAAGCATTGTTAACCGATACTAAGCGTAAGCGTAAGCCTAGACGTAAACGGAAGCGTCCACCTTCTACCTACGTACTTCAAGTCTTCAACTCGCATCATACCAACAGTGACACACAGACGAGTCTCGATCGGGAATCTGTAAGCGCACATCTTGGCGTGATCTTGCATTCCAAGGTTGCCAGTGCCGCCGTGCCAACCTTGGAACACATCATGGTTGGACAACTCGAATACCACAAACCGTACGTCCTGACAAGGCTACGGACCCCTTTTTACTATATTCTCTTTGACCGGAATCTCTGATGCAGTGGCCCATATCCTTGTCTTCGAGCGTCATTCTCTAGTTGCTTTGTTGGCCCCACCTCGCTTCAGGAGAACCCGTATCAACGCTGGTCGAGATTGAACCAATTCAATGCGGTGCAACCCGAACGCACAACATCGACCCGATGACGACGACACATACATGATCTGGTAAGACAATTGTGTATTGCACCGTGTGAGCATGGCGAATACAACCCATGCCGTAGGGTATGTGAATCAAAATAACCCGTCCATTGTAGCATATTCGACTCCACCCAGGAACGCCTCTGGAACCAGTCGATGGGCAAGAATATGTACAGGTGCCACATCGACATGACTTCCATGCATGATCGTTTCGTATCTAATTACTTCGCGCACCGTTTCTGGCTGCTCTTATCTCGTCCATTTTCGCGACTCTTTTCTTGAACTCTTCGTACTGGCATTTCTCGTAGCTATGTCTTTCTTGCTGCATTTAGTGTTAGAACGCACTTTGGTCTGGTGGTTCGCTTCTAGCCTACCTCGCACTTCCATGGCAGGTAGTATTCCTTGTGTCGACACTGGTTTAGTGGGATGAGAAGATGCGCGCAACTATCTCTTGAGGCCATGGGGAGGCGCGCGTCTGACATGGCTTGCCTGGAAGCTGAAGCTGCAGGAAATTAGCAGGCTGCGTAGGCACTCTGACGATGTTCTTTGCCTACCACCAGGGGTGCTATGATGAGCATCGCCCATGCCTAGGGTCTCCTTGATTGACTCTGCTACCGTCATGATTCTCGATGTGGAGGTGAAGGTCGAATAACGCTCTTTGTACCGGGACCAGCTGCAGTTGCAGTTCAGACCTTCTGCTCACACCCCTCTACAACCCGAGTTGACCGTGAACTTGAAGCTACAGCTTGCCGGTGGAGCATGGGGTACTAGCGTCTTGGCAGAACAACGCAACCACGCAACCCTCAGGCTCAGGCTCAGGCTTCGAAACGCGTCTCACATCTTCACGCGTCGAACCTCTGCCCGCATTCACATTGCATATGCCACTTTATGCAGGACCCACACCCATGAATGGACTGACTCGGCACATACAACTGTTGCGCATACGACAATAGTGGTTGAGGACAGAAGCATCTCAACTCAGTGCGTCTGTTTGTAACCTGGAAACAAGGAATCGACCACAAGCATGGCGGAGAGTGCTGGCGACATCTACTCCGCGACATACAGTAATGTAGGAAACCACTCTTCTTTGTCCAGAATCCCGAACCCCGAGCTAACAACGTCGATGCAGGTTCCCGTCTACGAACTCAAGGTGAACAGCGATCATGTTATGCGCAGACGTGCAGACGAGTGGATCAACGCAACACACATCTTGAAGATAGCAGGCTTCGATAAGCCTGCCAGAACAAGAATACTCGAGCGTGAGGTGCAGAAGGGTGTGCATGAGAAGATCCAAGGCGGGTATGGAAAATACCAGGGTGAGCATACCACACCTCACTGCAAGATCGTGACCACTGACATGTCATTGTAGGAACATGGGTCCCACTACCTGAAGGACGAGCGCTCGCAGAGAAGAATGGCGTACTAGGCAGAATCCTAAAGATATTCGATTACGTGCCTGGCGACCGAAGCCCACCACCTGCCCCTAAGCACAGCACAAATGCTTCCAGCCGCCCGAAGCAGAACAAGCAACCCGCACCACCCCGGAGGGCACCAGTGACTCCATATTATCCTCCTCCAGATCAGTATGAGTCAGCAAGTGTGCAGTATGCTGAAGAGGAAAGCCAGAGAGGGGCGACACCAGCAGCAGCATCGTTCATGGAGGACGAAGTCGACTTGTTTCCTCTTTCTCAGAACTCTGCATCCTCTCGAAAGCGCAAGCGAGATGCTGCAGACGCAGCAGAGTCCGCAGCCGAATTAGAACATACCATTTATGGAGATGAGTTGCTTGATTACTTTGTCACAGCGGGCGATGATCCGCACGGTGCCAACATCCTTCCACCCGTACCGCCTGTTGACTTCGATGTAAATCGGCCCATCGACACGACAGGAAATAACGCGCTGCATTGGTCGGTAGCTATGGGTGACGTGCAGGTGACACGAGATCTTTTGGCACGCGGCGCGAACCCTGCAGCACAGAACATAGCTTCAGGAGAGACACCTCTTATTCGAGCAGTTTTATTCACCAATAACTACGACAAGAAAACATTTCCAAAAATTGTGCAAGCCCTGGCCGGAACGGTCGGCGAGCGGGACTGGCACGGTGCTACCGTATTCCATCACATCGCGGAGACCGCAAGATCCAGAAGTAAATGGAGTTGTGCAAGATACTATTGCGAGGTCTTGATCAACAAGATGCAGGAAATGGGTTCCAACTACGCTCAGGTACTACTTACTTCCACCGACAAGAATGGTGACACCGCGGTGCTATGTGCTATACGTAACGGTTGCATTAAGGTCGCAACCTTTTTACTCAATCACTGTCCCGAGGCAGGAGACGTGCCGAATCTAAAAGACGAGACGGCCAATGACTACCTGCGAGAACTACGAGAAAAGCGCGAGAGCTTGGAACAGCCACCGTCCTCACCACCTCGAGCTGGCGAATCTTTCGGCCGCAAACGGGCACGCCATGCACAGCAGAAACAGGCGGTCTCGCGCGCAGCATCAAATGTGCTGACTAGGGTACCTTCTTTTATGGAAGAAGCTAGCACAAAGCTTGCCTCCATGTACGACGTCGAAGTCAATGAGCGAGATACAAACATTGCGGAAGCAAAGCAAGCTCTTAACGACTTTGAAGCACAACGACATAAGATCAGGCAGGAGTCATTTGCTCTACTCGCTAGAGCTGAGGAAGAAGCTAGAATGCAAGCGCTGCGAGAAGAATATGAAGCATGCGTACGTGAGCACGAATCGCTGCTAGAACAGCAAGAGCATGGGACGCTGCAGAGTATTGTGCGGCAACAAGATCAGCAAACACCGGCTCAAGCATTCCGTTCCGCCAACCCTCGACCACTGACTCACGACGAGATGTATGCCACATTACCTTGGGCGCTCGAACTGTACCAACAGCAAAGCATGCGGCGGCAGAAAGTGAGCGAGATAGCGCGTTTGACGGGTGATGCAGGCACGAGTGAGAGGATCGGTAAGCATCGCAAACTCGTTGCCATTGCTACAGGCCTCCAGGAGGAGACGTTAGACGATATGTCTGAGGAATTGTTAGAGAGCTTGGGAGCCTCGCAAGCCGGTCTTGCGGCAAACGGTCCGAGGACACCTCCACACCTGGCTCTAGAGGCATCATAGTATGATTGTGTGATAGGGTGGTGTGTACGACACAATTCTAATGAATGGGTGATGTCAAGCTTGTGGAGATGTTTGTTTGATACATCGTACAAGCAGAATGCAACTCGATTTGCTGTCGCGGATGGTAGTAATGCCAAACACGAGTAGGATGATTACGTTGGAGTGACGGCCGCTCGTGCTGTGGAGCCCTAAGGGTAATTCGTACCGAGGTAGATCTTCCGGGCAGTTCCCGTAGATATCTTACACCAATATTACAAGCACATCAGGCGTTTTGTCGGGAGTTTATCGTATTGGACAAACTCATTACATTTCCGTAAGCACGAAACACAATGATCGCCGCCAATCAAGCTACGAAAAGCTTAACTTTCAGCCTCGTGGTCATGGTCATGACGTTTGCAGGTGTGGTAAAGGCGGAGATACTGCAGCAGCGCTGGGAATGATGCGGTGATGATCGAGGACTCCGAGTCCGAGTCTGAGTCGGAGCTTCTGCATTCGTCACTTGTAGAGCACTGGTGCTGGCACTGGCATTCGGCACATGTGTCGAAGTACCGATCGACCATGACGCTCAATTCCAACGCCAGCGTCCTCGTCCGCGACAGCACGCGTAGAGCGACAGACGCACAAGGTACCTAGGAAGGCAAGTACCGCGTGGCTCTCGTGAGGACCAGAGATGTCATCAATACTCCGAGCAGCCCGGTTCTTCCTCTCTGCATGTTCGCTGAACTTCTCTCCCACTCCAACGACCACCATGAAATTACTCAGCGTATGCCTGTCCCTCCTGGGCTTGACTTGTGCTCAAAATGCCTCGCTGGCACAAGACAACACCATCGCAACCGAGGGCCTGGTCGGTAAATCGACGAGGTTCGATACCATCCTGCGTGTCGACAACGGCACTTATGGCAACCCAGTCGAGGAGGTCCATTACTTCTACAACTACTGGCCCATCGGCTTGGCTGTCTCGAGCACTTCCCGTATTTTCGCATGCTATACCAGAGGCATGTACGACTGTAAGTGCGTTCCGTCCGGTGTAATCCCTCGTATCTTGTCGGCTATTGAAGTCACGGCAATATCCCAAGGACTCGCTAGACGATACACGGGCTTGCTGTATTATACCCTTCTTGCCTCTAACGGACGTACGACCAAGATTGCACGAATTCTTTGCGCTAGTCTAGCCCAAAGTACTGACGATGTGAGCCTCGTAGACACGGTCAGCGAGGTTGTCAACATGACTTCCGAGGCTCCCTACCCCAGTGCCGGGCTCAATCTCCCTGCCGACATGCTCAACACCACGTTCAACGGCATTGAGTTTGGGTCGGACAATTCCACCGGTCTCATCTCAGTGCAAGCACTTTACATCACACCGCAGACGTCAAGTCGTCCCGAAACGTTGTGGATGGTCGACACTGGTCGCCCAACGATACAGTCCGCCTCGGGCAGCTACAGCATGCCCTACGCTCAACCCGGCGGACCGAAAATCGTGGGAGTGTCTTTGGCCAACAACTCCGTCTACACAACCTACACTTTCCCGCCGACAGTCCACTACCCTGACTCGTACATGAACGACATCCGATTCGACCTGAGGCCAGGCCGCAATGTAGCTTACATTGTCGACTCCTCCAACGAAGGACGGCCGGGCTTCATCATGCTGAATCTGACCGACGGCTCCTCCTGGCGTCGACTGACCCAACACCCCTCCGTGCTCCGCGTCCAAGGCAGCGTGCCGTCCTACCAAGGCCACCCATCCTACTACCGAAGTCCAGGCATGCCCCTCAGCCACCAACAGGAAGGCCTCGACGGCATTCAGATCAGCCCCGACGGCAACCACATCTACTACTCGCCCTTACCCTCGCAGTCCCTCTACCGGGTCCCGACCATCAACCTCCTAGCGCTCGACTCGGACCCACTCGCCGAACAAGCGGCCTCCAACAACGTCTCCTGGCTCGGCCAACGCGGCGGCGAGGCCAACGGCTTCGAAGGCGACTCCAACGGCCTCGTCTACATGCTGATGCCGACCCACAATGCCGTCTACTACTACGACCCCGCCGACCTGCAGGTCCACGCCTTCGTCCGCGACCCGCGCATCCTCTGGCCCGACAGCGCGAGCGTCGCCGCCGACGGCTACTTTTACATGACCGTCAACCAGCTGCCCTACCAGCCCCAGTGGAACAACGGCGTCGACCTACGCGTCCATCCCGGCGCCATCTTGAGGGCCAAACTGCCCGGTGACGGCACGAAGATCTCGAGTTTGTATGGTTGAGTGAAACGAAGAGGCCCCACCGACGGCCCCCAGGGGAAGATCAAAAGATGGGAGAGCGGGTAAAAGGATAGATTGTTCGAAAGTAGAAGCAGCTGCGTTGTCTTATGCATACCGATTTCCGGGGGAGCCTTGGTAATGATAACAAGACTCTGTAATGATAGAGACGCACAAGCAAATTGTACATATCTCGAGGAACTATTGCAAGGCCAGGTCCCGATCGTGCGCTACCCACTTGTTCACACGGTATTCCACGTACATCATCCAGCTCGACGTTCGGCCTGGTGTGCGGGTATAACTGTACCTAGGTATGGCTCCTCATACACGAAGTGTTTAGCAAGACCAATCACATCATCTACACCCATACAATATGCGCCAAAACTCGTAGCACGTCCACGTGGGGGATACTGGCTCCGTCGCTCAGGTCTCTCGCCTTGCCCAATCACTCCGCAATCTTTCGCCTCTTCCTCCGTCCACCGACGGCACTCGTCGTCTGCTCCCTCTCCTTCTCCTTCTCTTCTCTCTCCTCTTTCTCGACCACATCGCCCTCCTCAACGGCCGAGCTGACGCTCACACTGACGCTGCTCTGCCTCGGTCCCACGGCCGCAAATACAGCACCCTTGTCTTCGCCGCCTAGCGACCCTAATCGTTCAACCTCCAGCTCCCTCCACTTGCCCAACTGCTCAATCACGTCCTCGAACATTTCTCGCGCGTCCGAGATGATGCCCTCATCCAGGCCGGGCGACACACTGCTTTCTTCTTCATCTTCTTCTTCATCCTCACTGCTGCCTTCTTCGTCTTGCTCGGCTTTGAGTTTCGCTTCATCTCTTCTGAGTCTCAAGCTGCGTCCGAACGCCCTCTCCCTCGTCGGCAGTGGATTGAACATGACCGCGTTGGCAAACATGCGCACAAGCTCCATCTCGAGTTGCGCGGAATTGACGATCCCACGCGGCGGGATGAGCTCGTCCGCTTTCTTGACATAATGTAATCCAGCGTTGCCTGTCGCATTAGCTTTCGTGATGGGCGTCTCAGTTCCGGTATCACTTTCCAGCGCCTCGATGGCCGCCAACGCTGCACGCCCTCCTTTGGTCACTGCAGTCCTGATGCTCTTCAAATCCTGCGGTTTGTGAACGAGCTGTCTGTATCCGGGTGCATCACGTTCGTTTAGTGGCTTTGCGAAGATGCCTGCTAGTTTGTGTGAGGTTATACTAGTAAGAAGGAGTTGCGCCGTCTTGGCGAAATTGCGCGACACGGCGACGAGTGACGGGTCGTACGTGTTTTGCCGTTGGTTTTGTGGCGGGACCACGGCTGACAAAGACGGTGTGAAAGATGCGGGTCGTACAGAAGAACGTTTACGCTTTGTGACGGTGTTTGTTCGTGTGATTTCAGGACGAGAAGTGGAGGTGTTGTTGCGTGGTCTGCCACGTCTACCAGAGGATCGTTGTGGCTGGTCAGTGTCTGAAGGCATAGGCACGGGCGTGCTGGGAGGTTCAGCCTTGATCTTCTGCTGCGTAGTAGGACGTGCTGTACTAGGTCTTTCGACGAATGGTGTCTCGGAGTTGTAAGATGCGAGGGACTGTGAACGACTGGGCGGTACAGCCGTTGATGTGACACTAACATCTCGACCACGTCTCGATACACGAGGCTGACGCTGAGCCATAACATCCTCATCCTTTCTCTTCTGACTTGGCAGAGAATCACGAGTCGATTTCCTTCGAGGAAGCTCCGGCACTGTACTTTCATGATCAGAAAGAGGACTAACTTCACGCTCCCGTTGTGCAGCGCTCGGAGCCTGAAGACCACCGCTTGTCTTCGGTGTTCGTTTCCACGGCGTGGAAGATGCGGAATTGGTGATCATAGACTTTCGAGGTTGGTATCTTGCTACAGGCGTGGCATTCGCGGAAGCCGGATGTGGGTAATAAGGTGGTCCAGGTGGTCCCTGCCATTGTGGTGGAGGATGACCGGGATATGGTCCAGAGCTTGGTTGTGGATACGGTTGATATGGGCTGTGATGGGGAGTCTGATACACTGGTCCACCACGGCCACCAGGAGACTGGGCATAGAATTGAGGGTTGGGGTAAGGAGCGTGCTGTGGATAGTGATGCGCAGACATCTGCTGCGCCCACTGAGGTGGTGGGTGTCCGTACGGCGAATACTGGGGGTATGGCTGTTGGTGTGGTGGAGGGACTGGGGAACCACGCCCCTGGCCAGAGTTCGACAAGGTTCGTTTCGGCGCCCCATAGTCCATGGGTGGTGGCATGTGTGGCATGCCAGGAGGCGGTGGCAGTATAGGTACTGAGTGACCCTGAGGCCCATGTGCATAGCCATGCTGTGGAGAAGGAATTGGTCCATAATTCGGCCGCTGAGGTGATGGCGGAGGCAATGTCCTATGGAAAGCTCCGGGTGATTGGTGCGAGGGTGGACGATCAGAATGTGGAACAGGTGACATTTGAGGGTGTGTCTGAGATGTCCCAGACATCTGTCTAGGTACAGACGGCCGTGCAGTGCCTGGCAAAGCAGGCGAGTGTTGTGCAGACCCAGGGGTTGGCTGACGAACATGTTCAGCGCCAACCTGTGCCGGCCGTGCTGCATGCTGGCTTAGTGGATGCGTGGGCGGTTCCTTTCTGCCGGTCTCGAGTCCAGCCTGCAGTTGAGCAGCCGTATCGTATCCATCCGGCTTTCCAACACCATCATCTCTGCGTTTCGGTGTCTCTACCTGCGGAGGCAGGGCGCGAACCTCTTGTGTGTGCCGTGTCGGTTCGACTTGTCCTTCAAGCTCCTGCACTTCTCGCTGCAGTCTGCCATACTCGTCTTCATCATGTCGAATCTCCTTGACCACGTGTTCTTTATACCGCGCGTATAGTTTGTCCACTACCTCTTCCACGAGTTTTTGGCCTGCTTGGCCCGGGGAAGTGTTTGGGGGAGGAGATACCGACAACTTGCGCTTGCGTGGATTCGTGCCATGGACACCAACATCACCGTTGACCTTCACGATTTGTGCATTCTTCTCAGCATTGATGATATCTTCGTATAGTCCTTGTAGTGCACTTGCGGTAAGTCGTGTACTATCGTATCGTTCATTTTCACGAATGAGGTCGTTGGCATTCAAGGCAGATGCAATTTCGTCGAAAGCCGAGGCGTCTGCGCCATGTCTGGCTACAGATTGAAAGAAGGCAAGCGTTTCGTACGGTGTGTAGGTGGTTATTGAAGGCATAACATCGTCGCGAATCGTTAGTCGGAGAGCGGGCACGTTGTCCACCACACCAAGCTCACTGGGGAAAAAGAGGATTTTGTCGCGTAGAAAGCGCGTGTAGAACTTGAGATTGGACTAGAATTGATCGAACGTTTATAGGTGTACCGTATGTCACGGTATGAGGTGGAAGGACCGACTACTACAGAAGTTGCGCTGGAGCTTGCAGTGAATTGGGCTGAAATTTTTGAAGACAACTTGAACTTGAAGCGCGACGGAACAGTGATGCTCGGCTAAGTTAGGCATTGTAGACGCAGCCAATTTAGGGACGAGGAGGCGCCCGAGGGACTTTCCTTTGCATCTCTGGGCATGATTTATCGTCCATCAATGCCGACAAGGCTTTAACTTAGGCAGCGTCATGATCAAGACCTGCAATCAGCCGCGAAACACGAACACCACTTCCATCTCAATGTTAGCAGAAAGCCGCGAGCCCGAGCTTTAATGCTGGGCGCCGCCCACTCTACTCGTACAGCTTGCAATTCGTAGACAGACGAGATGCGCCCTGCTTGCATGATTCATTGCTGATAGCTAGTTGTCGCTACTTTTGCACCTCTCTTAATTGCTGCAGCTGAACACGAGCACAACAAACAAATGCGGGCGTTACGCTACGTGATTACACTATGGAAAGCCTCGGAGGCACATGGCGAAGCAGCGGCCGATCACAATTGTGGGCGACTGTCTCTACCGGCATCGTAAACAAAGACTGAGACAGCTCAGATACTTGCACGAAACTTTTATGCCACTCTGGGCGATATGTTCAAGCTGAGCAGGACTGAGGCTCTCGAAGTTGCTGTGGAGCAAAACTACGTTTCGTACTTCCTGCCACGTATGCATGACTTACAGCCAGTTGGGAGACAATGTGGAATCGCAGAGGGGTCAACTACGCGATCTTGACTCGCAGTTGAAAGAAGCAGACTGTAAACTTGAGAAGCTCGAAGCGAAACACAAAAGACAGAGTCAGATGCTTGCCAGTGGAAGGTGGCCCGTAAGGTATCTGGCCAGCAGCACATCAGACAACGAACACGACGAGAATAGTAAAGGCCATGAGGGACAAGGTCGGTCGTTACGGCAGACAGGCGACCAGTCGTCAGTCGATTTAGCTGCATATATATAACAGCTGCGTTGAGCTGGGTCGATGGTACAGCATAGCTTTCCTTTTGGTCACAACAGTCATCAGCCATGGGAAGGAGACATCTAGCGGGCAGAGTAATGGAGCATGGCATTGGGAGGTGAGTTGATGCTTCATTCGGACATCAAAACAAGATAGGTTAACTACGTTGTGGGAACCACGGACAGGCATGGATCAAGCCAAGTCAAGCCATACAAATGGTTTATTCCGATCTGGAACTCATAGTCTTGCTTTTCGGGTCCTGGAGCCTTTGAGATGTATTGTGATCGGTGAGAACTGCTCTGGCAGAAGGGGACATCCAAGGTGGAAGCAAGATCCTTTGTGGAACACGAGTCACTTTCGGAAGGTAGACAAACGTATCCTGATCGAACAGATACTCTAGAGGTTCTTGATGGGCAGCCTTGCCAACATGCGTATAGCGTGGCATGTAAGGGTTCGATCGGCCATTCCACTTGGAGACAAGCAAGCTAGGCTAAAGAAGATAGCGATGACGTTGTCGACTTTCGGAAGGAACTTTGACGTTCGAGTGTCTCGGTAGACAGCCGACGGCGCCTGATCGGTCCTGCTGAGGCCTGGGTGCCGGGTTGGCAGTATTCGGCACAAGTGAAAAGTTGTAAGCCCAGTTGGGACGCAGAGTGTAAGCGTTCATAAACGAGAACAGAGGTTTGCAAGGACTATTTCATAGACGAGAATTGCCTTGGATAGCACTCATTGCGGCGTTGTCATTTGCTCGGACCGAGTTCGACATCGATGCGACAAAGAGTTTCCACTGCAGGCAGAACGAGCAAGTGCCGGAATCTATCCGAAGTGAGTGCCTATGAGCCAGGAAAGCAGCGTTCGGGATCACAAGGAAGGGTCGACGTTTTGCGAGAACATGAAAGCCAACGCAAAGCTGCAACCAGACACATCTGACTTTGATCTGATCGAACACCGGGACTCTTTGTCTGGTGCGAAGTCAGCGAGTTTGCTCTACTCGTATTAGGTACCCTTTTACAGCTCTCGCTGCAAGGTGTAACTCGGCTTCACAAACTGTGGAAACTCGACATGATCTTGGAGCGACGGTGGCCCCTCCGAAGCTTATGTATCAACTTACAAGGACGACCTGACCAGCGTACACCAGGCGCGATCGATTGAAGCATAGTGGCCTAGTGTCTTGAACTGATTCGAGTGTTTGTGCTTTGAAATGTGCCAGCGTGTTTCGCCGCCGCAAAAGTTTGGTGACTTGGGAGCCTGCGTATCTCTGATGAGCAATAGTCCTCCTTGTTGTTGTCCACTACCACACCTTGACCTCCTTCGAAGCATTGTAGGCATCTGCCGCCACGAGTCGGGACTAGCGAGGTAGCTGCTGTCCGTGCATTGTTCTTTCTATCAACAGCGCATGGCTTGCTTCTGTCGATGCTTGTGCTTCAGCTTATGCTGCAGCTTCGGCCGCCCTGCGAGCCATCTTTTCCAGCTTCTTCGCTCCTTTCATAGGCCTTCGCGGACGTGCGGCAGCAGCAGCTCGCTGTCGCCTTTTGCGACCACTATCCCATAAGAGCCAAGCACCAAGTGGCTTTCGCTGACTGACATGCTTGCCGTGTGGCGTGAAAATTTCAACTTGTGGAAAGCTGAAAGACGCATCGTCCATTTGACCTGGAAAGGACGTTTGTACCGACGAAGGGGAAGAAAAGGGGTTGAAAGTGTTGCCCAAATCCGAGATTACAGCTGGGCGGATTGCTGACGATGTTGGTGATGCGGCATCTTCGCAGGAGGGATGAGGCTCCGTGTGTGCAGTCTGACGCCGCTTGCGTACTTGACAGACAAGCTCTATCCAGCCAACACCCTCGACAAGGATGTCAGTAGAAAAGACACGGAACGGCATTTTGGACACGTCAACACCAGCGCGCACAAGAGATCCTGCTCGTGCTTTGGTGACGTCGCTTGTGAGCGAGAATGTACCGGCAGAAGATATATAGTGCCCAGCACCATCGGCCAAGATGCTCTTGACACCGCTTTCTCGCTGCTGGAACTGCGTGGCGATTGCCTTTTCTGTGGATGTTACGTGGACATCGATAGGCACAAAAGCATATGCCTGCATGGTCATGCTCGGATCGTTTGGGTCTAGCGAAGGAGTTATCCGGACAAGGCCGCCTCCAAGCAGAAGAGATTGTCCAGGCCTGACGTTGCTCTGTTCCACGTTTGGTCGGTGTGACATCACAAGGTCAAGTTTGTGATCAGGTGCGACGAATTCCTCCAGATTTCCGCGCTCGAGGCCGGGCAAGTCAATCAACTCGCCTCTATGGTTCCCAAACGGCAATCGAATAGGAGATGCGGTTGTACCAGGCATACTCGAGACAACAGGTAAGGCTGGGAATGGTGTCTCAGGCTGCGCCGGCGGAAGGAGGGAGTCCTCTGGAAGATAGTTGTCTTTAAAGTCAGGAGTCGGCTGGGCATTGGCGGGGTCTTGTCCTTGTGCTTGTGCCAGTTCCGTGTACACCGGCGCTCTATCCCCTGAACCCTTCGGGAACAGCACCTCGAACAGGTTGGATTTTCCGACATTGACCTTTCCCAACATCCAGTTGCCACCACCACGTGTCCATATGGCCTCCTTGATATCGGTGGTCCACCATCCACGCTTCGCTGAGACCAGATGTACGTTGCCTAGTCGCATGTCCTTAGCAAATTTGCCCAATGCGCTTCGGAGCACGGACTGAAAGTACGGCATCATGGTATCAACCATTTCCTTTGTCGGTCCCAGTAGGTCAGATCGAGTAATGATAAATGAGATAGTTGGTTTGCGGGAAAAGGAGTGCTGTGAACGACGATTTTGCGACCTCGGTTTGGCAAGGTCAAAAGTTGAATAGATGGAAGGAATCAGAGACATCGGAAAGTCTGCGGCGTCAAGAACATGATAGACATGGTTGCGTGAGAAAGGGGATTCTGCTATTGAGTCCGCAAGAGCTTCAACGGAAGGATGAGCAATAGATTTGCCTCGCGAATTATAAATTAAATCGTGGCAGCGATCACACACAGGTACAGAAGCCAATGATGACTGACTAGGAGAAAGTTCAACATCAGCAGAAAGGCCGCCTTCCATCGTACCGTCATCCTCTGTAGAAACCACGTTCTCATCGTGGGTAGTAGGCACGGGAGTCGCAACCCCCTGATTCTTGTCCTGATATAGGCTGGTGCCGATATGCTTTAGATAATGCCTCACAGCTTTTCTAGAACGAGTATAATATCCAGCTTCTTCTGAATCTACTTCTTGAGACAAGGCGCCACACCCAGGGCATGTTGTAGGAAGGGGCTTGGACTTCCGTGAGGCGTAACCGGAGCCATGAGCAAGGACGCCATGCGCTGGCGCGTCGCGCGAGCCCGCATACTCTCCCGGCAAAATGTGTGAAGCAGAAACTTCGATGGGGGAAGTTTCTGTCTGCTGCGGCGAGGTTTGTGTGGCAAGGGGTCTCGTCTGTTGGTAGGAAACCGCTTGCCTCCGTACTGACGCACCTGAGAGCAAGCCTCCGCGCCGTGGTGTTTCTGCGGCCTGTAATGCTCGCCGCGTTGCTGAGGCGAACGCACGGAGAGCCTTAGCTGAAAGTACCATCAGTCGCAGCGTGTATTCGCCGAGAAGCGACACTTGTAAGAAACACTCAACGAGCTGATATGTGTAGTTGATTCGAAAGCGACTGTAGGTGATGTTGGCCCCCCAATTCAAGGCAAGCGATGCAAGGTCCTGGTAATGTGTACCCGTGCTACTCGCAAGGCTGCAAAGGCCGCCTCGGCCGGGACTCGGAATGTGACTAAGCCTAATATGGACAAGCTCGAGCTGAGGCTCCGGGTGCGTAGGTGGACACGTGATGGGTTGATTGAGATCTATGGTAGACTCGGAGTGTCTCATCCCCAGCCTGAGCTTTCCTCTCCTGCAACTGTGAGCCTCCAACAATGACAATTTCACAAGCCCTTGTTTGCCGGACTACTGTGGTCATTGTTTATTCGACCAAAGGTCAACTGGACCATTCTATCTGCTGTCCGGATGCTGCAACATCATGTTTTTCACTAGGCAGAGTGTTGTCCCGAACGAGGTAGCTTTGCAGTGTGCTCACCTTGCCCGCAGCATACCATGCCGCATCTCCGCTAGTCCCCCGTTCGTGGACTTTTTGATTTCAGCCAGAATCTATGAGTAAGAACTCGCTTGCTTTGAAGCTTAATCTCGTGATCCATGGCGTGTGATGCTGAAGGGCCTCGAGGCTTACTCATAGTACACTTCGCCAGAGCACCGAAAGGGGAAACCCTTCTCCACATAACCCCGCATACGGTATAGATCGAGTGTCGCGACTTGAAAACCCCTAGCTGAGGGGTTTGACATCGATGGTCTAGGGCTTACCCGTACTCATAGCTGGTGCTCCTGCACATTCCGCGATGACAGGATACGCTAGCTTTAGGGTTGCCATCGGCTGTCAATCCTGTCACACTCTGAATGGCCACTCATGCAGTACTTCTTCTGTCTAGTGGAGGCAAGCGGCAAGCACAGCATGTTTCCAAGTACATATCCTCTGAACCTTTGCCTGGACTCCTAACATCCTCTCGCAAGAACACATATCGAAACATTCCACTCCGGCCAGAGGCGTTTTGGCATCACTCACCATGGGCTCCGTGGCACCAGAAGAATTCGACTTCATTGTGGTCGGTGCAGGACCAGCGGGTTCTATGGTTGCTTCTCGGTTGTCAAGAAGTACCAAGAGGCCCAGTGTACTGTTGATCGAAGCTGGAGGCAATAACGACCTTCGAGAACATCGTGTAGATGCGGAACGTTGGCTTCATCGCATGAATCCGGCTTCAGCATGGGGCTACCAAACTGTCCCTCAGAAAAATCTTGACGATATGGTCGTTAGCTACGACCGAGGCAAGGGCTTGGGTGGGAGCACGGCCATCAACTTCTCGGTATGGACGGTCGGACCGAAGGACGACTATGACGAAATTGCACGCCTTGTTGGTGATGATGAGTGGAAATGGCAGAACGTGCATGAGCAGTACAAGCGCATCGAGTCATACCATGGCATTGAACCCCATGTACCAAGCGGCTTCCAGAAATATCTTGATCCAAGATCCGAAGACCACGGAAGCAAAGGTCCCATCGATGTCGGGTTCCCCGTCGTATGGGAGAAGACGTTGCGAGACCAGATGGATCTCTGGGTCGACTACGGACACAACTGCAATATTGACCACAACGATGGCGACCCCGTTGGTGTCGCAGTATGTGTCAACAGCGCTTTCAAAGGCATTCGAACCACGGCTTCAGCCGCATTACAAGGAGTTCCGGAGAATCTCCGTATCATGATAGATGCACAGGTTGGTCGCGTCATATTCAATGACAAAACAGCCGTTGGCATTGAGACCATAGATGGCCGGAGCTTCCAAGCAAGGAAAGAGGTCATCCTTAGCACTGGGAGTTTAGACACACCGCGCATACTGATGCACTCGGGCATCGGAGATGCAGACCAGCTCACAAAGTTTGGCTTGCCTGTCGTACACGCTAATCAATACGTTGGGCAACACCTGAAGGATCATTGTCATATCAACCCCACGTGGGAGAGAGCCGACCACACCACTGAGCGCCATAAATTCTACAAGTCTAAAGAGCTTCAAGCAGCCGCTCGTGCACAATGGGAAACGGATCAAACAGGCCCACTTGCTGAAATAGCTTGTGCGATGGGCATTGGCTTCCTGAAATTACCGTCCATATATGAAACACCAGAATTCGCGAATCTTCCAGCACAAGTTCAGACACACCTACAACAACCTACCGTGCCTGCGTATGAGATTCTCCTCAATGGCCCGACTGCAGAATATTTCATGGATCCAGATAATACGCCGGCAGCCGCCACAACCTTCATCTTCCTCCTCAATGGTCAGTCGGAGGGCAGTGTAACACTGCAATCCTCCGACCCCAGTGTACCCCTCCTCTTCGACCCGAATTTCTTCTCCCACCCATACGATCGCAGACTCGCGGTGGAGGCTACACGCGAAGTGCTCAAAGTTCACAACAATCCCGCGTTTCAAAAAGATACCGTAGGCATTATGAGTGCTCCCGAGAGCGACAGCGAAGCAGACATCCTTGCATTTTGGAGGAAGACGATTAGTAGCACATGGCACATGTCGGGGACGGCGAAGATGGGCACAGGGCAAGACAAAGACAGAGCGGTGGTGGATAAAGACTTCAAGGTCTTCGGGGTGGAGAGGTTGAGAGTAGCGGATATGAGTGTGTACCCAGTCATGGTCAAGTAAGTTGAGCCTTGCTGTACAACTTCGACGTGTTGGATGCTGACGTGTTGCACAGCGCCCATACACAAGCCGCCGCGTATCTGGTCGGCAGGATTGCCGGAGATAGAATTGCAGCCCATTATAGTTTGGATGAATGATTCGTTTCACGGCATACGAGACAATATGGAGAAGGGGGAGATGGGGAAGGTAGTATGGTTTTGGTCACCAACATGTGTTCTTCCGATCGGTCTTGGGCAATACACCACCATCCAGTTACGGCATACCACCGTAGCATCAGTGGTAGACAGGAATTGGTTTAAGCAATGTTCCACCAACACTGGCACTTTGAACGCGACGTCACATGAGAGATTCTTCTGCTACCTTGTACCTAGTGGCGTGTTTGTCCTAAAATAGAACAAGGCCGGAAGCAATGCGGTATGACTCGTGCATCTGTTGTTCCTTTTCTGAAGGATGGCGCCAGTAGTGCCATCCTTGGTGTCATAGTACAATCAAAAGTATCTGATGGATATTGTAACGTATGAGTAGTACCTAGCTACTTAGGTAGGTAGGTAAGTACCTAGAATTGGTAGGCTGAGAGTCGAAGTCCAGGCTTCAAGCTGCTTGGTGGTGGACGGAGTGGGAAAGTGGCACCACATCCACGTCCGCACCTGCATCCAGTGCCAGTGGCTGCCAGTAATAATAGTTAACTTAAGTTAGTGACGCGAACGTGGAGAGACATGCAGCGCAGCGGCAACTCAATTCCTGCGTCGCTCTGTCAAGGCCTGAGCATGAGTCGCTGTTGCTAAACACGGCATTGCATCTTGACTCCGAGTCCTTGCCCTTGCCCTTCTTCCGCCTCATCATGCGAAGGCACCAACGTCGTTCAAGTTGGATCAGCAGCGACACCTATTTTGCGGGAGATTGAAAGAAATCGTTCGAGTAACTTAGCTATCCATAGAAAGTCGCATCGCATCCAACTTGACACGTCCTGTGGCTTGCGCTGCGGCTGTTCAAGTTACTCACTTCCGTTTTAAAGCATCACCAAATAAAGACCATGGCATCCTCCGGTCTCTGACCTATGTACCCTGCCATCCTGCACACAACGTCTGGGGCTCTACCGAGCAACCACATTACGTCTCCGAGCATAGACGTGGTTGTGTAGCCAGAATGTCTCCGTCATCGCCGCGGGCGCATGCTATACCTCCTACAGAGCCTCGACCAATCATCAACGCAAGGAATCCTTCTACGAGTACAAGGACGAGACCGCCAGAAAATGATCGTCCCCTTCCTCCACCGCCGTCCTCATCCGCAGACCACTATGATATTCCCACCCTCAGACGCAAGCCCTTGCCTGAGCCGTCAACCTCCAACACCCCGAAACACAATCGCTCTTTCAGTCACCCGTTTCCTTCACTGTTCGGAAGTAAGAAGACATCGGACAAGCGCAGCCCTCTACAACAAGAAAGAGCTGGTCCGGACAATGTAGATGGCCCTGCAGACTCCGGTCGCTCGAAAGCGTCCACTCCAAGGACTCTATCCAAGACCCCATCGCGGACAGATCTTATGATGACCGGGAAATGTATGACATGCGATTCCACGGTCAAATGGCCTTCAGGCCTCAAAGTCTACCGTTGTACAACCTGCCTGACCATCAACGATTTGGAGCCTTACCTGGAGCAAAAACAAGCCGCAGATGGGACCCCCGAGCCCACTTTTATAACACCTAGAAAGCGTATGTCTAGCATCTCCGTGTGGGATCTATGCTAATTGTATCA
>Ga0210040_10002356_pt1 | contig 26757 bp, 28 predicted proteins | sample CryGeyCG12114_NA_FD_185462 | JGI IMG/M metagenome (GOLD analysis project Ga0210040, IMG submission 185462) | Groundwater microbial communities from aquifer - Crystal Geyser CG19_WC_8/21/14_NA (SPAdes) (version 2) | ecosystem: Environmental > Aquatic > Deep subsurface > Groundwater | place: USA... | reverse complement strand
TATTCGTGCTGCAAATAAAAATAGAATGCTGGCAACCTTATATGGATGTCCGTATCTATTCTGAATTCGGCTCGGTTACCATTTCGTTCTTAGACGTAGTACGTTTCAGTTCCTTGTGCTGTAAAAATTAGGTAGGTCTTTGCACATTATTTGTGAAAGAATTAATATTTTTTTACTAAGTGCATAAAACTACATTTGTGAATACAATTTTGATCACAGATTTGCCAAGTGCTTACAGAAATTATTGCATGCTTTTTGTGAAACTGGTGTCCCAAAATATTGGCGTTATTTTGTATCAGTGATTATATTTGTGTTTACCATATATAGGAAACTCAAGGGAACTCCGTAGGACTTATTTGATCTAATTCATATTCCGGTAAAACAAAATGGCTGACGAGGTAAGGTAAGTAGTAGCACACATTTCTCACTCCCTTTTGGACAAGTTAATGTATTCGTATAGGCCTATGCCCCGTAAATATGTAGAACCGAATGAGTGCAAACAACAAACAAACTCATAAATGATTTTGAATTTTTTCAGGAGTTTTTACAGATTGCTCCCAATTGGTGTGTTGTTGGTGTTGTCCAAAATCCGATAGTTCTCTACTGCTATTCGGATGTTTGTATCCTTGCATTTTTGTTCCCAGTACTATATTTTCAGTGCTTTTAACCTAAAAAATTCTGAATTCATGCCACTGTTTTGTCCATACAGATTTCTTCTTTAAACTTATAAATATTTTGAATATGTCTGCTTGAAATTGTAATAATTTTTTGGAAACTAACAAAACCTTCCGCAATTGAAAACTAAAATATCTTGTATACAGTGGTTTTTCAGAATTTTTAAATTATTTATGCTTTGGTAAACTGCTTTCACATAACCAAACTTGTCACAAATACTTCGACAAGTTTAAACCAAATACTTCACAAACTCAGCTGAAGACTATTAGCAGAAAGATTTCAGATAAGTCTATAAACAATGTTTTTAAATTTACTAGCTCAATTTGTTACAAGCATTGCATGTATACATATGAAAATATGCTTATTTCCATTCATTCAATTCCCTCATTTTGAATTTTGAGTATTTTGTGTATATATTATTAAATTAGTTGAACAGTTTTGAAACGTTGTCAAATTATCATTGTTGTGTGCAGAAACTAATCCTGTGTCATCTTATTTGTTTAAATTTCAGGTTGCAGCACGAAAACGAGCCGATGAAGTATTGTTGTACATTCCTATTAGCTTCAGTCGCTTATATTTTCCACAATTTATTATTTTCATTTTCATGCACATCATACACTATTGAATTGGCAGCTATCCAAGTTTTAACAATCTATCTATAAGTAAAAGTTAAATCAGTATTCCGTGCTACTCTCTCCAACTTATTCACATTACTTATTTATGCCAATCAAACTACATAGTAATTTATTGATAAAAAACTCACTTTCTTTTGATTTTCAAAGTTTGTTTCACCCCAAATGTTTAAGATACATTTAGTTAAGGCTACTACAGATAAGTAGATTTATCTACTCACTTATAGCAGTAAAAGATACACAACTGGCTGCAAACAAGTCGACAATAGACATGAGCGTCAACATAGTACGAATAGCTTGTTTTCATACCATACACACACAGACACACGCATGTAAAAAACTTTCCAAACTTTTCTCTTTTCACTGCGTTTTATGAATACCAATACATATGCCATCTGTTTTACGTTAAGTACGTACGTTAAGTACGAAAAAGCTTGGAAAACGGCAAGTTTATAGAATAGCAAAAACTTTCAAAATCGAAATTTTTCACTTAATCCTCAGTGAGCAAAATTTTAGGCAAACACACTGCACTGCACATGTTTAGGTTGCACATTTCAGAAAATGTAGAAGGCTGTAATGAATGCATACATGTAGTAACACATTGATTGTATGGGCTGTAAAGGAACGGAAGAAAAAACAGGCCATCATCGATGCCAAGAAGGCTGAGGTGCGTGCTCGTCTGGAGCAACAGGCGGCCGCTAAGAAGGGCAAAAAGGGTTTCATGACCCCCGAGAGAAAGAAGAAACTTCGTCTCTTGTTGCGTAAAAAGGCTGCTGAGGAGTTGAAGAAGGAGCAAGAAAGAAAGTCTGCCGAGAGGAGAAGGATCATTGAAGAGAGATGTGGTCAGGCTAAAAATCTTGACAGCTGTAGTGAAGGTATTGTAACTTTTCCTTTTCTATCTCCCTAGTTTACATTATATTGTGGAGAAAACTCTTTTACATTTCTTGCAGCAATCGGAGTTAGTTAGTTAGTTGATTACTGTACTGTTTAGGTGATGGGTTACTAAAAGTAAGACCAATTGATGTCAATTCGATACATGCACAACATATTTCTGAGAAGGTTTAAAAAGAGGTTTTCTATGGATATTTATTAGCAAAGTCTGGTTAATAAGTAAAGTTATTTTTTTGTGCAGAAATATTTCAGTTGATTAGTTAATTAGTTAGGTAGTTTGTTAATTTATGGTTTTAGCAAGGCATCTTTTGAAGCACAAGAATATGATAGACTACATACGCATGCAGACACAAACAAACAGATATTCATGCATGATTTCATGAATGGTGTATGTAGCGGAATTGAGATCCATTTGCGAAAACTATAATAAGCGCATAGCGACCCTGGAAGACCAAAAGTATGATGTCGAGTTCCTAGTTCAGCGTAAAGATTGTGAGGTTAGCTTGATTGATCATGCACACAATATTTTACTGCCTCTCAATGTTCTTGTAATGTGTCTGCTTCACATTATTTTTTTTCTTTTGTTGACTTTTATTTTCGTCTCAAGCAAATTGAAACAAAAAATTCTTCTTTCCACTGTCATCAGAGCTATGCGAACGAGGCCTTTTTGTTAATTCTAACAATGCAAGTTTTTTAAAAGAAAAATGTTTTTTTCGAAACACTTAAAAACATTAATTTTTTCCTCTTTATATGCAAGACTTGTACATGAATTTTTTTTAATTTTTTAGGCATGTCAACAAATTAAAACTTGCATTGTAAGCCTTAATTTCATGCATTCCAAGCCAAAACACTTTTTAACAATTTAAACTACACTATTTATGACTTTTTAGCGTAGGCTTTTCAGCACAGTGTTTAACAGTGTAACTGATACGCTACTTCTTGAAATTTAGTCAGTTTGTACCACTCTAGTTGTGAATGATTTTCAATACACATTCAATACAAGTTTCGCAAATTTTCAAGCTGTATACGTGTGAGCAATAACACAACACATTTGTGGGGTAGCCACAAACAAACAATCACTAACTAATGCATATTTATTCAAATTTTACCACATACATAGTTAATTAATCGAAATCAAATTTAGACCCGCGATTTTGTCGGAGCAGCAGAATATTAATTTCAGTTAGTAAGTTAGTTTCAGCTGTTAAACATACACACATATACAAATACATTTTATACCAACCTACGTCCGACAGAGAGTTTAAGTTCCCACTACACAGCAGGCTATATGCATGCATAATTCGCAAGCCTCACAGATTTAAAAGAATGGGTTGAACTCATTCCTCCAGTTGTTCCGTGGCTTTTAAATGTGTTTTCTTGGCACCAAGCCACAGTAAATATCAAGTACACGTAAAAAAGAATCCAAGCCACGAGATGTGGAATGTAACCTACAAAACTGCGTCATGTAGAAAGGATGATCAGTAAACTTTTACTCGCACTTTTAGTTAGTTAGCATTGTATATGTGTTTAAACTAGACTTAACATATGAAAATCATCACCAGGAGTAGTTAGTTATAGTTCAGATAGGACCCGCATAGATGGTATCTATAGAAAGTGAATTAATAGGAGTGCCCACAGCAGCGTAATATACATTATGAAGAATCAGTGTCCAATCTGCTAGATATAATGTGAATAGGTGAACTTAAAAGTCTATGTGAAGAATATGATAAGAAGATTAAGGAGTTGGAGTCTGCCAAATGGGATCTGGAGTATGAAACGCTGAAAAAAGAACACGAGGTATCCCAAAATAGAGTTCTTAATATATACACGCAAGCAAACCCCCCCCCATGCATACACACACCCTATAACCCTATGAGTTTTGTAGGGACACCACTATTATACACATTTTTTCTTATAAATCCAATTTCTTTCTTTTTCTTTTCACACCAAAAAGCCTTCTTTCTACTTTACTACACATTATTACTACTGAGTTGTTTTGACTCTCCTTTTCTCCTCCCGGCATGTTAGCAACCATATAGCAAACCACCATTTGCCATTAGTGAACCTTACACCTACACCTAAAAAATTGCTCATATGTTGCATCTTCTTTGTATATACTACTACTACTTGAAGAATATGATTTCCTCTTGCTCCAAACGTGACAATAATAATAATCACAATGCATTCTCATTTGTTTATTGCAGTGGTAGTGAATGGGAATGCATTTTTTTGTTCTCCAATCCGCTGGCTCACACAAATGCGAATGCAATTTACAAAATGTGTTGTTTCCCTATATATGCCCTGGTTGTGCTAATACCCTATTCATCACCACTGAATGATGAATTTATATAATCTTAGACAGTATGTAGCAGCTCTGGTCACCAAATATAAAATAAACTTAGTTAGTTGTAAACAACTAAGTAAGTAGTTATTACGGTTGCTGGTCATTTCTCCAAAGGTAATAAAGCCCAGCAATAAAATCATATGCCTAATTGAGCCGGTGTAAGTAACTATAAAATTCGCGATGAATTTTCTAGCTATATGCTGTTTAAGTTTGTAATTAAGTTTATAGTTATAGTTAGTTACGCGCACGCGAATATTGAGGTATGCATAGTTGCTATGTACAATGTATGTATATGACGCCATCTACAAAAATCTGCATCATGTGCACTTTTCTTACGGTACTCTGTATCTAGCGGAGTTACAAACGCTTTGCAAGGAGTTTCACAGAAGGATAGTGGGTCTAGAGAGTGACAAATATGATGTTGAATGGCAGATCAGAATCAGAGATTTGGAGGTAAAATTTTGCTCCCGCAAAAGGCCATCATGTACTCACTATGTCTAACATACTATTTTGTATTTTAGCTCGTTCGCTCATTAAAGATTTCTCTGATAATTAAGATTTTTTTTTGCCTTGATAATAATCTTAGCAGCCTAAAGTCTATCTCTTTCTATATGCCTGTTAAAGTAGACTTTTACTCTATTCTTTACACAGTTATATGACACTTTAGTTAGTAGTTCGATTTTCTTCTTTTTTTGGGTTGATATTTTTTCACGTATTCTCGTGATTTAGTCCTTTAGATAAACAAACCACTTTTTTTATATGGACCGAATTCTTAGTTGTAGATTTAGCTGCAGATTCAAGTAGTAGTATTAGCATTGTAGTTAGCGACTTAACAAAACATTATACACTAGCTGTCCAAATATTTACTATAACTAACAAGAAACAACCAACAAAATGCGATCTGGTTATGCTAGATTGGACACACAGATTTTAGTGTGAAAGATCGCACATTACAGATGTAATTTTCAAAAACTACTAACCATATTAGATTTTTTGGGAATGACATTTAATCGGTTATTTTTTTGTACAACTTCCACAAATTTTTGCAGGGAGATTTTTTCGCGAATAATTTGATTCGATTGTTTAAAAATTTGGGCGTCCCCTATCGTAAATACGAGTGCAGGGATTGTTGCAGGGTTGCAATCTTGCAGGAAAAAGCAAATGCGGTAGTATATTTGTACCAAGATGTAATTATATGGTATACGGCGTATTGTATTAGTATGAAATCGGCTATGGGGTGCTAAATATGGTGACTATAAAAGTATGTGTGGGACGCACGTTTAATTTTGAGCGGACAAATTCATCGCCATACTCTTTTGTGTAGATGAAATTCAACAGATATGCCAGCAGTATTTCGATCGCGTCTTTGAGTGCGAGTCACAAAAATGGGATTTGGAATATGAAGTTCGAAAAAGAGATTATGAGGTATTTCGTTCCTTTATGGCCGTGATCTTATAACGCCTGTGGTTTATTAGTAAACATTTGAAAAATAATAAAAGGCTACAGTAGTTAATTTTATTTTTATTTTGGTTGTACAAAGGGTGCCACACACAGTTTTCCTATGACAGTATTCCTCAGTTGATAGTTGTATGAGAGTTTTGGTGGAGCACTTGAATATTTCCCTTGTATTTATGTACTACTGATGGTTTTTATAGCTTTCATAATTTGGGGACGTACGGATTGATATAACAGGTGTCTTTTGTATCTGAGATTAAAAACAATGCTTCATTAGTGCCTCGTAAAAAGCGCCTCAATAAAAGTCTCATTGACTTTGGTTGCCTTCAAAACCATTAACTCATATTTTTGTGTAGGAATTTTGTAAGCGTTTAATCACCGTCGTTGCTCTTTCTGTCCTTTGTCACTGGCTATAATCATCTTGGAGGAAAAGTATTTTTGGCAATCATCACTGTTAGCCAAAGTCTTTTTAAATTAGTGATCAAATGGAATGCAAAGTAGCAAAACTGTCAAAAGTACGATGGGAAAGAAATATGGCGGATGATATATACATACATACACAAAACAAACAAACACTAAAAAAAGTCTATGCAGTTGTGGAAGTAATTTGTTGTTGTATGCAGTAAATTCAGTTCGTTTTAGATTCTAGTTACACTATTACTACAAATCGTGATTTGAAAGTACTAGGTGTCACTCAAATATCAAATTGGAATTGTGACAATCCTGACAATAGTTTGTGTTCTGCAATATTGTTAGAAACTTACATTTTTACAAATTTCACACAAAAATATAGAAAAAATAAAAGGGGATATGGATCTACACAGAGTTGTAAATGGATGACAGAGAAATACGGCAACAAAAAATGCTTCATAATGTCAACTCACTGACTTTAAAAAGTGAGGACACAGTTTTTGGGTATTTTGACATGAGTTAACACACAAAGATGCATTTCAAGTTTATGCACTCCAAAAAGTGTCCAAATATCGATAACTATTCATTACCATAAAAATAAGAAAGCTATCAAAGGAAACATCTTCACTTTATTATCTCTTTAATTGGCAAACATGATTTCCCTTGCTAACTAATTGTGAGCCAATTAAGACAAGCATCATATTCCAAATCCAATTAAATTACATGGATTTCCTAAAAGATGGCAATGAATAACGTTTGAAAAACAAAATCAATTGACAAAAAGAAAAAAACTCTCCTTGCAAAAAACATAATCCAACAAATAAGCATGTTACCGTTTTTTGTCGTTGTTTGAAGCAGTTTTTGAACTTTTAGTAGCATTTCCACTCTTTGCTCTTCTCACGCAACGTAATTTTTGTATGAGCATCTAAAAGTACAATATAACGCCTATTACTGAGCAACATAGTAAAATGCCATGTATTCATTTTAATGTCGTAGATAAATCCCCGTTTATTTTTTCTTGTTCACAAGTAAGCCAAAAGTCGCAGTTACATGTACAAAATTACAAATAAAACAAAAAAAAAAGTTTCAGATTATTTTCAAATCATGTCACCGTATTGATTGTGATGCCAAGTTGCAGTTAGTAATATAATGTATCTAAATCATGCGTAAAGCTCATTGCCAACAATTAATTATGCATTCACATAAGAAATTTGAACAAATCTTTGTCACTCATTATATCCGTCCATAATTTCTCGTATTTTAAAACTTTGCGAACAAGATGAACTGTGAACCTTTTTAAATTATTGGAAAACAATACTCACCGATACCTTTGATTTTGCTGCCAAAAACTTATATATCTTCCCCTATATCGATGCTCAAACTATTACAAGCTGTTAGCTTAATATGTTACCGAGCTTTTAAAAGTAGCCTCAATCATGCCATTTCTTTTGGATACTTAAATTTTTTTAGTAACCAAAAAAAATTCTTCACAGTAGTCTGTAGAGTAGTTAGTAGTTGCGAATTTTATGCATAAAGTCTTGTCCTGTCCACATATGCAGAGATTGCCCGACCAAATAATTTTAACACTAAAGAATTTTGAGGTTACATTACTACTCAGTTGCTGGAATTGGTAAATGCAAATAAAATGTCCATGTCTACTGTATGAAAACTTTTAAAATTGTAGAATATTAATAACTTGTTTATTCTATATTATGCAATAACCGTTTAGAAAGTTGTTCCGGGTGCATACTCAACTTACACCGGCTAAATGTGGTGCAGCAGCAGATTAATAAAATTGGAGCTGTATCAACAGTACTTTAATCACGTTATATTTTTTGCACGTTCGTTTTATCTAAATGTCGATCGTTATGTCCTGTACCGGGTAGCATGTATTTCTAACTGTGCATCCCGTTTTCATAAATGTTTACCAAACAATAAGTTCGTACCTTCCACAGTTATAACAGTGAATGCCACTAAAACTATAAGTTGTCCCTTCATGTTAATGTAGATAAATATTCCTTACCGAAAAATGCATTCGCTTCCGTACGCTTTAAGATGTTACTTATCCAAATTTTTTCTTGAAAATCGTTTTCATCGCTTGCACGGAATATGATGAGAACCATTAAGAACTTTTAGCTTAAGTAAATGGATTTTAGATTATGCAAGTTTTATATCATTATATGAACGTTTGCATTTGATTCTGCTTATTGCACTAAGCTTCAAATCTCGCTTTCTTTTGTACTCTTCTCTTCCTTCAACACTCTTTCTCTTTTCAACTATTTTCGCATGCTATAGCTAAATACATTTCTCACCACGACTATCTTATAAGTGGTTTGCTTGACACCGCTTTTATTGTTTTTGCGCCCTTTGGAATTTACATAAAAATATGATAAACCGGATTAATTAAATGGACAATTTAAAAATGGTTTCAGATCAACGAGCTCAACATCCTTGTCAATGATTTGCGTGGCAAATTGTAAGTAAACGTTTCATACATTCTAATAATGTCCCCTTGGTCAAGCAATTAAATATAGTTAGTTAGTACACATTTTAAGAGTAGGAATATTTTCTAGAATACTTTCATTTATCACACGCTCGCAATGTTTATGCAAACCACAAAGTGTTGAGTATGGGACTGCGGGTGAATTGATTTGAAATTTCTTTGTACACAGCGTGAAACCAACTTTGAAGAAAGTTTCCAAATACGAAAACAAGTTTGCCAAGTTGCAGAAGAAGGCGGCCGAGTTCAACTTCCGTAACCAGCTGAAACAGGTGAAGAAGAAGGAGTTCACCCTGGAAGAAGAAGAAAAGGACAAGGACAAGAAAGAGAAGCCCGAGTGGTCCAAGGGAAAAGAAAAACCTGCCGAAACCGAGGCAGCCGCTTAAGTGCTCCCTTCTTACGCCGTCTTATGTATAATATATTTATCCTTAACTTTGTTATGTGTCGGAGAAGCACCACTATGATTCAACCATGGAATGAAACTAATTTCTTGTTATTAAATTGAATGTTTAAAGTCAAATAATAAGTTTCAACTCTGCTCATCAAATCTCCACATGGCATACTTACATAAGATCACGGCATCATCGACAGTATAAATTAAACATTGTTTTAAGATGTACTTATTGACCTGTTTAACACCGAGTAAAATAATGTGGTTTGGTATGATTACTGGCAAATTTTAAGTAGAAATCTTTGGTTTGAAGAGTCAGAGTCGTAGACAGATGATTTGCATCCATATTGTAAATATTAATGTATTTCAAAAGCTCCCGCGCTTTAACTTCGCACTGTGACTCCATTGATAGCTTGAGGACGCAAGTGCAATGCAAAGCACAGCACACAGTTGCACACAAATTGACTACCGGATGGCACCATTAAAAATGATGATGATGATGATGATTGTTAGCGATGATGGTTGGTAAATTGTGTTTAATGCGGGATGCCATTGAATATAACAATGGATTGATTATTAATTAAGATTGATTTTGTGACTACACGTTTGACTTTGACATCACAGATATTTGTATGTATGTTAAGTACTGTCTCCAAGTAGGCAATAAAATGTTCGAAAATCATTTATTTGGTATAACTGAAAGTCACGAGAATTTTTATTTCCATGAAAAGTCAATCAAGTATTTCGGATTTTTCAAGTTTACGGCAATGTATAATAAGATAGTATTGTTCACAGTGGGATTCAATAATCGTCCATCTTTTTGGTAGCAATAAAAGTATTACTAAAAATTCTTAACACAGCTCTCAATGAAACATATTAGAGTTTTTAACGTTTATTGCGGCAGTAAGGTGATTACAAAGTTCTTCAAAAACCAATTTATAGATGCAATGTGACGTGATACCCGAATTTTAGGCTTCAATACTTTAGGCTACGAATGCTTCTAATGAGATTTGTACATAATGAAATTATGATTATCACTGACTGAGCAGGAGTGATTACGAAATATTGACGTAACTAATTGATGCATATTTTAATCGCACCCTGCCAAAGGTAAATACAGCCTACATAATTAATTCTTTAAAAGAACACTACAAACTCATCAGAAATCTTCCTTTGGCAAGCCAAAGGATAACGAAAATGCGTATTTATAAACTCCATAGTGCTAATATTTTTTTTATCATAAGGAACTGGGATATTCGTTTCTGAAGATGCAAATGATTTTGTCATTCGTGGAATACATTATTTGGTACTGGGTTTGGTACAAACTCGAAGGTGAAAGGAAGGAAAAAATTTAACTCGTTTTCTGAAGCTGCTGCATGGTTTACAGAAGCAATTGAGTCAGGTCTTTGGGAAAGAAAAATTAATTGGATGTTGGATTACATTCTATAGTGAATACTCAAATGATCTAAAATAACTAGCAATGCAATAGCATCAAAAATAAAATAATTAATATCGACAGGTTTAACAGTCAGATAAAATAATTACTGACTTCAATGATTTATGACCTGACTAGGATTAGAATCTAAAACAGCCCTGAATAATATACTTTCAAACGATTTAGCACTCACATATTGAACTATAGGACACTATATAGTCTTTCACAAAATGTATTAATTTATACGAGAAAAGCACTGAATAGATACAAATGCTGCCAACACATAATATGCAAAGCGTTGTTACAACGGGAAATCTGTGCTGTGAGCTCAAACATTATGATGATTCTAAAAATTCCTACACGTTATGGCAATTAATTAACCGTACCTAACTTTATGACGCAATGTATGTAAAGAATCACACGAAGGTAAGTTGATATCACGTGCTTGATTTAACATGTCTTCATCCCCGAAATTCCTTGCACGCCATATCATGTGTTCCTGAAAGCCAAATTCAATCGTAAGTTAGAAGACAACTGACATCTTTGTGAAAGTAAGAATTGGTTACAACTTACTTTGTAGTTTCGCTGTTTAAAGCACTCATTTCTCAAATTCGATACATGTTCTTCTTCGATTCCAGCCTCAAAACGCTTCAAGTTTCCTTGAAAATCAGCTGCAAATGTTTCCTTAACGAAATATGGAACATCTAACTCCCCAGTTGTTCTTTTAACATTATACCTGTAAAAAAGGATGCAAGTATTAAAAAATCCAACGTTAAAAAACAAAATCAGTTAGGCCTACAAAAATGGCAAAGATTTGAAGGGATTGATTATTGATTTACTTTTGAGTGCGAGACAACGAATACAGAGGATCGGAAACGAAAAATGACGAGATAAGAGTCACAACGATAAAAAATAGGATGGGTAATAACTGCAGCAGCATCGTGAGGTTATTAGCTTCAGTTTGATTGCCAGAATTTCCATGGGTATGGGTATGTGTGTAGTGTGCTCGTCGCCGACCAGATGAATAAACGGTTGTAGAAGGAAATGCACCACCAAAAAACATGTTGAAAAGTTCTTCCGCAGTGACATCGCCTGTTCGATGCACAAACAAAGTGTGATAACACAATAAAGTACAGTCTTTGATATTTCAGGAAAAAAAAAGAATTATCATAAATATCTTTCATTTTTTAAAATTACTTTCAAAGCCTCGGGTGTAATTGTATTCGTAATGAGAAGCCGAGCTTCTGTGATGTGATGTGTTGGCAGCCTCAGCACCGTACAAATCATATTGTTTACGCTTTTCAGGATCAGTGAGAATAGCAAATGCATTTCCAATAGCTATAAGACAAAAATGAATAAAAAATATTACAGTCATTGTACGTAGGAATAACAAATCCAAATGATCAAAATTGATAATGGATAATAATCATTTTCATGGCATACATTTAAAGGCTTCACCAGCACCAGGGGCTTTGTTTTTGTCGGGATGAAACTGCAAGGCCAACTTTCTGTAAGCTTTCTTCAAATCAGTATCAGTAGCACTCTTGGTTATTCCCAGAATATCATAGTAGTCTTTGGCTGTTTTGATTCTACAAGAAAAATTATTAAAATTATAATTATGTCCCGAAGTTATCAGAGGAACCTAGTCCAAGACACAGAATACTAAAAGAATTCGGAGAAGAAAGAACTATATTTACTTTCTGACGGCATCAACTTGGGCTTGAGTGTATTCTGGACCACTTGACTTGCTTGCCGATGAGGTCTCTAGTTATAAAAAAGAAGATTTAGCACACAACATGAATAATTAATTCGGAATAATCAGTTTAATAAATTGTATTAGAAACTTATTCTTACCTTTAGGAGTTGAAGATGTGCTTCCCTTACGTTGTCGAACTTGTTCACTAGAGGTAGAGCTAGTACTTGCCGTCTCCCCCAATTTGTTTAATAGATCTAAAAAGTCTACAAAAAGCAAAGGATTTATACAGCAAATAAAATTCAAGATTGAGAATCCGACGAATAGTATTCTAATCTTCTAAATATTTTTTTTTGCAATAACTTTATTATTACCCTTAGCTTGCTGAGTTGGATACAGCCTTTCCGCCTTGTTTAGAAATCTTTCTGCTTTAGCTCGATCACCAGCATTAAAACTTTCTTGAGCAATTTGAATACATTTTTCCGCTTCATCCTTATTTGATTCCATCATTAAATTTATCTTTACTAATGCGTCAAATCAATTGATGAACAAGGATGGGCTGCAAAAGATCGGCCAAAGTTGTGGGTCCAATTTTCGAAAAAGATGATGCAACAAGACACGAACTACTTAGAAACAATATGATGAAATTAAATTACACTTATGTAACAATAGTAATTAGAGCAAGACTATTAGACTATCTTACGCTGTACAATTAGACCAAGAACCTACATTTTTTATGATCTTCTTGTCCTTTAGCTTGAAACAGAACAATGATCTCAATATCCGGATTTATTCTCGACGGCTGTGCTGTGATTGGTGCTGAACTAACTAAACTTTTATAGCTTCGTGCAGTCGAAATGTAGATTGACCAAAATCTCCTAATACTAACACGCCCTAATGACAATGTTTAATTAATTAATTAATCTTTTAATTAAATACTATTTTATTATACTCTAAAAGCCCCAATAATATTTCCAACTAGAAATCAAGGAAAGGACTTGTGCGCACATTTTCTATAACAGCACTGCATCTCATTTCTATGAAATATGACCTAGCACGTAAATAGTTTTACAATATTTACATTTTATAAACTTTAGGGCAGAAAAATAGATAAAATGCATTTAATTAGACGAAACTAAGCTACTTTATTGTTTTACAAAGCATAAGAGTCGTTTAATTGACTTTAAAATAAATTTCATATCCAAAGCGGGCTCTAAAAAATAAATTCGACCTACGACTTTACTAGGAAGTGCGAAAAGACGTCAGAGTTTTTCCCAGCAACTTGATGATTACGCGCGCAGTGTTTGAATTAGTTAATTTTGTGAAGTAATTATGCGGATGCGGATACCGATTCAATTCCTCAATAAAAATAATAGTAATTAGATTTTAGTAAGAAAAATTACAATATGAACTCGTACTATTAAATTCATCATAAAAAAGAATGCACTCAGAGTGAATCACTTGCCAATTATTGTGATATCAGCCGTAAACAACAATGTTTTTGGTTTAAAACAAGATGAGCTTTATTCCTTATTGATATTCTTGAAGCATACATTTGGCACAAATAAGACAAAAACCGGATAAGGTGGGGAGAGGAATCGATAGGGAGCTGTTTTTGGTAAACTGACTTTAATTATATTTAAGCCAAATGATTAGCTGATTTCTAATGTTAATTTTTGTAGCCTTGATTTGTTTGTTTATGGTATAGTTTTCAGAACCGAGCACCAGTTTTAGAAGTTCAGATTGCCCTCGCCCTATAAAGTCATAATGGAGGTGAATAAGGTATCACCTTCGTCTACTAGCAATCTCAGTGGTACAAGCTCTAGCCACTCTCCTCAAGAATTGAACCTGAAGAATTTTTTGGCATTTGGTAGTAGTGTAAATGGTGAACTGGGGATACAGTTAAATAATGATGATCACATTGTCAACCCCGTCCAGTCTCATCTACCTCTAAGCATTAAGTCAAGTAAGCTATTGCAATCATATTCGTAAATCTAATTGACTTATTGGTACCTCAACTTTGTGTTCTTTCTTACATATAGTTTTGTGTGGGGACTCACATACAATTTTCATTTTGGAGGATGGCTCCTGCTGGTCATGTGGGTCTAATGATCATTATCAGTTAGGCCATGAAAACCCAGTAAAGGATTCGTGGGAACCTCAAAGGATCCAGGGAATGGAAGGTCGGGTTATTGTGACTGGGAGTGCTGGCTATGCTCATAACTTGCTGGTAGATAGTTGGGGTGCTCTTTTCACGTTTGGCTCTAATTCTCATGGTCAATGTGGTCATCATATGGAGGATAAGCTTATAGGGAAACCAAAATTAGTTCGATCATTAGGAGCAAAAGTAAGCAGAGTGTAAAAATAGATAATTAGGATGAATTTTCAAGATTACAAACTAAATTGTTTTTTAGGTGGTCGTCCAAGTTGCGGCAGGACATTCACATTCAGTTGTTTTAACAAATTCAGGAGAATTATTTGTCGCCGGGTCAAATAAACATGGTCAGCTAGGATTGGGATTGAAAAATGGCCAAAATCAAACACAGTTTTGTCTATTGGAGTTACTGGTTGGATTCCCTACAGCTATTATTTCGGCAGGTATGGATTTCTTGGCTTAGCTTTAGGCTTTAACCAGTATTAACAACATAATCAACTGTAAAAATGAATTGTTAATATTTTATAGGAGGATTCCATACAGTTGCTTTGAGTGTTTCAGGATCAGGCAAGAAGAGTCACTACATTTGATTTACCTCTAGAATTTAGAGTATTGTTTACATCATGACTTGATTTATACAGTGTTTGCATGGGGAAAAAACTGTGATGGTCAACTTGGAGTTGGTGATACGGAGGACAAGTGCCAACCAACGCAACTTGCTACCTTGAGATCCTTAGGGGTCAAGTATATTGCCACGGGTTTTAATCATACGGCGTTTTTGACTGAAGTAAGTTGCATAACTGAGTTTCGAACAGTTACGGTTAGCTCAAGCTTGAATCCTGACTGTAACTCTATATCTTACTTTATTTACAGGATGGTGGTGTATTCACAACTGGGAACGGAAGTTTCGGGAAACTTGGCCATGGAACTGCTTTGAACGAAGTGCTGCCTAGAAAAATTTTGGAATTCGGTTCTGTCGTCAATCAAGTAGCATGTGGCCGATGCCATACACTTTGTGTTGTCAATAAAAAACTTTACTCCTTTGGTTTGGGGTCGATGGGTCAGTTAGGAATCCCGAACGATAGTCAAAATACTCCAGCTTTAGTACTGAATCAAAATACTCCGATATTTTGTATTTACGCTGGAGGAGACCAGTCATTCGTGGTTTTGAATAGCTCAAGCTCGAATGGAAACCTGCCACCATGTGATTTTCAAAAACTGTATGCCGATAAACAGAAACAAATTCTAACAATTACCAAAGACTATGTTAGTCAGATGTGCTCTGCAAATGAACCTGTAAATCAAGAAATAATGGAAAAAGCGGAAATTTTATTTGCCTCACCTGCATGCTGGAATGCCTCATTTTTGATGCTTGACAAACGATCTGGACCTTGTACATGGCGGAATATTGGCATTGACCTGAATGAGGTACATTTAATATTTTGATTACTCACTTTTCCCGTGGGAAATATTAAAGGCATACGCATAACTAACTATAAGTTTTGGTTTAGGCAGAGACTGTTTTGTACAAATTAAACTCTATAAAAGCAGCTGGTTTGAAGGAACTTATTGACCAGCTAATTTTCTCTGAACTTCTTCCAAAATTACCTCACCAGCTAAAGCATGTGGAAATTCTAAGGGTCTATGTTTTATTGCCTTTGACTCCAACGTTTTATTCCGGATCGAATAGCCTTCTTCCAATATTTTTCGCAGATAGACTCCAATCTTTAAATTCACAAATGGTGTCTGTCGTAACCAGATGGATGTATAACGGTCCGGTTGATCAGTTAGTGCGATTAATATCCGTGTACAAAAAAACCATATTGTCCATTTTAGAGGATTATAATCAAACACAATCGCAGGTAACTATTATATTTTACCTTTTCAAAGCAGTACAAGTTCATTTAAAAAAATTTTCGGATTATTTTTCATAGAGAGATCATGCGTTACGAGTCTGTCTTAACATTATGAGTCTTATCAACAATATGAACAGAAATGTAATGAAGTTATCATATCACACATTTACAATCCCCCAGTTATCTACGAAGGTAAGAATCCTACGACTATTCATATTGATTGGGCGAAAGGCAAAAACATTACGTGCTGACGCTTTTTAAATTTTGCAGGTAGACATCAGACTAGACTACTTCAATTGGTTGCAACAAAAAGTTCCTGGTCGAGGAGTCCATTTCTGTGATTTTCCGTTTGTTTTTGATGCTGCTGCTAAAACGGTTGTTCTCCAAGTACGTGCTCCAGCTGGCGTATACTTTTAATCATTACTGTGTTATACTTTCTTTAATATTTCATTATGATTTTGGAATTCTCTTAGACGGATCAAATGCTCCAGATGCAAACAGCCATGAATCATGCGACTTCACAACTGATGAACTATTTTATATTCCCACCATTGGCTGACCAATATAAAATTAAATATTTGATGTTGACTATCAGCAGAAATAATATTGTTGCTGACACTTTAAACCAACTCAGTGCCCTTAACACGCATGACCTGAAAAAACCATTGAAGGTAATGGCTTTTGTAGCTGATTTAGTCGTGGTTACACAAAATGTATAATGCAGATAGTTTTTTTTCGTTGTAGTAAATTTTTTATGTAATGTTGTGTATTTTGTACAGGTGAAAATCATCGGAGAAGAAGCAGAGGACGCAGGAGGTGTTAGGAAAGAATTCTTTCTTCTCCTAATGAAGGAAATATTAAACCCCAAATTCGGAATGTTCACTTACTATGAAGAATCCAGACTAGTTTGGTTTCATCAGGGTTCATTTGAAGATCCTATCATGTTTTTCCTTATCGGCTTGATTTGTGGTTTAGCCATCTATAATTTCACTATTATCAACTTGCCTTTTCCTTTGGCACTGTACAAAAAACTTCTGGAAGAGAGCATTGATTTAAACGACTTGAAAGAGTTAAATCCTTCCGTAGCACGGTCGCTGGAACAAATTATGGAGTACACGTAATGCTTCAATATTGTCATTTATATGAGTATTCCAGTTAGCAATCAAAGAGTATATATTTTAATGTTGCTTTTCTTGACCTTTTTCAATGCAGTGGAGAAGATTTTGAAGATGTCTTTTGCCTCAACTTTGTAACTAACGTCGAGTGTTTTGGTGAAGTAAAAGTTATTCCCCTGAAGCCTAATGGAGACAACATATCCGTCACTCAAGAAAATAAGGCAGAGTATGTGGACCTTTATGTTTCAAATATTTTTAACACTTCAGTTCAGAAACAATTTGACGCGTTCAAAGAGGGATTTCAAAAAGTATGTGGTGGTCAAGTTATTCGTCTTTTTTACGCGCAGGAGTTGCAGGCTTTGGTAAGTTATTAGCTTTGCGTTAATACGTTGCGTTTGTGGCGTCGCGGAAACTTGTGTGTTAACAACAGTTTTAAAATCGATTGAAGGTTACTGGAAATGAAGATTACGACTGGGGAGAGTTAGAACGGAATTGTACTTACAAAAATGGTTATCATGTTCAAGATGAAACAATCATCCTGTTTTGGGAAGTCTTTCATTCATTAACCACCGAAGAGAAGAAACAATTCCTTCTTTTCCTCACAGGAAGTGACCGTATCCCAATAATTGGAATGAAAGCCCTTAAGGTAGCTCCTTAAATATTGTTATTGTTGCGCATTGTAAATCAATTGGTGGCTTATATATTTTTGTGGATGACCAATTTCAGATGTGCATACAACCCACAAGTGACGACCGTTTTCTTCCCGTTGCTCATACTTGCTTTAATTTGCTGGATTTGCCGAGATATAAGACCAAAGAGCGGCTGAAATACAAGCTCCTTCAAGCAATCCAACAAAACGAAGGCTTTTCTCTAGTTTAATCGTAAACAAATGAAGCCTGTCGCTTTATATACGACCTACTCACTAATTTTTAAGTGACCGCTAATAGGCACTCATTATATTTTTTTATAAAAAAAGGTCATGTCATGTGTCCGTAACAGATAACACAAATAAAAGTTAACTGTCAACTCTAAATACTACCATGATGACGATGAGTATATATAAAAGCACTCAAGAACTGCTTATTAAAAACAATTGCGTGATCTGAAATGATTTGTGCACCATCCACTAAAGGAGATTCGTGATTTATAAAAGCTGTTAGATTACTAACGTCTATTATAAGTATAAGAGCACTGTAACATTTTCTCCAAGTGGCCTACAAACCTACGAAAGGAAAAAGGTCAACTATGGAGGATGGTATGTAAACAATATAAAAATACAAATATGGTTCTCATTTCGAATCAATTTGAATTTTGCTGATGCTTAAATAGTAAAAGGATATGCTCATGATCACAAGTAACGGCGTAGTCCACAGGGGTTTCATTGTCTAAATCCATTAGACTTGAATCGGCACCATGTAACATTAAAAGTTTACACATTTCTAGATCCCCCTTATCTACGGACCAGTGGAGCAGTGTTCTCATTTCATCGTCTTGAATATTTACATTGTTTCCCTAAAAAACATTATTCTAGGATAAAAAATCCGACCAAAACCAATTAAAAGAACTGATAACTGTCGTTGTGACAATTACCTGGGATAGCCATTCCTTCAACTCTGCTATCCTGCCATCCTTGACGAAATTAAATGCTGGGTTTATACTATCATCTGGCTCTTCTGACTCCTTCGGCTTCCCTAATGTGGATACAAAACATCCGAAAGTTGACATTTTTTCCGATGTGCGGCTGCTGGAATCCTTGCTTGGTTCCCAATTGTAGGCAGTTGAAACTAGATTTACATATTTTTGCATACAGTCTTCGGACGACAAGTCTGATGTATTCATCCAAGCAGTCCACTTTGATTTTCCTTTTAAGTTGAAAATACTTGGTCGTGGTTCCGTACAGGGTCCAACTGTTACACGTTTGTACAGACCTGTAAAAAGTTTCACGTTTTTTTCTCATTCCAAAAATTCAATTTTTAGTATTGATGAAATATCCCATTAACGCAACGCTGGACCAACCATATAATTTGAGCAAAGATTCATCGGGAATTTGTGTGTCCTGCCCCTGCGATTGTTTTTGAACATAATCCGCAGCCTCATTAAATTGGGCCTCTAACAAGCTGTCCATTATCAGGTTTTCATCAAATTCCAATTTGCTACAACTTGTCTTTCATTGTTCAGTCAAAATCTTTATTGACCTTAAAATTATACTCACAATTAAAACATAATCAACACCCAAACCGAACCGGGACAACTAATAGAATCCAAAGTACGATTTCACACAATTAACCTCGCAGTTAATCATTAAACAGCAAATATCTTTCAGATATTGAGAACACAGAAGAACACACACAGATCACATAAAAAATTCTTCGGCTCAGGTGAAGCAATCAGCTGGTTATGATACCAACATAGAAAAAAGTCGCGTCAAAAGAATTCTCTAACTTTTTCACATGCAGATTTTCAATGTTTTTCTCACTCTTTTTTGTTACCTATAATAATTAAAAACCACTAGTTAGTGATAGTGACATGGAAAAAGTTGTGCGTAAAGAATGTAGTTTACACAGTAGTTTTGAAGAATCCAGGAAAACCAATGAACTTGGAACCGAAGTAAGAAATTCGGAGATATCTAAGAAACCAAGTATGGAGATAGAGGCCACCTCATTCTCAGCGAATGCAAAACCAATTATGGATTTAAGTGCGCTCCAAAGCATACTCGAAAAACAAGATACCAGAAAAGTGAATGCATTTGAAGCAACCAAGTTAGAAAAGGACGCCAAGAAAAATTGGGACATATTCTACAAGAGGAATCAAACAAATTTTTTTAAAGATAGGCATTGGACGTTAAGAGAGTTTCAAGAACTCGTTGATTCTGCAGAATCCAGTACAACAATTCGTACATTGTTTGAAGTAGGATGTGGATGCGGAAACTTTCTTTTCCCTATTTTGGAACAAGTGCCAACTTTGAAGATCTATGCGTGTGATTTTAGTCCACGGGCTGTAGATTTTGTCAAGTAAGAATAATTTGCATAGAGCAGAGTAGAACGAGCAGTATCAGCAAAGGAAAAGCAGTAGCTTTTTAAAACTTATTCCCGATTTTTTTTGCAGAAACCATGAAAATTACGACGAAAATAGACTTGCTGCATTCACATGTGATATCACTGAAGAGAACTGCTTTGATAGTCAACAAGAACTGCAAAACACAACCATGGATTTTGTATCCATGATTTTTGTTCTGTCCTCAATATCACCAGAAAAACACAAAGCTGTGATTAGAAATTTGTCGCGGGTTATGAAACATGGCGGTGTGGTATTTTTTCGGGACTATGGTCGGTATGATATGACCCAATTGAGATTCAAAGGAGGAAAGAAAATAGACGACAATTTTTATGCGCGGCGAGATGGCACCAGGTATGTAATATGTAAATTACCATTTCAAGATGGATGCCTCATTTTTGTATTACAGCAAAGCCAAAGGAGATGTGCTGATTAACTGCATTTTATTTTTAATTTTTTTAAGTTAGTTATGTCAAACTGTATCAAATTATTGGTATTTATATTACAGATCCTATTTTTTTACACCTGAAGAGACGGAATCTATTTTTACAGATGAGAAATTATTTAAGAAAATTGAATGTGAATATGTCTATCGTAGAACTGTAAATGTTAAAGAAAATGTGGACGTAGGACGAACTTTTGTTCAAGCAAAATTCTCCAGATGCACTTGACAAGTTTGTAAAATTTAAGTTTTATAAAATTAAAAAAAAACTATAAACAACAAATTAAGTAGAAATCCTCGATATTCTACCCTATTATTAAGAAAGCATACTGCATTCATTTTTGAACTTTTTTTAAAGAATCATTAAAACAAGAGTATTAAGTATGACCAGGGTTAGGGTTCATTTGTTCGCATCGGACCGCATTGCAAATTGCAAGCAACGAATATTAAATAGATGCGATCAGCTACACAAGAATCCACAAATCTATCCAGCACAATACCAAATAACTGTATTTATAAACAGTTCGGTAAAACTATTCGTTTAGTAAGTAAGTTACCCATCGTTTTGGCAAAATTATTAAATGAATGAGTTCATCTAACTAATAGTTAATTAATTAACAATGATTCATTGCTTTTAATGATTACTACTTGAAGAACTTCCACGCTTGTCCTTGTGATTGGAGACATTTGTTTTACCAATTGTCCAAAATATCCAGGCCAGTTTTTGGAGTTGCCTATACAAGAGAAAAACTCATCATTTCCTGTCACTATCAACTTACAGACATACTCAGCTCACTAAAACATCATAAAGAAACAAATGACATACAATTCTGCATGGACTTGAAACGTCAACAACAAATTCTCGAGTGTCCTCATCAGATGCAAGTTTATTTCCCGGTCCACTACCTTTGGGTTTACCACTATCGTAATCGTCAGCATTGGGATCGACCGACTTGGTTTTTTCCATCCGATTTTGATTTTCTGCATTTAAAGTTTTTGTTTGTTGATTTTGGGGAGGTGGCGGTGGTGGAGCCTTGGGTTTTCGAGGCTGAAAAGAAGGATTTTTTGAAATATGCAACAAACGACAACGACAGCGCACCTTTACACTTTGAAAAAAAATTAAGATGAAAACTGAGAGATAAAAATATATTCCAGCAGTACCCTTTTCTTTGGAATGCCCTGCTGGCTTTGATTTTGATTCTGGTTCAACTTGTTTTGTCTAAATTTTTCTTGAAGTTCCGCAATAAGCCCGTAACTTTGCGTCTGAGTGGCATTCGAACGATCATTGTCGCTTTGTGTACCCATGTTTTCATCAACTGCATATGCATATATTTTTATGACTTTTTAAAATTGATTTTCCAAATATAATTATCAATGTGTATAATTGCACAAAATGAAAAAATAGTTTCGAACCCGTTCTACTACGTTTGTCCTTTTCTTGGGAATCTTTAAGCAGTTCCAAGATGTTGCAATTCCTTAATTCGTTTTCAAATGTCTTAGATTGATTATAAGAGGAAGATTTATCTATAGAGCACACGTCCAAAAGCAAATCGGTAGCATACGTTTCCGAAACATGCAGAACTTCTTCAGCAGGAGCTTCATCTGATTCCGCTTTCTGCTTTGCATTTTTTTGTAGGACATCATCAATCAGAGTTTTATCTATCATTGCACATCTCTCGCTGAACGGACATGTCTTTTTGCTTTCATGAATAGACTTTTCAACAGCTATAATGTCGGCATATATTCTTGAAGACAGAGGGCTCATACTTGAAAAGTAATCTTGAACAATAGCTTCTTCAGGGTCATCATTATTTTTTCCCTTCCAATCCATGATGTCACTGGACTTGACTAATTGATTTTGGAGGATGCTAAACGGCTCAAGTTGTTACGATGGATGTTTTCTGCACTCCGCACGAATATAGCAGACAGATTTCGAGACTCAACCAACTAAATTATCATTACGAAGTATTATTGACGTGTGTTGACATTGATAAATGTTTTGTTTACAAGCTTGTCCGGTCCAAGTGATGTGAAACGAAAGGGTGAAAAGTGACACACATGAAAATGCAAGGCAACAACAAAAATCGATAAAGCCATATGAGTGAATGTAGCAATATGCACTGGGTCCTCATTGAGTAATTCAACGCGGGAGAGGAGAGAACGTCGATTAATAACGCATTTAATAAACTCATTTTCTACTTTTTCTGTTTTGAAGACTCTGAATCTGAAATCGAAAGTCGACCCGTTAAATTAAAGTTACCAAAGCCAAGCGGAGTTCGAAATACCAAAACCTCCAAAGATAAAAAATCGGAATCCAAGACTTCTTATTGGTAAGTAAGTTCAGCATTTATAAAAACTGCAACCAAAAATGATGCCAATAAAACTTAAGTTTTTTTCAATACTTAGATTACTTGTCGCTCTAAACATCATAACTGCAATGCCATCGTCGCAAAAAATTACGGAGGTGGACTTGTACGGTCTATTTGATGTACTTCCATCTGCGACAGAAAGTGAAATTAAAAAAGCATACAGAAAAAAGGCATTAAAATGTCATCCTGACAAAAATCCAGATAATCCAAAGGCCAAAGAACTATTTCAACAACTTTCCGATGCATTAGAAATCCTAACAGATCCAAAAGCTAAAGCCGCATATGACACTACCTTAAAAGCCAAGGAACAAGCCCGAATCCGTCACAAACAATTAGATGCTAAACGTCGCAAGTTGAAAGAAGACTTGGAAGAAAGAGAAAAAGCGTTCCGAGGGAAATCTGCCCAAAAATCAGCTCAAGATTCCAAAATATCAAATGAAGCAAGACTGCTAAACGAAATAGAAAGATTGCGCAAAGAAGGGTCAAACACTTTACGAGAAGAACAGGAAACCATGCGAAAACTAATTTTGCAAGAACGAACTGGAGGATTTTTATCTAAAAATGATAATGAACAAACCTCAACGACAGCAAGTACCAATACACCTCAAGTAAAAGTCCGATGGAGTTCAACAGAGTCATACGACGAGGAAAAGCTGAAAAACATTTTTGGAAAGTTTGGAAAACTTTTGACCGTTGTAGTGTTGAAAAAGTGCTCTTTAATTGAGTTTTCCGATCAAAATGACGCTGAAGATGCGTATGAACACGTGAAAAAAAGCATACCCAACTTGCAGATAGAATGGGTTAGCAAGTCAAATTCTAAAGCGTCAGAATCGAAACCAAAGGCCCATATTGTTGCACCTAGTTCAAGCAGTAACATTATAAATCCGCAAGCTGGACGGACAAATAACAGTAGTGCCAGTTTTTTTGACTTTGAGGCTGATATACTAAAGAAATTATCCCAGGCAGCAGCGGCTCAAAAAAACTAAAATTCACTAATTCCAATTCCATTTTTGCGTTTAGACGGCTAAATAGTCCTTATTGGATTGAAAATGTATAAAGTTTGCATGAATGTAAATAATAATCCTTACATTAGTTCTAGGTGTAGTGTGAGTGAAAATCGATTAGAACTTTTGCACCTTGCGCGACTTTCAGATTTAGTAATAGTAATACTGAAGAAGTGAAGACAAGCCCTACCTTAACTAATTAGAGACAGGGAAGTTGGGAAGTATTGTTAAGAATTCAAGATTTTATTGCAAATAAATATCTATATTGAATTTTTGTTGATTTAAATTATCCATAAACAAGATTATTTTGATTAAGTTAGTCAGTCATCAGAACAATAAGTCAATAAGTGCATTTTAAATCCATAAGACAAAGATACTAACGTAACAGCGATGCACAGCACCCTTTTGAACTAACCAGCACAACACTACCCTCGATTTAAAAAAGTACTTGTTGAAGTTGTTGTATTTTTGTTCAGCATATTGGCTAAAATCCGTTACAACGCAAGTAGAAGTAACACCACCTGACCGCAAAAAACGTTAGAAGACTGATTGACGTACCAGTTTTAGCACCCAGAGACAGAGAGAGATAGCCCGAAGATCAACATTGGCATTTGCCTTGGTAGGCGTGGGTAGTAGAAGCAAAATGGCAAATCCAGTGACATTTAAACACTTAATTTACCAATCATGGACTCACTCAACCCGACGCTGCTGAACTTGAAGCCTTTTTTACTTCCGGAGAACTGGAGAGACTGTAAATTAATTCTTCCAATTAAAGTTGGTATAAATGCAGATCAGGGAAACTGCTATTGTAAACTTACTTGGAGTTAAAACTGCTACCCCTTGCACTTTCTATTGAATCAAAGTTGTTTTGCCTGAAACGCCAGATTGAAAATTAGTATTTTGCAATATCATAACAAAAAAACTGAAAAATATTGAATTCCGGCATACGTCAAAATTTCTGAGAGGTCTTTCTTAATTTTTGAGACGCATCCCAAGCCTTTGAACATCAGAACTGTGTAAATTTGTACAGCACTAGCCCCTGCACATATTTTTTCGTATGCATCAGCACCACTAAATATTCCGCCACATCCTATGATAGGGATCGAATCTGTAAATTCAAATACATAAAAATAGATAAAACCAAAGGATTGAAAGGATATCAAGATTTGTTCATATCTTTCAATTATTGACAAATCCCCCCATCATCTCCTCTCCCAAAAACGAACCTGGCAGTGATTTGTAAAATTTTCCGACTAATTCTGTAGATTTTTGACGCAGAGGTTTTCCACTTAGTCCTCCTGTTTCAGACTGTACGTTTTCTTCAGGAATCAAACCATCACGGGACACAGTAGTATTACAAACTATTAGTCCGTCCACTTTACACTCTTTTCTGCTAACCGTTGCACATATAGATTTCACGTCGTGATCTTCAATATCCGGAGAAACTTTCAAAAATATAGGCACTTTTTTAGTTTGCTTATTTCTGGTAGCTACGACTTTCTGAAAAACAGAAGAAAATGCATTCTCATCATACTCATAAGCGCTTAAACGTGTTATTATAAAATAACTTTTTAACCTACCTGCATCAGTTGTAGCAAATTGTCCTCCAATAAAAGTTCTCTCAGTTTTGGAGTATTAGGCGAAGACACATTAATCACAAAATAATCAGCTACGCTACTAAATAGTTCAATTCCTACACAATAGTCATTTAATCGATTCTTAGAATCCTTGTTTGCACCTAAATTTATTCCTAGTACTTCATTAGGGTACTTTTTTCTAAATGATGCAACATTTTTCATTACTTCCTCATGACCATCATTATTGAAACCATATCTGTGAACAAAAAAAAATAACTGCTTACTTCATCATTTCATGAATACAAATCGAACCATGCAAACCAAACCTTGAAGATATTTCTGACTCACCGATTGATGACACCTTCATTTTTCTGCAAACGGAAAACTCTTGGCAAGGGATTACCTTCTTGCGGCAATGGGGTCACACTGCCGATCTCAACGAACCCAAACCCATGTCTAAACAGTCCGGAAATGCATTCGCCATTTTTATCGAATCCGGCGGCTACTCCAATTGCAGAGTTGACAGGTAAACCGGCAATCCTTGTGCTCTGGTTCACATGATAAATATATATTTGCAGTCTCCTTCGAAACATCAGAGCATCTCCATACCTTGACTTAGCAGAAAATACGCGGACAAAGAGGAATAAAAAACTTACCAAATTCTTTGGATCTTCCAGTTTGAACGATCGTATCAAATGATATTTAGTCGCAAACACAGCCAGCCTATGCGATATTTCTGGGTCCATTTTATTCAACAA
>Ga0210040_10002355_pt1 | contig 26758 bp, 23 predicted proteins | sample CryGeyCG12114_NA_FD_185462 | JGI IMG/M metagenome (GOLD analysis project Ga0210040, IMG submission 185462) | Groundwater microbial communities from aquifer - Crystal Geyser CG19_WC_8/21/14_NA (SPAdes) (version 2) | ecosystem: Environmental > Aquatic > Deep subsurface > Groundwater | place: USA... | reverse complement strand
GCTGCTGTTCGAGCGCTTCCTCAACCCCGAGCGCATCTCGATGCCCGACATCGACCTCGACTTCGACGAGCGCCGGCGCGGCGACATGATCCGCTACGCCACCGAGAAGTACGGCGAGGAGCGCGTCAGCCAGATCATCACCTACGGCACCATCAAGGCCAAGGCGGCCGTGAAGGACGCCGCCCGGGTGCTCGGCTTCCCCTACGCCGTCGGCGACAAGATCACCAAGGCGATGCCGCCGGCGGTCATGGGCAAGGACATCCCGCTGTCCGGGATCTTCGACCCGTCGCACAAGCGCTACACCGAGGCCGGCGAGTTCCGCGCCCTCTACGAGAGCGACCCCGACGCCAAGCAGGTCGTCGACACCGCCCGCGGTCTCGAGGGGCTCAAGCGCCAGTGGGGGGTGCACGCGGCCGGCGTCATCCTGTGCCGCGAGCCGCTGCTCGACGTCATCCCGATCCACCGCCGCGAGCAGGACGGCGCGATCATCACCCAGTTCGACATGGGTGCCTGCGAGACGCTCGGCCTGCTGAAGATGGACTTCCTCGGCCTGCGCAACCTCACCGTCCTCGACGACTGCCTCAAGCACATCGCGGCCAACCGCCACGAGACCGTCGTGCTCGAGGAGCTCGACGAGATGCAGAGCGACCCGAAGACCTACGAGCTGCTGGCCCGGGGCGACACGCTCGGGGTGTTCCAGCTCGACGGCGGGCCGATGCGCTCGTTGCTGCGCTCGATGCAGCCCGACCGGTTCGAGTCCATCTCCGCGGTGCTGGCGCTCTACCGGCCCGGTCCGATGGGCGTCAACGCCCACAACGACTACGCCGACCGCAAGACCGGCCGCAAGCCGGTCGTCCCGATCCACCCCGAGCTCGGGGAGGCGCTCGAGGACATCCTCGGCGACACGTACGGCCTGATCGTGTACCAGGAGCAGGTCATGGCCATCGCGCAGCAGCTGGCGGGCTACACCCTCGGCGCCGCCGACCTGCTGCGCCGCGCGATGGGCAAGAAGAAGCGCGAGATCCTCGATCAGGAGTACATCCCCTTCTCCGACGGGATGAAGGCCAACGGCTACTCCGAGGGCGCGATCAAGACGCTGTGGGACACGCTCGTCCCGTTCGCCGACTACGCCTTCAACCGGGCGCACACCGCCGGCTACGGGCTGGTGAGCTTCTGGACCGCCTACCTCAAGGCCAACTACCCGGCCGAGTACATGGCGGCGCTGCTCACGTCGGTCAAGGACGACAAGGACAAGAGCGCCATGTACCTCGCCGAGTGCCGGCGCATGGGCATCAAGGTGCTGCCGCCCGACGTCAACGACTCCGACAGCGACTTCACCCCGCGTGGCACCGACATCCGTTTCGGGCTGTCGGCGATCCGCAACGTCGGCACCAACGTCGTCGCCTCCATCGTGCGCAGCCGCGAGGCCAAGGGCCGGTTCGCCGACTTCAGCGACTTCCTGCGCAAGGTCGAGGCCGTCGCCTGCAACAAGAAGACGGTGGAGTCGCTCTGCAAGGCCGGGGCCTTCGACTCGCTCGGGCACAGCCGCAAGGGGCTGGTGCACGTGCACGCGGAGGCCATCGAGGCCTGCATGGAGACCAAGCGCAACGAGGCGATCGGGCAGTTCGACCTGTTCGGCGCAGGGGGCGACGGGGAGGGCGCGGGCGACGGCGGGCTGTTCGACGTCGCGGTGCCGATGGGCGAGTGGGAGAAGCAGGTCCTGCTGCAGCACGAGCGCGAGATGCTCGGGCTCTACGTCTCCGACCACCCGCTGTTCGGCGTCGAGCACGTGCTGGCCGGGGCGGTCGACCTGCCGGTGTCCGGGCTCGCGGAGTGCGACGACGGCCGCACCGTCGTCGTCGGCGGCATCCTGTCGAGCGTCACCCGCAAGATGACCAAGCAGGGCAACCCCTGGGCGCTGGTGACGCTCGAGGACCTCGAGGGCGCCGTCGAGGTGATGTTCTTCCCGCAGAGCTACGTCAACGCCGCGGTCCACCTCGTCGAGGACGCCGTCGTGCTGGTCCGCGGACGCGTCGACCGGCGCGAGGACGTCCCGAAGATCGTCGCCAACGAGATCACCGTGCCCGACCTGTCCGTCGGCCCGCGCGGACCGGTGGTCGTGTCGCTGCCCACGCCGCGGTGCACGCCGCCGGTCGTCGAGCGCTTCAAGGAGGTGCTCTCCTCCCACCCCGGCACCACCGACGTCCACCTGCAGCTCGTCCACGGCGGCCGGACGACGGTGGTCCGCCTCGACGACGGGCTGCGGGTGCGGGCGACGCCCGCCCTGTACGCCGACCTCAAGGCCCTGCTCGGCACCGGGTGCCTGCCGACCGGTGCCTGAGACCTGCGGGTCGAGGCGCCGCAGTCCGGGGCGCCGGAAGCCGTCGAGATGCTCGCGGACCCGCACGACCGCGACACCGTTGCTAGCCTCCCGCAGGGCCGACGACGCCTGCCGATCGGAGCGTGAGCGATGGACCAGCACAAGCCGGAACGTCTGCTGCGCCCGGCCGGCGGCACCGCCGTGGCGGCGCCCGGGCCCGGCACCGGGGCGATGAGGCTCTGCGCCGGCACGCTGGTCGTCGACCATCCCGACCAGGTGCTGCTCGACTACCTCGACGTCCGCAACGGCTACGCCTACCCGGGCTACGACCGTCTGGTGACCAACGGCTCGGCCGAGCTCGTCGACGGCGACCTGCTCGCGCCGGTGCTCATCGGCGCCCACGTCGACGAGGGCCGCTTCGCCCTGCTGCAGGAGATGCTGCCGGCCCTGGAGGCGGTGGCCGATCTGCCGGAGGTGCCGCTGCAGGACGCCGACGACGACCACGTCCTGTGCGTCGCGGGGCTGTTCGGCATCCTCGACGAGCCGCGCTACGCCGGCCGAGGCGTGCGCGGCACGATCGTGTCGAAGGTCCTGCACCGCAAGCGGCCCGACCTCGTCCCGCTCTACGACTCGCGGATCTTCGAGGCCTACACGGCGCCCGGAGCGATCCCGCGCGCCACCGACCGCTCCTGGCAGGACTTCATGGAGCTGCTCTGCATGCAGATGCGCGAGGACCTGCAGACCGAGCGCGAGGCGTTCGACGCCCTCGAACGGCTCGCGGCAGAGCAGGGCAGCCCGGTGACCCAGCTGCGCATCCTCGACATCCTGGTCTGGCGCGCCGCGGCGGTGTGGCACTGAGCTCCGAGACCGAGCGCGCCGCGCAACCCTCGCCCTGGGCGAGCCCCGACCCGCGTCCGACCGCGGGCGGGACGCCCTTCGGGACGGCCCCGCCGTCGCGCGCACCCGCGACCCCGCTGTGGCACGACGTCCGCGCCGGCCTGCTCACCGTCGCCGTCACGGTGCTCGTCGGCGCGCCCGTCGGGCTGCTGTGGGCGGCCCTCGCGCCCCACGTCACGGTGGAGGTCACCGGCGACGACGTGCAGGTGCTCGACACCTACCGCGACGGCTTCATCGCCGTCGACGCGTGGTTCCTCGCGGCGGTGGTGGTGGCCGGGCTCGTCGGTGGGGTGCTGACCTGGTGGCTCGGCGCCGCCCACGGCCCCGCGGTCGTGCTCGCGCTCGCCGTCGGGGGCCTGGCCGCAGCATGGATCTCCGGCAGGGTGGGCGGCCTGGTCGACCACCTGACGGTGCGACAGATCCTCGCGTCGGGCGTGCAGGGCCACCGCGAGATCGCGGTGCAGCTGCGCTCGACGTCGGCGCTGCTCGGCTGGCCGATCGCGTCCCTGCTCGTCTTCCTCGCGCTCAGCGTGGCGCGCCGCCCGTCCGCAGCAGGACCCGAGCCGGAGCTCAGTTCGGGCTGATCGGCGAGCGGGCCAGCTCCGGCGCCGGGAGGGCGGTGAGCGTCCGCAGCAGCGTGGTCTCGCGGCGCAGCAGGGCCAGCTCGGCGCGCAGCCGCGCGACGCCGTCCGCCTCGGCGAGCAGCCGCTGCCGGTCGGCGAGGTCGACGACGACCGAGGCGGCCACGGCGTACGACAGCACGACGCTGTCCACCGGCAGGTCGCCGACGTCCTGGGCGTCCTCGCCCCGTGCCTGTGCCAGCGCCGTCAGGTAGGCGGCGAACGCCGACCGCACCGCGCGGTCGAGCAGCGCCGCCTCCTGCGCCGGGCCCAGCTCGTCGGGCAGCCACTCGACGATCCCGGTCGCGTACGCCGCCCCCTCGACGAGCCCGGTCAGCCGGAAGCGCTGCGACCCCGTCGTGACGAGGTCGAAGCGGCCGTCGTCGTACGGCGTCACCCGCCGCAGCTGCGCGACGCAGCCGACCTCGTGCAGGGCGGTCACGCCGTCGGCGCCGACCTCCCGCCCCTCCCGGATCGCGACGACGCCGAAGCGCCGATCAGGCTCCGGCAGCTCGAGCAGGTGCCGCACCAGCTCGCGGTAGCGGTCCTCGAAGACGTGCAGCGGCAGCAGCAGGCCGGGCAGCAGGACCAGGCCGAGGGGGAACAGCGGCAGGCGGTCCGGCACGGCGGCCAGGCTACGGCGGGCACCGCCGGCGCGCCGCGCGAGCAGCCGCCGCCGCTAGGCTGGCCCTCCCTTCCCGCACCGCCCGAGGAGCCCTCCCGTGCCCACCCGCACCGACCCCGCGGGTGCGGCGCTGCCGACGGCGGGCCTGCCCGTCCGGGACGACCTGCGCGGTCGCACGGCGTACGGCGCGCCGCAGTCCGGCTCGGGCGGCATCGGCACCCCCGTGCAGCTCAACGTCAACGAGAACCCCCACCCGCCGTCGCCCTCGCTCGTCGCCGACCTCGCCGCCGCCGTCGGCACGGCGGCGGCCGGGCTGCACCGCTACCCCGACCGCGAGGCGCTGGCCCTGCGCAGCGACCTGGCGGCCTACCTGACCTCCCGCACCGGGGTGCCGCTCGACGTCGCGCAGGTCTGGGCCGCCAACGGCTCCAACGAGGTGCTGCAGCAGGTCTGCCAGGCGTTCGGCGGGCCCGGCCGGGTCGCGCTGGGCTTCGAGCCGTCGTACTCCATGCACCCGCTGCTCGCCGCCGGGACGAACACCGGCTGGGTCGCCGAGCGGCGGGCCGACGACTTCACGCTCGACGCCGACACGGCGGTGGCCGCCGTGCGGCGCCACTCGCCCGCCGTCGTCTTCCTCACCACGCCCAACAACCCCACCGGCACGGTCACGCCGCTCGAGGTCGTCGACGCCGTCTGCGCGGCCAGCGCCGGGATGGTGCTGGTGGACGAGGCGTACGCGGAGTTCGCCTCCGGACCGAGCGCCGTCACGCTGCTCGACCGCCACCCGCGGCTGATGGTGAGCCGGACGATGAGCAAGGCGTTCGCCCTGGCCGGTGCGCGGCTGGGCTACCTCGCCGCCAGCCGCGAGGTCGTCGACGTGCTGCGACTGGTGCGCCTGCCCTACCACCTGTCGGCGCTCACGCAGGCCGCCGCGCGCGTCGCCCTGGCGCACGCCGACGAGCTGCTGTCGACGGTGGCCGCCGTCAAGGACCAGCGCGACCGCATGGTCCGCGAGATCGCGGCGCTCGGCCTGCAGGTCGTCCCGACCGAGTCCAACTTCCTGCTGTTCGGGCCGTTCGAGCGGCCCGCCGACGTGTGGTCGGCGCTGCTCGACCGCGGCGTGCTGGTGCGCGACGTCAGCAGCGGGCCGGGCCTGGCCGGCTGGCTGCGCGTCAACGCCGGCACCGAGCCCGAGACCACGACGTTCCTGGCCGCGCTGACGGCCGTGACCACCTCCGAGAGGACCTCATGACCCGTACGGCGCTCGTCGAGCGGTCGACGAAGGAGTCCGACGTCCGCGTCGAGCTCGACCTCGACGGGACGGGACAGGCCAGCTCCGACACCGGGGTGCCGTTCTTCGACCACATGGTCGCCCAGCTCGGCAAGCACGGCGGCTTCGACCTCGCCGTGCGCACGCGCGGCGACCTCGAGGTCGACGCGCACCACACCGTCGAGGACACGTCGCTGGCGATCGGCACCGCGCTCAAGCAGGCGCTCGGCGACAAGGCCGGCATCCGGCGCTTCGGCGACGCGCTGGTGCCCCTCGACGAGTGCCTCGTGCAGGCGGCGGTCGACCTGTCGGGGCGGCCGTACGTCGTGCACGAGGAGCCGCAGCTCGCCCCGCTCATCGGCTCCTACGACACCACGCTCACCCGCCACATCTGGGAGTCGGTCGTCGCGACCGCCGACATCGCGCTGCATGTGCGGGTGCTGTCGGGCCGCAACGCGCACCACGTCGTGGAGGCGCAGTTCAAGGCGGTCGCCCGGGCGCTGCGCGACGCGGTCGCCCTCGACGCGCGTGTCGCGGGGGTGCCCAGCACCAAGGGCTCGCTGTGACCGCGTCCGTGGTCGTCCTCGACTACGGCTCGGGGAACCTGCGCTCGGCCGAGCGGGCGCTCGCCCGCACCGGCGCCGACGTCACGGTGACCAAGGACTACGCGCAGGCGCTCGAGGCGGACGGCCTGGTCGTGCCCGGCGTCGGGGCGTACGCCGCCTGCATGCGCGGGCTCCACCTCGTGCGCGGGGGGACGCTGGTGTGGGACCGCCTGCGCAGGTCGCGGCCGGTGCTCGGGATCTGCGTCGGCATGCAGGTGCTGTTCGAGCAGGGCGTCGAGCACGGCGAGCGCACCGAGGGCATCGGCGTGCTCGACGGGGAGGTCACCCGGCTCGAGGCTCCGGTGGTGCCGCACATGGGCTGGAACACCGTCGAGGTGCCCGAGGGGTCGGCGCTGTTCGCCGGGCTCGAGCAGGAGCGCTTCTACTTCGTCCACTCCTACGCGGCCCAGCCCGAGTCGGGGACCGTCGAGGACACGCTGACCACCTCCGCCGTGCACGGGACGCGCTTCGCGGCGGGCGTCGAGCGCGGCGTGCTGTCGGCGACGCAGTTCCACCCGGAGAAGAGCGGCGACGCCGGGGCGGCGCTGCTCGCCAACTGGGTCTGCACGCTGTGAGCGCGAGCAGGCCCCGTGCCGGCGCCCGCCGGGGCAGGCCGCCGGCGTACCGGATGCGGCGGTTCCCGCCCCTGCCGTGGCGGCTGAAGGCGGCGCTCGCCCTCGGCTGGCTGGTGGCCGTGGCGCTCGTCCTCCTGCTCGTCCCGACCTGGCCCGGCCGGATCGGCCTGGTCGTCGTGGCCACCGCCGTGCTGCCCCTCGTCGTCGTGCTCGTGCGCGACCCGTCGCGAAGGACCCGATGACCGTTCCCGCGAGTGTCCTCGAGCTGCTGCCCGCCGTCGACGTCGCCGGCGGCTCCGCCGTCCGCCTCGTGCAGGGGGAGGCCGGCAGCGAGACGTCGTACGGCGACCCCGTCGAGGCGGCGCTGCAGTGGCAGCGCGACGGCGCCGAGTGGGTGCACCTGGTCGACCTCGACGCCGCCTTCGGCCGCGGGTCGAACCGCGAGCTGCTCGCCCGGGTGGTCGGCACGCTCGACGTGGCGGTCGAGATGAGCGGCGGCATCCGCGACGACGCGTCGCTGGCGGCGGCGCTGGCCACCGGCTGCGCGCGGGTCAACCTCGGCACCGCCGCCCTCGAGTCGCCCGAGTGGTGCGCGAGGGCGATCGCCGAGCACGGCGACCGGATCGCCGTCGGCCTCGACGTGCGCGGCACCACCCTGGCCGCCCGCGGCTGGACGTCCGAGGGCGGCGACCTCTGGGAGGTCCTCGCCCGCCTCGACCGCGAGGGGTGCGCCCGCTACGTCGTGACCGACGTGCGCCGCGACGGCACGCTCACCGGCCCGAACGTCGAGCTGCTCGAGCAGGTGTGCGCGGCCACCGACCGGCCGGTCGTCGCCAGCGGGGGAGTCTCCTCGCTCGACGACCTGCGGACGCTGGCCCGCCTGGTCCCCGCCGGGGTCGAGGGCGCCATCGTCGGCAAGGCGCTGTACGCGGGGGCGTTCACCCTGCCCGAGGCCCTCGCCGCCGTCCGGGAGCAGGGGAGCGACAGCCCGCCGCCGGGCTGAGGTCGGCATCCACAGCACCGGAGTGCTGTGGATGCGGACATCTCCCGGGGGTCCGCCGCTACGTGCCCCTCGGCTCCCGGCGGGCCCAGTGCCGCCGGCACAGCACCTCGTAGCGGACGTCGGGTCCGAACAGCGCGCCGTCGCCGCGGGCGGTGTCGCCCAGGACGACCTGCTCGCCCTCGTGCACGACCAGCCCGTCGACCAGGCGGGCGTTGATGCGCGCCGGCCGGCCGCACCAGCACAGGACCGGCAGGGGGAGCGGCACCAGCACGTCCGACATCTCGACCAGCCGGGCGCTGCCCGGGAACATCCGGCCGGCGAAGTCGCTCAGCAGGCCGAAGCAGGCGACCTCGACGTCGCGCTCGTCGACGCAGCGGGCGAGCTGGTCGACCTGCGCCGGGGTGTAGAACTGCGCCTCGTCACCGACGACGAAGCCCGCGTCGGGCACCGTCGATCGCAGCAGCTCCTCCAGGTCGGTCTGCGGCGACACCTCGACCGCCGGCCGCCCGAGGCCGAGCCGGCTGGTGACCCGGCCGGCGCCGCCGCGGTCGTGGCTCGTGAGCAGGACCCCGCTGCGGCCGGCCTCGGTCCAGGTGTGCTCGACCTGCAGCGCCAGCGTGCTCTTGCCGGCGCTCATCACGCCGTACGAGAAGCGCAGCTCGGCCATCGGGGCAGGCTAACGGCGGGTGCGGTCGAGCAGCAGCAGCGCTGCTCCGGCCAGCAGCCCGAGCGGGGCGGCGCCGAGCCCGAGGACGGTGACGCCCGAGGCGGCGACGAGCAGCGTGACGGCGGCGGGGATGCGGCTGCGCTCGTCCGACCACGCCGTCGTCACCGCCCCCACGAGGGCGCCGAGCAGCCCGAGGCCGGCGGCGGTGGCGACGAGCCGCTCGTCGGTGCCGGTGACCACCGCCGCGGTGACCGGTGCGAGCGCACCGAGCAGCACGTACGTCACCCCTGCGGCGGCGGCCGCCACCCACCGGCGGCCGAGCTCGGCGTGCGCCGCGGGGCCGGCGGTCAGCGCGCCGGTGATCGCGGCCAGGTTGGTCGTCGGCGCGCCGAACGGCGCCGCCAGCGCGGAGGCCGCACCGGTCGTCACGAGCACCGGGCCGACCGGCGCGCGGTAGCCCTGCGCGGTCAGCACGGCGATGCCGACGAGGTTCTGCGCCGCCATGGTCACGAGGTAGACCGGCAGGGCGACCTGCGCGACCGCGCCCCAGCTGAACACCGGCGCGGTGGTCTCGAGCCGGGGCACGACACCGCCCGCGGGCAGGTCGAGCGTCGACGTGACGGCGACGACCGCGACGAGGGCCAGCAGCGCCGCGGGGGCGGCGTACGGCGGCGCGAACCGCCAGGCCACCACCCACGCCAGTGCGATGGCCCCGGCCTCGAGCGGCAGCTCCGCCACACCGCGCGCCGGTGCGAGGCAGAACGGCAGCAGGACCCCTGCCAGGACGGCGGACGTCAGCGGCACCGGCAGGCGGCGCAGCGCGCGCGACACCGGCGGGAGCAGGCCGGTCAGCAGCACGAGGGCACCCACCACGACGAACGCCCCCACCGCAGCCGGGAAGCCGCCGTCCAGCTCCCCGACCGCCGGCAGCAGCGCCAGGCCCGGCGTCGTCCAGACGACCGACACCGGCACGCGCAGCCCGGCCGACAGCGCGACGCTGGTGGCGCCCATGACCAGCCCGAGCGCCAGCAGCCCCGAGCCGACCTGCCCCGGGGTGGCGCCGGCCGCGGTCAGCCCCGCGACGACCACCGCGACCGAGCTGGCGTAGCCCAGGACCGCCGCCGAGATGCCCGCGGCGACCGCCTGTCCGGTGACGTCCCGGCGCAGCGAGGAGGTCACTCGCGTCACAGTAGGGAATCGCCCTCCCCGGCCGGTCCTTGTCGCCCGTCGTAGGTGCCCCCGACGAAGGACGAGATCTCCCGTGACGACGACCACCGCCGCCCTGCGCCGCGCCGAGCGCGACGCACGACAGGAGGTCGCCCCGGCACCCAGCCGTCGCCGGGTGGTGCTCGTGCTCGGCGCGCTCATCGCCCTCGGCCCGGCCACCATCGACATGTACCTGCCGGCGCTGCCGACGCTCGGCGACGACCTGTCGGCGACGCCCGCGCAGGTGCAGCTCACCCTGACCGGCACGCTCGTCGGGCTGGGCCTCGGCCAGCTCGTCCTCGGCCCGGTGTCCGACGCCGTCGGCCGGCGGCTGCCGGTGCTGGTCGGCACCGCGGTGCACGTCGTCGCGTCGCTGCTGTGCATCGTCGCTCCGAACATCGCCGTGCTCGGCGGCCTGCGCCTGCTGCAGGGCCTGTCGGCCGCCGCCGCCTCGGTGGTGGCGACCGCCGTCGTGCGCGACCTCTACTCCGGCAACGCCGCCGCCGTCGTGCTGTCGCGCCTGATGCTCGTGCTGGGCGTCGCCCCCGTGCTCGCGCCGACCGTGGGCGGCGAGCTGCTGCGGCACACCGACTGGCGCGGCGTCTTCGGCGCCCTCGCGGTCCTCGGCGCGCTGCTGCTGCTCATGGCCGCCCGCGCGCTGCCCGAGACCCTGCCGCCCTCGCGCCGCCGGACCGGGGGCGTCGTCGGCACCGTGCGGGCCTACCGCGGACTGCTGCGCGACCGGTCGTACGTCGGGCTCGTCCTCGTCGCCGGGACCGCCATGGCGGCGCTGTTCGCCTACGTGTCCGGCTCCGCCTTCGTCCTGCAGGAGCAGTACGGCCTCGACGAGCAGCAGTTCGGCCTGGTGTTCGGGGCGGGGGCGGTGTTCCTCATCGGCGCCACGCAGCTCAACGTCCGCCTGCTCGACCACACCGGTCCGGCGCAGGTGCTGACCGGCGGGCTCGTCGCCGGGGTGCTCGCCTCCGCGGCCCTGCTGGCCATCGCGGTCACCGGAGGCGGCCTCGTCCCGCTGCTGGCCGCGCTCTGGGCGGTCCTCGCCTCCGTCGGGCTGGTGATGCCCAACGCCCCCGCGCTCGCGCTGTCGCGCCACGCCGAGGCCGCCGGGACGGCCGCCGCGCTGCTCGGCGCCGTCCAGTTCGGTGTCGGCGCCGTCGCCGCGCCGCTCGTCGGCCTGCTGGGCACCGACGCCACCGCCATGGGGCTGGTCATGCTCGGCGGCACCGCCACCGCCCTCGCCGTGCTGGTGCTCGTCGTCCGCCCGCTCCGCAAGGGCGTCTGGGCCTCGGCCTGAGACCGGTAGCGTCCGGCGGGTGAGCGTCGCCGTCCGTGTCGTCCCGTGCCTCGACGTGGACGCCGGCCGGGTCGTCAAGGGCGTGAACTTCCGCGAGCTGCGCGACGCCGGGGATCCCGTCGAGATGGCCCGCCTCTACGACGCGGAGGGCGCCGACGAGCTGGTGTTCCTCGACATCACGGCCAGCAGCGGCAGCCGCGAGACGACGTACGACGTGGTCCGACGCACCGCCGAGCAGGTCTTCATCCCGCTCACCGTCGGGGGAGGGGTGCGCTCGCCGCAGGACGTCGACCGGCTGCTGCGGGCGGGCGCCGACAAGGTCGGCGTGAACACCGCGGCGCTCGCGCGCCCCGAGCTGCTGTCCGAGATCTCCCGCCGCTTCGGCAACCAGGTGCTGGTGCTGTCGGTCGACGCCCGTCGGGTCACCGACGGCTCGACCCCGAGCGGCTTCGAGGTCACCACCCACGGCGGCCGGCAGGGCACCGGTCTCGACGCCGTCGCGTGGGCCCGCCGCGGCGAGGAGCTCGGGATCGGCGAGGTGCTGCTCAACTCGATGGACGCCGACGGCACCCGCGCCGGCTACGACCTCGAGATGCTGACGGCGGTGCGCGCGGCGGTGGGCGTGCCGGTCATCGCGAGCGGTGGCGCCGGCCGGCTGGCGGACTTCGCCCCGGCCGTCGAGGCCGGCGCCGACGCGGTGCTCGCAGCCAGCGTCTTCCACTTCGGCAGCCTGCGCATCGGCGAGGTCAAGGACGCGCTGCGGGACGCAGGTCACCCGGTCCGCTAGTCGCGTCACGGGAACACGCCGTCCGGCGGCGTTGTCGACCTTGCGAGACGATGTCGTCTCGATGACGGCCACGTCATCGACAGATCCGAGAAGAGCGCCTGTGCCGTCCCCTGCCCTGACCGTGCCCCGCGGGGTGATCCGCCGAGGCCTCGGCGTCCTGTGGCAGGCGGTGAAGGAGGAGCCGCGGATCTTCGCGGTCTCGACGATCGGCAGCGGGCTGTTCGCGCTCACGACGATCGCCCAGGCGTACGTCTTCGGCGCCATCACCTCGCGCGTCATCGTCCCGAGCATCCGCGACGGCGAGACCGGCGTCGCCGCGCTGGCCCTCGCCCTCCTCGCCGTGATGCTGGTGGCGGCGCTGAAGGTCGTGGGGATCATCGCCCGCCGGCTCGGCGCCGGGATCATGCAGTACCGGCTGCAGGCCGCCTACCGCCGGCGCGTCACCCGCCGCTACCTCGAGCTGCCGCTCGCCTGGCACTCCGACCACTCCACCGGCGAGCTGCTGTCGAACGCCAACAGCGACGTGGAGGCGACCTGGTACCCGATCGCGCCGTTCCCGTTCGCCGTCGGCGTCATCGTCATGCTGCTCACGACGCTCGGCCTGCTGGTCGCCACCGACCCGGTCCTCGCGCTGGTCGGCTCGGTCGTCTTCCCGGCGATCGCGGTCCTGACGGTCCTGTACTCCCGGCGCATGTCACCGCTCATGACGCGCGCGCAGCAGCTGCGCGGCGAGGTCAGCGGCATCGCGCACGAGTCCTTCGACGGCGCGCTCGTCGTGAAGACGCTCGGCCGTGAGGACGCCGAGACCGCGCGCTTCCGTGCTCGGGCCCTCGAGCTGCGCGACGTCATGACCGCCGTCGGCCGGGTGCGCGGCACCTTCGACCCGCTCATGGAGGCGCTGCCGGTCGTCGGCGTGCTCGCGGTGCTGCTGGCCGGCACGAGCCGCGTCGGCAGCGGCGACATCTCCGCCGGGCAGCTCGTCACCGTCGCCTACCTGTTCACCCTGCTCGCCTTCCCCGTCCGCGCGATCGGCTGGGTGCTCAACGAGCTGCCGCGCTCGGTCGTCGGCTGGGACCGCGTGCAGCGCGTCCTGCAGGCCACCGGCGCGCAGGAGCACGGCGCGCACTCGCTGCCGTCCGGCGGCGCCGCCGGGCTGGCCGTCGAGGCGGTGTCGTTCTCCTACGGCGACGCGACGGTGCTCGACGCGATCAGCTTCGACGTGCGTCCGGGCCGCACCGTCGCGCTCGTCGGCTCGACCGGCGCCGGCAAGTCGACCCTCGCGTCGGTCCTGGTCCGCCTGCTCGACCCCGATCGCGGGCGGGTGGCGTACGACGACGTCGACGTGCGTGAGCTCGCGCCCGGGGCCGTCGCGCAGGTGGCGTCGCTCGTGCCGCAGTCGACGTTCCTGTTCGACGACACCGTGCGCGGCAACATCACGCTCGGTGCCGACCTCCCCGACGAGGACGTCTGGGCCGCGCTGCGCGTCGCGCAGGCCGACGGCTTCGTCGCGGCGCTGCCCTCGGCCCTCGACACGCTGGTCGGCGAGCGGGGCACGACGCTGTCCGGCGGTCAGCGGCAGCGCCTGTCCCTGGCCCGGGCGGTCGTGCGCCGGCCGCGGCTGCTCGTGCTCGACGACGCGACCAGCAGCGTCGACCCGCAGGTCGAGCAGCGCATCCTGGCCGGCCTGCGCGAGAGCGGCGCGGCCAGCACCGTCGTCGTCATCGCCTACCGGCGGGCCACCATCGCGCTGGCCGACGAGGTCCTCTTCGTGGCGGACGGCCGGATCGCCGCTCGCGGCACGCACGCCGAGCTGCTGGAGACCTCGCCCGGCTACTCGAACCTCGTGCACGCCTACGAGCGCGCCGAGCTCGAGCGCCAGGCGGACGTGCTGGTCGACGAGCCGTCGCAGGTGCGGGCATGACGGCCGCCACCCTGGACACCGGGACGACCGACCCCGCGACCACCATGGACGGCCGGGCCGGCGAGCGGGGGGCGCTCGCGACCCTGGCACACGGCCTGCGGCTCACGCCCGAGTTCCGCGCCGGCCTGGGCGTGACGCTGGCGCTGGCCCTGCTCGCCACGGCCGGGCGGGTCGTCGTGCCGGTGGCGGTCCAGCAGACGATCGATCACGGCCTGTCCGGCCCGGAGCCCGACCTGCCGCTCGTGCGCCTGGCCTGCGCCCTCGCCCTGCTCGCGGTCGCCGTGACCGCGGTCGCCAACTACCTGACCAACGTGCGCCTCTACCGCACCGCCGAGAACGGCCTGGCCGCGCTGCGGGTGCGGGCGTTCCGCCGCGTGCACGACCTGTCGGTGCTCCACCAGGCGGCCGAGCGTCGCGGCTCGCTGGTCTCCCGCGTCACCAGCGACGTCGACACGATGAGCACCTTCATGCAGTGGGGCGGGCTGCTCATCCTCGTCTCGACCGCGCAGCTGACGCTCGCGACCATCCTGATGCTGTTCTGGTCGTGGCAGCTGACGCTCGTCGTCTACCTGTGCTTCCTGCCGCTGGTGTTCGCGGTGCGCTCGTTCCAGCAGCGCCTGCAGCGGGCGTACGGCAGCGTCCGCCTGCGCGTGGGCGAGATGCTCGGCGCGGTCGCCGAGTCGGTCGTCGGCGCGCCGGTCATCCGCGCCTACGGCGTGCAGGCGCGCACCGCCGAGCGCATCGACGCCGCCGTCGACGCCACCCGGGTGGCGCAGACCGGGGCGCAGCGCATCGCCGCGGTGACGTTCTCCGCCGGTGAGCTGACCGCCGCCTTCGCGACCGGCGCGGTGATCGTCGTCGGCGTGCTGCTCGGCGTGGCGGGTGACATCACGACCGGCCGCCTGGTCGGCTTCCTGTTCCTCGTCACGCTGTTCGTCCAGCCGGTGCAGATCGCCACCGAGGTGCTCAACGAGGCGCAGAACGCGCTCGCCGGGCTGCGCCGGGTGCTCGGCGTGCTCGACACCCCGAGCGACGTCGCCGACCCGGCCGAGCACGGGGGCCGGGCCCTGCCGCCCGGCCCGGTCGGCGTCCGCTTCGAGCACGTCAGCTTCGCCTACCCGGGCGGGCCGGACGTGCTGCACGACGTCGACCTCGAGCTGGTCCCGCGCACGCGCGTCGCCGTCGTCGGCGAGACCGGCAGCGGCAAGACGACCTTCGCCAAGCTGCTCACCCGCCTCATGGACCCCACGCGCGGCCGGGTGCTGCTGTCGGGCGTGCCGCTGGACGAGGTGCGGTTCGACTCGCTGCGCTCGCGGGTGGTCATGGTCCCGCAGGACGGGTTCCTGTTCGACGACACGGTCGCCGCCAACGTCCGTCTCGGCCGCACCGGCGCCACCGACGAGCAGGTCGAGCGGGCCTTCACCGACCTCGGTCTCGCCGACTGGGTCGAGCAGCTGCCCCTCGGTGTGCGCACGCCGGTCGGGGAGCGCGGCGAGTCGCTCTCGGTCGGCGAGCGCCAGCTCGTCGCCATCGCGCGGGCCTACGTCGCCGACCCCGACGTGCTCGTCCTCGACGAGGCGACCAGCGCGGTCGACCCGGCCACCGAGGTGCGGCTGCAGCGGGCGCTCGACTCGCTCACCCGCGGCCGCACGACCCTCGCCATCGCGCACCGGCTCTCGACCGCCGAGGGGGCCGACGAGGTGCTGGTCGTCGACGCAGGTGTGGTCGTGCAGCGCGGACCGCACGCCGAGCTGGTGCAGTCCGACGGCGTCTACGCGCGCCTGCACGCCTCGTGGATCGCGCAGTCCCGCTGACCCCGCTCTCGGCCCTGACCTGCGCCGTCATGCCGGTGTCGGTCCGGTGCGGACCGATCCGAGCCAGACCAGGGTGGCCAGCGCGCCGACTGCGACGCTCAGCACGAACGGCGCGCTCGTGCCTCGCGCCGACGAGACCGCCCTCCCGATACACGGCCTTCGACCCGGCACGGGGGTGTGGTCGCGGCACCGGACCGTCCCGCACACATCGCTGCCGCGGGACGTCCCGCAGGTGCGCCTCCGGCGGTGCAGCGACGCGCGACGTGTGCAGGACGGTACGGGCGCTACCCCACCGTGGGCGTGTCGCAGGTCCGAGCTCCTGCGCGGCCCGGTCGAAGCCCGCCCGCAGGTGCTGCTCGACGCCGTTGCTCCGCAGCCGTCGCATGCGCCAGCATGACGCCACGGGCGACGGGCACCGACCCGTACCGACGAGGTGTTCACCGCGGACGGCGCAGGACGTCGCTGTCGGTGGCTACTGTGCGGGGTACCCGACCGCTGTGCTCGCCGGCTGAGAGGTCCGGCGCAGCGGTCCGCACCCGAGCGCGGCGCGGTGCGTCGCCGGTCGTGATGCCTGACCTGTCCCACACGTCGACACGAGGAGCGTCATGACACGTCCGGACGGCCCCGCGGGCACGAGCCGGGCAGCAGGCGCCTCGCGGTGGTCGTGGCTGCTCCCGGTCGGCACGTTCCTCGCCGGCTGCGCCCTCGGCGGCGTCGTGGTCGGCGTGGGGGCCACGGTCGACGACGACGAGCCGAGTGCACCGACCGTCGCCGCGGACGCCGACCCGGACGCCGGCGCCGAGCCCGACGGCGAGGCCGACGACGCGCCGGGCTCCGGCGACGACACCGGCTCGTCCGCCGCCGTGCCGGAGTCCTGCGTGCAGACCGCTGACGACGCGACGACGCTCGTGGAGCGCGTCGACGAGGTGGTGGCGGCGATCGCCGACCTGGAGCCCGAGCGGCTGCGGCAGACCGTCGACGACGTGCAGCAGGTCCGCGACGAGGTCGAGGACGTGGCGGACCAGTGCCGTGCAGCGGCGCAGGAGCGGCTGCAGGACGCAGACACCGACGACGCCGTCACACCCGCCTCGTGACGCACCCAGCACGTCCTGCGGGACACCGGTGGTCCGGCGCCGTCGCAGCCTGGTGCGCCCTGTGGCTCGTCGTCGGGATCTGGACCGGCTACGAGCTCTGGCAGCTCGGCGACCTCGGCGGCGCGGTCGCCGAGACGGGCCGCTCCCTCGGGGCTGCCGGCGACGCGCTGGAAGGCCTCGGCAGCGCCCCGATCGTCGGTGAGCGCACCGAGGAGCTCGGCGCGCAGGTCACGGCCAGCTCCGCGGACATCGTGGCACAGGCGCAGGCCGCGCAGGGCTCGCTCCGGCAACTGGCCGTGCTCCTGGGCCTGACCGTGGCGCTGGTCCCGTCGGTGCCAGCCGTCGTGCTGCTCACCCTCGGCGGGCGGCGGGACTCGCACTCGTCGCGGGGCTGAGATGCAGGTCCGTCGCCCCCGACCCGCTCGCGCGACAGGACCGCACCCGCACGCCGCCGACCGCGGACGGCAGCGCGTCGGCGCCGTGCTGGTGCGGCTGCGCTGGGCCATCGTGCTGGCCTGGGTGGTCGTCGCGGCCGTCAGCGTGCTGTGGCTGCCGTCGGTGCCGGAGACCGACAGCGATCTCAAGGGCTTCGCCTCGGAGACCAATCCGGCGGTCCAGGTGGAGCAGCGGTCGTTCCAGCTGTTCGGCTTCCCGCTCAGCTCCCGCACGTCCATCGTCCAGCGCGACCCGGACGGGCTGTCGCCGTACACGCAGGCCGAAGCCGTGCTGCGGGCAGCGGCGCTCAGTCGAGGCTCCTACGACACCCCTCTGCTGGGCGCCCTGCCGGTCCCCAACACCTTCGCCGCCTTCCCCGGGTCGCAGGAGCGCGGCACGACGGTCGTCACGTACGTCTTCGGCGATCCGGAGTCGAGCTTCGGCGCCCAGCGCCGGGCGGCGGAGGACTTCGCCCGTGACCAGCTGACCGACCCCGACGACGCCTACGTCGGCGTGACGGGATCGATCCCCGCACGCAACGCGCAGTACCACGTGATCCACGACCACCTGCACGACGTGGAGCTCGCGACCGTCGTGGCCGTCGCGCTGATCCTCGCGCTGACGTTCCGCTCGCTGGTCGCGCCGCTCGTCACCCTGGCCACGGTCGGCGTCGCGGTCGCCGTCACCCTGGGCGCCGCCGGTCTCGCTGGTCGGCTGCTCGGCATCCAGGTGCCGCCCGACCTGCGGCCGCTCGTCGTCGCGCTGCTGCTGGGGGTCGTCACCGACTACTGCATCCTGTTCCTGTCCGGCATGCGGCAGCAGCTCCGCACGGGCAGTCGCGACAGTGCGGCGCAGCAGGCGTCCGCCGACTCGGCGCCCATCGTCGCGGTCGCCGGCGTGACGGTCGCCGCAGGCACCGGCGCGCTGCTCATCGCCCGGTCCCCGCTGTTCAGCGGCGCCGGACCGGTGCTCGGCATGACCGTCCTCATCGGGCTCGTCGTGAGCGTCACGCTCGTGCCGGCGCTGATGGCCCTGCTCGGCGCCTCCACGTTCTGGCCGTCCCGGCCCCGCGCCTCGTCGGGCGGCCCCGTCCGGCCCAGCAGGGCCACCCGTCTGGTCACCGAGCGCCGGACTGCCGCGGTCACCGCGGCCGGCTGCGTCGTCGTCCTCGTCCTCGCGGCGCTGCCACTGCTGTCGTTGCGGCTGGGCCTGGGCTTCATCCAGTCGCTGCCGGAGGACCATCCGGTGGCCGGTGCTGCGGCGCAGGCGGGGCAGGGCTTCGCCGCCGGGATCCTGTCGCCGACGGAGCTCCTGCTCGAGGGACCGGGCGTCGGCCGCCGCCCGACCGAGCTCGCGCGCCTCGGGCAGGCGCTGGAGTCGCAACCCGGCATCGCAGGGGTCCTCGGCCCGGCCGACGTCCCCGACGTGCCGGTCGACGTGGACGTCCTGACCACCGCGGACGGCAACGCCGCCCGCTACCTCGTCGTGTACGACTCCACGCCGCTGGGCGCGCAGGCGACGAGCGACCTCCGGGCGCTGCGCGCGGAGCTGCCCGCACTGCTGGAACGGGCGGGTCTGCCCGGTGTGCGGGGGAGCTTCGCGGGAGACACGGCGCTGTCCGAAGGGCTCGTCGACGCGACGACCGACGACCTGCTGCGGATCACCGTGACAGCGCTCGCGGTCAACCTGCTGATGCTCCTGCTGTTCCTGCGGGCGCTGGTCGCGCCGCTGTACCTGCTGGCGTGCAGCGTCCTCGCGCTGGGTTCAGCGCTGGGACTGACCACACTGGTCTTCCAGGGCCTGCTCGACCACGACGGCTTGACGTTCTACGTCCCGTTCACGGCGGCGGTCCTGCTCGTCTCGCTCGGGTCGGACTACAACATCTTCGCCGTCGGGCACATCTGGCAGCTCGCCGAGCACCGTCCGCTTCAGCAGGCCATGCGCATGGCCATCCCGCAGTCGACCCGCACCATCACCGCCGCCGGGGCCGCGCTCGCGGCGAGCTTCGGGCTGCTCGCCCTCGTCCCCCTCAACGCCTTCCGCGAGCTCGGCTTCGCGATGGCCGTCGGCATCCTGCTCGACGTGCTCGTCGTCCGTGCGCTGCTCGTGCCGTCGCTGCTGACGCTCGTCGGACGGCGCAGCGGTTGGCCGTCGGACCGCCTCTCCAGGACCGGGTGACGACGGGCAGCCGTCGCCGGCTGGTGCCCTGCTGTGCGCGTTCCGTTGCACAGCCCTTGCTGATCGATGGATTCCTTGTCTTCGACGCACCGGGATGACAAAGTGCGTCGCAGGAGCGCAGGCTCACGCTGTGGCAGGTCAGCCCGTCCGGGGCGGGCCTGACCTGCAGCGGAGCGCAGACGACGACACGGAGGTGCCATGACCCACCCGTACCGGCGCGGGCACGTGCAGACCAGGCCCGGGCTGAGCCGACGGGGCTTCCTGCAGGCGCTGGGGGCGGGTGGCGTCGTCCTGGCCGCCGGTCCGGTGCTCACCGCCTGCGGCACCGACCCCGTCACGCCGTCCGGCGCGAGCGGCGGCGGCGGCGGGTCCGGCACGGTCAACTGGTCCAACTGGCCGCTGTACCTCGACACCGACGAGGACGACGAGAACGCCCACGCCACGCTCGCCGCGTTCGAGGACGCGTCCGGGCTGGAGGTCAACTACACGGAGGACATCAACAGCAACGACGAGTTCTTCGGCAAGATCTCGCCGCAGCTGCAGGCCGGCCAGAGCACCGGACGCGACCTCGTCGTCCTGACCGACTGGATGGCCGGCCGCATGATCTCGCTCGGCTACGCCGAGGAGCTGGACAAGGCCAACATCCCCAACGCCGACAACCTCATCGCGTCCTACCGCGACCTCGACTTCGACCCGGGACGGGCCTTCTCCCTGCCCTGGCAGAGCGGCATGACCGGCATCGGCTACGACCCGGAGAAGCTGGGCCGCGAGATCGTCGAGCTCGACGACCTGTTCCAGCCCGACCTCAAGGGCAGGATCACGATGCTCAGCGAGATGCGCGACACGATGGGCCTGGTGCTGCTGTCGATGGGCGCGTCGCCCGAGGAGCACACCTTCGCCGAGTACGAGGCGGCCATCGCCAAGCTGCAGGGGCTCGTCGACGACGGCTACGTCCGGTCGTTCACCGGCAACGACTACGCCGCCGACCTCGCCAGCGGCAACATCGGTGCTGCCGTCGCCTGGTCGGGCGACGTCCTGCAGCTGCAGGCGGACAACCCCGGCATGCAGTTCGTCGTCCCCGGCGCCGGCGGGATCCTGTGGTCGGACAACCTGCTCGTCCCGAAGGGCGCGGCGAACAAGGCCGGCGCCGAGGCGCTCATCGACCACTACTACGACCCCGAGGTCGCGGCGCAGGTCGCGGCGTGGGTCAACTACGTGACCCCGGTCGAGGGCACGCAAGAGGCCATGGCCGAGCTCGACCCGGAGCTCGCCGAGGACGAGCTGATCTTCCCGACCGAGCAGACGCTCGGGCGGCTGCACAGCTTCAAGCCGCTCGAAGAGGCCGAGGAGCGCGAGTACCAGGACCTGTTCCAGAAGGTCATCGGTGCCTGACGCGCACCGCGGGGCCCCGCGCGACCTGCGGCTGCGGGGGCTGCGCAAGACGTTCGGCGACTTCGTCGCGGTCGACGAGCTCGACCTCACGATCCCGGCCGGGTCGTTCTTCGCCCTGCTCGGGCCCTCCGGCTGCGGCAAGACGACGACCCTGCGCATGGTCGCCGGGCTCGAGGTGCCGACGGCCGGGCAGGTGCTGCTCGGCGAGCAGGACATCACCGGGCTGCGCCCGTACCGGCGCCCCGTCAACACGGTCTTCCAGAGCTACGCGCTGTTCCCCCACCTGACGATCGAGGACAACGTCGCCTTCGGCCTGCGCCGGCGCGGGGTCAAGGACGTCAAGGGCGCGGTCGCCGACATGCTGTCCCTGGTGGAGCTCGACGGCTTCGGACGCCGCCGTCCCGCCCAGCTGTCCGGTGGCCAGCAGCAGCGGGTGGCGGTGGCGAGGGCGCTCATCAACGAGCCCGAGGTGCTGCTGCTCGACGAGCCCCTCGGCGCGCTCGACCTCAAGCTGCGCCGGCAGATGCAGCTCGAGCTCAAGCACATCCAGGACCGGGTCGGCAGCACGTTCGTGCACGTCACGCACGACCAGGAGGAGGCCATGACGATGGCCGACACCATCGCCGTCATGAACCACGGTGAGGTGGAGCAGCTGGGATCGCCGCGCGAGCTCTACGAGCGGCCGGCGACCCGCTACGTCGCCAACTTCCTCGGCCAGTCCAACTGCCTGCAGGGGCGCGTCGTGGAGCACGGCGTCGACAGCACCGTCGTCGACGTCCACGGGACGCTGGTGCGCCTGCCCGGCACGCACGGGACGCGGGGCGGTGCGCAGTCGCTGGGCGTGCGGCCCGAGAAGGCGGTCGCGCTCGCGGGGCAGCGGGCCGTGCGCGACCCCGCCTTCGCCAACGCCGTCGCCGGCACGGTCACCGACGTGTCCTTCACCGGCCTGTCCACGCAGTACGTCGTCCGCACGGGGTGGGGACAGGACCTGGCGGTCTTCGCGCAGAACGACGGCAGCGACGTGCCGGCCGACCGCGGTGACGAGGTGCTCGTCGCGTGGCGCCCGGAGCACACGTTCCCGTTGCGCGACGCGTCGCCGGTCGTCGAGCCCGAGGCCGCGCCGCTCGCCGACGCTGCCCGGTGAGCCCGCGGTGACCGCCGTGCTGACGCCGCCGTCGGCCACACCAGAGGCGCCTGCGGACGACGCGGTGCCGCCGTCGGCGCGCTCGCGGGCGCCCTACCTGCTGCTCCTGCCGGGACTGCTGTGGCTGGCGCTGTTCTTCCTCGTGCCCCTGGTCGCGCTGGTCTCCATGTCGCTGCAGACCGGCTCGCTCAGCGAGGGCTACCGGCTGACCTGGCACTGGGCGACCTACTCGAGCGCGTGGTCGACCTACGGCGACCAGCTGGTGCGCTCGTTCCTCTACGCCGGCGCGGCCACCGTCCTCGCCCTGCTCGTCGGCTACCCGCTGGCGTACGCCATCGCCCTGCGCGCCGGGCGCTGGCGCAACCTCATGCTGGTCCTGGTCGTCGCGCCGTTCTTCACCAGCTTCCTCATCCGGACCCTGGCCTGGAAGATCGTGCTCGGCGACGAGGGCTGGGTCGTCGGCGCGCTGCAGACGGTCGGCCTGCTCGGCGAGAACGGACGGCTGCTGGCCACGCCGGCCGCGGTCGTGCTGGGCCTGACCTACAACTTCCTGCCGTTCATGGTCCTGCCGCTCTACGCCAGCCTGGAGAAGGTCGACCCGCGGCTGCTGGAGGCCGCGACCGACCTCTACGCGACACCGGCACGCGCGTTCTGGGCCGTCACGTGGCCCCTGTCGATCCCGGGCGTCGTCGCGGGGACGCTGCTGACCTTCATCCCGGCGGCCGGCGACTACGTCAACGTGCAGTTCCTCGGCAACCCCGGGTCGCAGATGATCGGCAACGTCATCCAGAGCCGCTTCCTGACCGTGCTCGACTACCCGGTCGCAGCGGCGCTGTCCATCACCGTGATGGCCAGCGTCCTCGTCCTCGTCCTGACCTACGTCCGGCGCGTCGGCGCCCGGGAGCTGCTGTGAGCAGGGCCGTGCGGGCGGTGCGGCAGCACGCGGTGATGGCGCTCGCGGTCCTCGTGCTGCTCTACCTGTTCCTGCCGGTCGTCGTCGTGGTCGCCTTCTCGTTCAACGACCCGGCCGGGCGCTACAACTTCGCCTGGAACGGCTTCACGCTCGACTCCTGGCGCGACCCCTGCGGTGTCCCCGGCATGTGCGACGCCGTGCTGCGCAGCCTGCAGATCGGCGTGATCGCGACCGTCGTGGCGACCCTGCTCGGGACGCTGCTGGCCTTCGGCCTGGTGCGCCACTCGTTCCGCGGGCGGGCGTCGACCAGCCTGCTGGTCTTCCTCCCGATGGCGACCCCCGAGGTCGTCATGGGCGCCTCGCTGCTCACCCTGTTCGTCAACGCCGGGGTCGCCACCGGCTTCTGGACCATCGTCATCGCCCACATCCTGTTCACCGTCTCCTTCGTGGTGGTCACCGTGAAGGCACGGCTCGCCGGCTTCGACAGCCGGCTGGAGGAGGCCGCGATGGACCTCTACGCCGACGAGTGGCAGACCTTCCGGCGCGTCACGCTGCCGCTCGCCGCGCCAGGCATCTTCGCGGGCGCGCTGCTCGCCTTCGCCCTGTCGTTCGACGACTTCATCATCACCAACTTCAACTCGGGCAACACGATCACCTTCCCCATGTACGTGTGGGGTGCCGCGCAGCGCGGTGTGCCGCCCGAGGTGAACGTCATCGGCACGGCGATGTTCGTGCTGGCCCTGCTGCTGGTCGGCGGGGCGGAGGTCCTGCGCCGGGTCCGGTCCGGCACCGCGGCCACGTGAGCACCGCCGCCGGGTCGGCTCCCGGGCGGTACGCCGCCACCCGCGTGGACGGCGTGCCCGACGGGGGTGTCTCGTTCTGGTACGCCCAGACCGGGCTGCCGACGCCCCGCGCACCGCTGCCCGGCGACCTCGACGCCGACGTGTGCATCGTCGGCGGCGGTCTCACCGGCCTGTGGACCGCCTACTACCTCAAGCAGGCGGCACCGCAGCTCGACGTCGTCGTGCTCGAGCGCGAGTTCTGCGGCTACGGCGCCTCGGGACGCAACGGGGGGTGGCTCTCGGCGGAGGTCGCCGCCTCCTCGCGCACCGGGCTCGCGACCCACGGCGAGCAGGGGCTGCGGGCGCTGCACACGCAGATGCGCGCCACCGTCGACGAGGTGCTCGCGGTCCTCGACCGGGAGGGCGTCGACGCCGACGTCCGGCGCGACGGGACGTTGTTCGTCGCGCGCAGCCGCGCCCAGCTCGACCGGCTGCGGGCCTCGGCCGACGACGAGCGGCGGTGGGGTGCGCGGGTGACGCCGCTGTCGGCGGCCGAGAGCGACGATCGGGTGCGGGTGAGCGGGGTGCACGGCGCCCTGCACGTCGACGGCGCCGCGCGCGTGCAGCCCGCGAAGCTGGTGCAGGGCGTCGCCGCCGCGGTCGAGCGCCTGGGGGTCCGCCTGTTCGAGGGGACCACCGTCACGGCCGTACGGCCCGGCGCGGCCGTGACCGACCGGGGGACCGTCCGTGCGCCGTACGTCCTGCGGTGCCTCGAGGGCTTCAGCGCCGGCCTGCCGGGGGAGCGGCGCACCTGGCTGCCGATGAACTCCGCGATGGTCGTCACCGCCCCGTTGCCCGAGGGCGTGCGGGCGCAGGTCGGCTGGGACGGCGCGGAGCTGCTGGGCGACACCGCGCACGCCTACGTCTACGCCCAGCGCACCGCGGACGGGCGGATCGCGCTCGGCGGACGCGGTCGCCCCTACCGCTACGGGTCGCGGACCGACGTGCACGGCCGGGCGCAGCCGGCCACCGTCCGCGCCCTCACCGCGCTCCTGCACGAGCTGTTCCCGGCCGTACGGACCGTGCCGGTCGAGCACGCCTGGTGCGGTGTGCTGGGCGTGCCCCGCGACTGGTCGCCGACCGTCCACCTCGACCGGGCCACCGGGCTGGGCTGGGCGGGCGGCTACGTCGGCAGCGGGCTGACGACGACCAACCTGGCGGGGCGCACCCTGCGCGACCTGGTGCTCGGCGACGACACGCCGCTCACCCGCCTGCCCTGGACCGGTCGCCAGGTGCGGCGCTGGGAGCCCGAGCCGCTGCGGTGGCTCGGGGTGCAGGCGCTGTACGCGCTGTACCGGGAGGCCGACCGCCGGGAGGCGCGCGGGCTGCGGCGCACCAGCCTGCTGGCGCGCGCCGCCGACCGCGTCGCCGGACGGTAGCCGGCGCGGGTCGGCGGGCCGCCGGCTAGAGCTGGGCCCAGGCGCGCTGCAGCACGTCGCGCAGGACCTGCTCGATCTGGTCGAAGTGCTCCTGACCGCAGATCAGCGGCGGGGCCAGCTGGATCACGGGGTCGCCGCGGTCGTCCGCGCGGCAGTACAGCCCGCCCTCGAACAGCGCCTTGGACAGGAACCCGCGCAGCAGCCGCTCGGACTCGTCGTCGTCGAACGTCTCCTTGGTCGCCTTGTCCTTGACGAGCTCGATCCCGTAGAAGTAGCCGTCGCCGCGGACGTCGCCGACGATCGGCAGGTCGAGCAGCTTCTCGAGCGTCGTGCGGAAGCCCTTCTCGTTGTCGAGGACGTTGCGGTTGAGGCCCTCGCGGTCGAACAGGTCGAGGTTGGCCATGGCCACGGCGGAGGACACCGGGTGACCGCCGAAGGTGTAGCCGTGCGCGAAGTAGTTGGTGCCCTGCAGGAACGGCTCCATGAGCCGCTCGCTGGCGATCATCGCGCCGATGGGGGAGTAGCCCGACGTCATCCCCTTGGCGCAGGTGATCATGTCGGGGACGTAGTCGAGCTTCTCGCAGGCGAAGGTGGTGCCGAGCCGGCCGAAGGCGCAGATGACCTCGTCGCTCACGAGCAGCACGTCGTGCCGGTCGCAGATCTCGCGCAGGCGGGCGAAGTAGCCGGGCGGCGGCGGGAAGCAGCCGCCGGAGTTCTGCACGGGCTCGACGAAGACGGCCGCGACGGTGTCCGGTCCCTCCATCTCGATGGCGATCTCGACCTGGTCGGCCGCCCAGCGGCCGAACGCCTCGAGGTCGTCGCCGTGCTCGGGCGCACGGTAGAAGTTGGTGTTCGGCGCGCGGTGGGCTCCGGGGACCAGCGGCTCGAAGTGCATCTTCGCCTCGGGGATGCCGGTGATGGACAGCGCGCCCTGGGTGGTGCCGTGGTAGGCCACCGCCCGGCTGATGACCTTGTGCTTCATCGGCTTGCCGGTGAGCTTGAAGTACTGCTTGGCCAGCTTCCACGCCGTCTCGACGGCCTCGCCGCCACCGGTGGTGAAGAAGACGCGGTTCAGGTCGCCCGGCGCCAGGCTGGCCAGGCGCTCGGCGAGGTGGATCGCCTCGGGGTGGGCGTAGGACCACAGCGGGAAGAAGGCCAGCGTGCTGGCCTGCCGGGCGGCAGCCTCGGCCAGCTCGCGGCGGCCGTGCCCGGCCTGCACCACGAACAGCCCGGACAGCCCGTCGAGGTACTGCCGGCCGGTGTCGTCCCAGATGTGGGCGCCCTCGCCGCGGGTGATGATCGGCACGCGGGCGCCCTCCTCGAACGAGGAGTGCCGGGTGAAGTGCATCCACAGGTGGTCGCGGGCCGAGGCGGCGAGGGCGTCGTCGCCCGTGCGGGACCAGCTGCCTGCCCGCGCGGGAGCGTTCTCCTGAGGGGTGGCGGTCATGACGAGGTCCTCTCGGTGGTGGCGTGCGGCTCAGCGGTGTCGCCGAGGCACTCGTGCAGGGGGACGGCCGGCAGCGCGTGCGCCGCTGCGACCGGCGCGGAGACCAGACGGCCCCCGGTCGTGCTCAGCCCGCCGGCGAGGGCAGGGTCGCGGCGGCAGGCGTCGCGCCAGCCACGGTCGGCGAGCTCGACGGCGTACGGCAGCGTGACGTTGGTCAGCGCGTACGTGGAGGTGTTGGGCACGGCGCCGGGCATGTTGGCCACGCAGTAGAACAGGCAGCCGCCGACCTCGAAGACCGGGTCGGAGTGCGTC
>Ga0210040_10002354_pt1 | contig 26764 bp, 20 predicted proteins | sample CryGeyCG12114_NA_FD_185462 | JGI IMG/M metagenome (GOLD analysis project Ga0210040, IMG submission 185462) | Groundwater microbial communities from aquifer - Crystal Geyser CG19_WC_8/21/14_NA (SPAdes) (version 2) | ecosystem: Environmental > Aquatic > Deep subsurface > Groundwater | place: USA... | reverse complement strand
TGCCACGTCACCATACCACCTTATCGTTTATGTTACATCACCTTGGTTTACGTAAGCATTTCTGTCAATTTGAAAACATACAGAGTTCTACTGGGAGCATGTCTCAACTTCTTAGCTATAAGTTTCTCATTATATTCATTAATCTTACCACTCCAGTTTTCCTATCTTCCAGCTTCACATCATCATAAACCTGGCCTCCTAGAAATATTCCCAATATGCAAAGCTGTACAATAATGCACTGGCAATGGTAAAAACGCGGTAAGTTCATATGTTATTGATTACCATCGTTAAATGTACAGTGTGTACAGCTCACAAAAGCACGTGAGTTAATATTTTGTGCTAGAAAAGATAAACTAATTCTTTTTTTCCTGGCCATACGGTTGGCTAGTTGAGTAGATATGTAGTATAATTTTCACGTGGACTATTCAATACCATAATTGAGACTTTCGAAAATTAGCCATTAACTAGTTATGCTGTAGTAGTTAGTTAGTTGCGGAAAGGTTTACCATTATTTACATGGCTAACGATCGCTTTAAATACTTTATGTTTGCAAACGATTAAGCAATTTTCTCAGGTTGATTACTTTACAAAAATATTCAAACCACTCATCTCCATATTCAATGTTCACACTCTTATCAGTAAACCATGCAAGGCTGATTCATAAAATCATCATGCTGCCAAAATACAGGATTACTATATTTCCGTGAGCCCACAAGACAAAGAACCAATGTTTACTACCAAATTATTCCAGCGTCACGTGTTTAGCTTATAATTTTATATCAGAATGGCAGTGAAATATAAACCATATAAATTGGTAATTAAAAACGCGTACATGCTAGCACTGAACAGCTGGAGGATCCGTACATGGTTATAGGTTAATTTTTCTCACTTGCTATGCTGCTCAATAGTCCATATGCTATTAATAATTTAACAACAAGCATATACTCCAGCTAGTTAACCTAAACCGTAGAGACCTAAAGGAATATTAATTTGTTCCAATATTTATTTCTAGTTACCATTATCAACAGTTATCAATGGAAAAAATTATGAATGGTTTTCGTTCGTTCAGCTAACCAAAAAATACTTCCTGCACCCCTTGTCAAGAAAACATGACACAAGTTCTGCTTTAGGAGGTACGTCACAATAATTTGGATATACCGCGACATCTACTAATCCGATGTGGGAACTATTGAACAATGTAGCCGCTCTTTGAATTTCTCTTTCAGTCGCAATTTCATCCCTTGAACAACAGAATCTTCCGGTTCGGCATTTTCATTGGAGTGACTAACCGAATTTTTAGTGGAGATAACTATTGACAACGTGATTGTTGAATTTAATTATAATCTTGGAATGTGCAATTCTCATTAGGCATATTAGTATTGGCAACTGGTGCGAAAACGTCTAGCTGCGAGCATTTATTATATGAGAGGCAAATTGATGCAATGATTGTATTTGAAGAATAAGAGTAACTACCGAATAAACTTAATAAATTGACAAAGTACAAGCCATGTCAGTTCCTCCGTATATGCTCCCCAATGGGCAGCAGTGGACACCTCAGATGGCGGCAGCTCAGGCTCAGGTGATTCATTAGCGTTGAGGGAATGTTGAATTCATTGAGGTTTTGCGGGCATTGTGTATTTGAGGATGTTAATTGGCTATTTTGAATTTATAAAGGCTTTTCAAGCTCAATTTCAACAACAAGGAGGGCAAATGATTGCTCCTGGGCAGCCACCAAGGCAGTATCTTAACATATCTGCTCCAGGGACACAAGAGGAAGATGAGCAAGGCATGTCTGAAGAGCAGAAACAAGAAAAAGGTTCGATGTGCTTTTGAAACATTTTATTGATTAATTTGAAATTTAAGGTTTTATATGTTTAAGTGGAAGGGCTTGTCTGATATATTTTTGTCACTAGCGCTGAAATGGCAACAACTTCAGACCAAGAGATACGCAGAGAAGAGGAAGTTTGGATTTGTCGATCCTCAGAAGGAAGACATGCCCCCAGAACATGTACGTAAGATCATCAGAGATCATGGGGACATGAGCTCCAGGAAATACCGACATGACAAACGTGTCTATTTGGGAGCTTTGAAATACATGCCTCACGCTGTTTTGAAACTTTTGGAAAACATGCCCATGCCATGGGAGCAAATTAGAGATGTCAGCGTTTTGTACCATATTACTGGAGCGATCACATTCGTCAATGAGATCCCTTGGGTGATTGAGCCTGTTTATATTGCTCAATGGGGGTGAGCCTGAGTCTATAAGAATAACTTTGAGCCGGATATCTCTCTCCAACTGAAAACATTGAATATTATTTTGTTCGTTTTGTAAACAGTACTATGTGGATTATGATGCGTCGTGAGAAGCGAGATCGTCGTCATTTCAAGCGAATGAGGTTTCCACCATTTGACGATGAAGAGCCTCCCCTTGACTATGCTGACAACGTATTAGATGTTGAGCCCTTGGAAGCTATTCAAATTGAGCTAGACAATGAAGAAGACTCTTCTGTTGCCGAGTGGTTTTATGATCACAAACCATTGTCAGATTCCAAGTTTGTAAATGGTCCTTCTTACAAGCGGTGGAATTTGGAGCTTCCACAGATTGCTACTCTATATCGATTAGCGAATCAATTGCTCACAGATCTTGTGGATGACAATTACTTTTATCTTTTTGATATGAAGTCATTCTTTACAGCCAAAGCGCTCAATATGGCTATTCCTGGAGGACCGAAGTTTGAACCTTTGATCAAAGACTCCAGTCAAATGTAAGCTTATATTTTGTAATTTAATTGTTTGGAATTTTTTAATCAAAAATGCTTCTACCTCCTACCATGTTACCTTTTGTTTATTGTTTGTAGGGACGAGGACTGGAATGAGTTCAATGATATCAATAAGATCATCATTAGACAACCAATCAGAACAGAATACCGTATTGCGTTTCCATTCTTGTACAACAACATGCCCAGCTTTGTACACTTATCTTGGTAAGTCTGGGTTTAGAAATATGTAGCTGTTACAAAAAAATTATATCGTGCTGAGTTTTGAGCTAATTTTTTAAACATAAATTAGCTTACTAGCAGTACGTAAATTAAGGTGGTCTAGAATTTTTTTGCTACATAAAAAAATGCGATCTCGACTGGCCCATACGAATTAGTTTTAAGTAATAGTACTACTTAAAATTGCTAACTGTGCCTACATAATATAACCATAATTTTAATTCCGAGTTATAAACTATTGTACTATTCGTGTCTCAAATAGTAGTTTTGTTTATGCGTAGGTACCATACACCAAACGTCGTGTTCATCAAAACAGAAGATCCAGATTTACCTGCATTTTATTTTGATCCATTGATCAATCCAATTTCCCATCGTCATGCTGTTAAGGTGAATAATAATTCTCTTTCGTATTATCACTATAATGTTTCCTATTTAGTATTGCCTTACTAATTAATTCACTTTTTTAGTCCATGGAGGAAACTTTTGATGAGGATGATGACTTCGAGCTAGAATTTGTTGAGCCACTGCTGAACTCATTGCCTCTTTACACGGACAATACAGCTAATGGAATCGCTCTTTTGTGGGCTCCTCGTCCATACAATATGAGATCCGGTCGTACTCGGCGAGCTTTGGATATTCCATTAGTGAAAACTTGGTACAAGGTAATGAAATCTGTGGTTCAGTTAGTTTACTGTAACTATAGTACAGAAGAACAAATATAAAACAGCAAGGCAAATGCGACTTGGGACTAAGTGCTACAGACTGATTGACTGACTATAGATAGCTAAATAGCTATTACAAATGTGTTCATTTTGTGTTTTTCATGCTCTAATCTAAGAGATCTAGCTTTCAAATTTTATAGTTTTAAATATAATTTTTTTCATAGGAACATTGTCCACCTGGCCATCCTGTGAAAGTTCGAGTGTCTTACCAGAAGCTTTTGAAGTATTATGTTTTGAATGCTTTGAAGCATAAACCTCCCAAACCCCAAAAGAAACGATATCTATTCCGCTCGTTCAAAGCAACCAAGTTTTTCCAATGCACCACATTAGATTGGGTGGAAGCTGGGCTACAGGTAATAGACAGCCTTCCTTGCCATCAACATGTCCTAAAAGGATAATCTTTATCCAGTGAGTTAATTTCCTACTGTTCTTGGAATTTTTTAAGGTTTGCCGACAAGGGTACAACATGCTCAACTTGCTGATCCATCGAAAGAATCTGAACTACTTGCATTTGGATTACAATTTTAATTTAAAACCTGTGAAAACCCTTACGACAAAGGAAAGGAAAAAGTCTCGGTTTGGTAATGCTTTTCATCTGTGCAGAGAAATTCTTCGATTGACTAAACTTGTAGTCGACTCTCATGTTCAGTACCGCCTGAACAATGTGGATGCGTTTCAGCTCGCTGACGGACTACAGTATGTTTTTGCTCATGTGGGTCAACTTACTGGCATGTATCGTTACAAGTATAAGTTGATGAGGCAGATTCGCATGTGCAAAGATCTCAAACATCTTATCTACTACCGTTTCAATACCGTAAGTTATGATGTAAATGTTTTTCGTGCTGCTCTAGTTCTATTGAAATTGTTCTGATTTAATGTTGATGGGAAACTTTTGCTTATTTCAGGGACCTGTTGGAAAAGGGCCTGGCTGCGGAATCTGGGCTCCAGGCTGGAGAGTGTGGCTCTTCTTTATGCGAGGAATTACTCCACTTCTAGAGCGATGGTTAGGAAATTTGCTGTCCAGGCAGTTTGAAGGACGGCATTCCAAAGGTGTGGCTAAGACGGTTACCAAACAGAGAGTAGAGAGTCATTTCGATTTGGAACTTCGTGCGTCTGTAATGCACGATATTGTAGACATGATGCCAGAAGGTATCAAAGCCAACAAGGCTAAGACCATTCTTCAGGTAAATTGACTCTTTATGGTAATGCTATGGTGTTCAGATCTATATAGTGCTTTATCACTTCGGTTTCCCTGATTGTAAAATTTAGTAACATTGTTTTATATTGCACAGCATTTGTCTGAAGCTTGGAGATGTTGGAAGGCAAATATTCCGTGGAAAGTTCCTGGCTTGCCTACTCCAGTAGAGAACATGATTTTGAGATTTGTGAAAATGAAGTCTGATTGGTGGACAAATACAGCTCATTATAATCGTGAAAGAATTAGGAGAGGTGCTACTGTTGACAAGACAGTGTGCAAGAAAAATTTGGGACGCTTGACTCGTTTATATTTGAAAGCAGAGCAAGAGAGACAACATAATTACTTGAAAGACGGGCCATACATTACTCCAGAAGAAGCCATTGCTATTTATACTACCACTGTCCATTGGCTGGAGTCTCGTCGATTTTCACCCATTCCTTTCCCTCCATTGTCTTACAAGCACGACACCAAACTACTTATTTTAGCGTTAGAAAGGCTCAAAGAAGCATACAGGTTCGATTGTTTTGCATTTTATTTTTTAGAGTCGGTCAAACTTGGACGAATGATGTTAAGCTTATTATGCTATGAAACACATGTTTATTTTATTGTGTACTTATATTAGCGTATACTTTAAATTCTTCTAGTGTCAAGTCTCGGCTCAACCAGAGTCAAAGGGAAGAGCTAGGATTGATTGAACAAGCTTATGACAATCCTCACGAGGCTTTGTCCCGAATTAAGAGACATTTATTGACCCAACGAGCATTTAAAGAAACCGGAATCGAATTCATGGATTTGTACTCTCATTTAATCCCTGTGTATGATGTGGAGCCTTTGGAGAAGATTACGGACGCGTACCTCGATCAGTATTTGTGGTATGAAGCTGACAAACGTCGATTATTTCCGCCATGGGTCAAACCGGCTGACTCGGAACCTCCACCATTGTTGCTTTACAAGTTCTGTCAAGGAATTAATAACTTACAAGATATCTGGGAAACTGCTGAGGGGGAGTGCAATGTGCTGCTAGAATCCCAGATTGAAAAGGTGTATGAGAAAATGGATTTAACCCTTTTGAACAGATTGCTGCGTCTCATAGTAGATCATAATATTGCTGATTACATGACAGCCAAAAACAATGTGGTCATTAATTACAAAGATATGAACCATACGAACAGTTATGGAATCATTCGAGGTCTTCAATTTGCCTCTTTCGTCGTGCAGGTACTTGTAAAGCTTCTGTATTTTTATGTTGTCGTCTTTTGTTGAGTGGGGTTGATGACTTATTATAACTAAGTAAATTCACATAAATATTGTAGTACTATGGATTGGTCTTGGACTTGCTTGTTTTGGGATTGCAAAGATCAGCTGAAATGGCTGGGCCACCTCAAATGCCAAATGATTATGCTACTTTTCAAGATGTGTCTACAGAAGTGGCTCATCCCATTAGGTTGTATGTTCGCTACATAGATAGAGTTCATATCCTGTTCCGTTTCAGTGCCGATGAAGCCAGAGATTTAATCCAAAGATATTTGACTGAGCATCCTGATCCTAATAATGAGAACATTGTGGGTTACAATAACAAGAAATGCTGGCCCCGCGATGCTAGGATGCGACTTATGAAGCATGACGTAAATTTGGGGCGAGCTGTGTTTTGGGATATTAAAAATCGTCTCCCAAGATCTGTGACCACGATTGAGTGGGAGAACTCTTTTGTCAGTGTGTATTCTAAGGTTAGTAATGATTATGTATAGTTAGTTCTAGTTTGAAGTACAGAAATACTTGAATAGTTCTGCCGTTGTGAAAAATGTAAGAAATATTTGAATACATTTTGTAGGATAACCCCAATCTCCTCTTCAATATGTCTGGCTTCGAATGCCGAGTCTTACCCAAATGCAGAACTACACATGAAGAATTCACTCACAAAGATGGTGTGTGGAACCTTCAAAATGAGATAACAAAAGAGAGGACGGCTCAGTGCTTTTTGAGGGTGGATGATGAATCCATGAGCAGATTCCATAATCGTGTTCGTCAAATTTTGATGGCTTCTGGATCCACCACGTTCACTAAAATTGTCAACAAATGGAACACAGCATTGATTGGGCTAATGACATATTTCCGTGAAGCTGTTGTGAACACTCAGGAACTGTTGGACTTGCTTGTCAAGTGTGAAAATAAAATTCAGACTCGTATAAAGATTGGGCTCAACTCCAAAATGCCTTCTAGGTTTCCCCCTGTGGTGTTTTATACTCCCAAGGAGTTAGGTGGTCTTGGTATGTTGTCGATGGGCCACGTTTTGATCCCTCAATCTGATTTACGATGGAGCAAACAGACCGATGTGGGTATCACTCATTTCCGATCTGGCATGAGCCACGATGAAGATCAATTGATTCCTAACTTGTACAGGTGGGTGTGGACCCATAGTTTTCATCTTGGGCCGTATGCTGTAACTTAATGAATTTTCTATTAACTTTTGTTTATTTTTGCAGATACATTCAACCATGGGAGGCTGAGTTTATTGATTCTCAGAGAGTATGGGCTGAATACGCTTTGAAACGTCAAGAGGCGAATGCACAGAACCGAAGACTGACATTAGAAGATTTGGAAGACAGTTGGGACAGAGGTATTCCTCGGATCAATACGTTGTTTCAAAAGGATAGGCATACACTAGCTTACGACAAAGGATGGAGAGTGCGGACTGAATTCAAGCAGTATCAAGTTCTTAAACAGAATCCGTTCTGGTGGACGCATCAACGGCACGACGGTAAACTTTGGAATCTGAATAACTACAGGACCGATATGATTCAAGCTCTCGGTGGTGTGGAAGGTATTCTGGAGCATACTTTGTTCAAAGGAACGTACTTCCCTACCTGGGAAGGTTTGTTTTGGGAGAAAGCTTCTGGATTCGAAGAATCCATGAAGTACAAAAAGTTAACTAATGCCCAAAGATCTGGTTTGAATCAAATCCCCAATCGTCGCTTCACTCTTTGGTGGTCTCCAACAATCAACAGAGCCAATGTTTACGTAGGTTTCCAAGTACAGCTGGATTTAACAGGAATTTTCATGCACGGGAAAATCCCTACCCTCAAGATCTCTTTGATTCAAATCTTCCGAGCTCATTTATGGCAAAAAATCCATGAGTCAGTCATCATGGATTTGTGTCAAGTCTTTGATCAAGAGTTGGACGCCCTGGAAATTGAAACGGTCCAGAAAGAAACTATTCATCCCCGAAAGTCGTACAAAATGAATTCATCATGTGCTGACATTCTCTTGTTTGCTGCCTACAAATGGAATGTTTCTCGTCCATCTCTTCTTGCCGATTCCAAAGATACTATGGACAGCACCACAACGCAGAAATATTGGTTGGACATCCAACTTCGATGGGGTGACTATGACTCCCATGATATTGAGCGATATGCTCGAGCCAAGTTCTTGGACTACACCACAGACAACATGTCCATCTATCCCAGTCCGACTGGAGTGCTGATTGCCATCGATTTAGCATATAATTTACACAGTGCTTATGGGAACTGGTTCCCTGGCTGCAAACCCCTAATTCAACAAGCTATGGCGAAAATCATGAAAGCCAACCCTGCCCTTTATGTACTGCGAGAGCGGATCCGAAAAGCTTTACAGCTGTACTCTTCTGAACCAACTGAACCTTACCTCTCATCCCAAAATTATGGAGAGTTGTTTTCTAATCAAATTATTTGGTTTGTGGATGACACCAATGTATACCGGGTGACAATTCACAAGACATTCGAGGGTAACTTGACCACGAAGCCGATCAACGGAGCTATTTTCATATTCAATCCCCGAACAGGTCAGTTGTTTTTGAAAATCATTCATACGTCTGTCTGGGCTGGACAGAAACGTTTGGGTCAATTGGCAAAATGGAAAACGGCTGAAGAAGTTGCTGCCCTTATTCGATCCCTGCCAGTGGAAGAGCAACCTAAGCAAATTATTGTAACTAGGAAAGGAATGTTAGATCCATTGGAGGTCCATTTACTGGATTTCCCAAATATCGTGATCAAGGGATCTGAATTACAACTACCTTTCCAAGCTTGTCTTAAAGTGGAGAAATTCGGGGACCTGATTTTGAAGGCCACAGAACCTCAAATGGTACTCTTCAACTTGTACGATGATTGGCTGAAGACGATTTCGTCCTACACAGCCTTCTCTCGTTTAATCCTCATCTTGAGAGCTCTGCATGTTAACAATGAGAGGACCAAAGTGATCTTGAAACCCGATAAGACTACTGTGACAGAACCTCATCATATTTGGCCGTCTTTGTCGGACGATGAATGGATTCGAGTAGAAGTCCAGTTGAAAGATTTGATTCTTGCAGATTACGGTAAAAAGAACAATGTAAATGTCGCTTCTTTGACTCAGTCCGAAATTCGAGATATTCTCCTTGGAATGGAAATCTCGGCTCCATCGCAACAACGACAGCAGATTGCCGAGATTGAGAAGCAAAGCAAGGAACAGAGTCAGTTGACTGCTACTACCACTCGAACTGTGAATAAACATGGGGACGAAATAATTACGGCTACAACTTCCAACTATGAGACGCAAACTTTCTCATCCAAAACGGAGTGGCGAGTTCGGGCTATTTCTGCTACCAATCTCCACTTGAGGACTAATCATATTTACGTGTCATCTGATGACATCAAGGAAACGGGTTACACGTACATCTTGCCCAAGAATATTCTGAAGAAGTTTGTAACCATTTCTGACCTTCGAGCCCAGATTGTAGGCTATTTGTATGGTGTGAGTCCACCAGATAATCCACAAGTGAAGGAAATTCGGTGTGTTGTGATGCCACCACAATGGGGTACCCATCAAACTGTGCATTTGCCGTCACATTTACCTCAACATGAGTTGCTCAAAGGTGAGAAATTTTATTAACTAACTATACATTTAAAGATTTGATTGGGCAAAATTTTAAGGATTTTTAGTTTGTTAGAGATTGCTCATTTTTTTAATTTTCGATATTTTATTTGTAATTTTTGTAGAGATGGAACCACTGGGATGGATGCATACTCAGCCCAATGAGCTTCCTCAACTTTCCCCTCAGGATGTTAGTACTCATGCAAAGATTATGAATGATAATCCAGAATGGGATGGAGAGAAGACTGTAGTAATAACTTGCAGCTTCACCCCTGGGTCTTGTTCCCTTACTGCGTATAAGTTGACCCCTAGGTAATGAAATATTATGTTATTTGTTTAACACTAGACGAGAATGACTGGAATGGTTACAAGTATTGTAAATAATGTACTATATTCTTTGTTAATTCTAGTGGTTACGAGTGGGGACGACAGAATACTGATCGAGGAAATAATCCTAAAGGGTACTTGCCCTCTCATTACGAAAAAGTGCAAATGCTTTTAAGTGATCGTTTCTTAGGATTTTTCATGGTACCTGGAAATGGGTCATGGAACTATAATTTTATGGGTGTTCGACATGAAGTGAACATGAAATATGATGTAGTGCTGGCAAACCCTAAGGAGTTTTATCATGAGGTGCACCGTCCTTCTCATTTCCTCAACTTTGCATCCATTGAAAATGCGGAACAATTCATTCCCGATCGAGAGGATACCCTTGCATAAACTGTGTGTCCATTTTTACTTTTTCATTTTTAATTATTCTTAGTGTGTTCGTTTTACCTTCGTTTTTTCTTCTTAAGGCTAAATATGAAATATTCTTGTGTGATTTATAAAATAAAAGGCTTCTGACCTCACAGTATATTACCATCAATAATTTATTACTTACACTAACTTGCCTACAGTCATGGTGAATTAGAATCAAAGTACCGAAGTTCATTAACTTTCTTAAAAAAAAACTTATCCATTCAATTAAACTTTAATTTTTCCTCATGCGCAATCATGACACTGTCAGAGACAGGAAATTTTAAAATCAATTTGCATGACTTTTCCATTTTCGTGCATAGCAGCGCAGTTCAGGCATTTTTTTAAATTAAGAAATAAATCCAAGCTACCGCATTTATTACGAAGCCTGCATAGGCTGAGTCTTGGAATTGACAGAAACGGGAGCGCCCTAAGCTTCACACGTTAAAGCCAAAATCACCTGAAAACGCAAGTTTGAAATTTCTGTGAACACACTCTGTCTGTATTTTATTGAAATTGAACTGGGATAATTTGATTCTGAATTCATTCTCAAGAACAATAAAAACCCCTAATTATTAGTTTTCATAATTTTCATTCTGATAAGTACTGTGTAGTAGAGAGTTTGAAAAAACTTCTTTGAGCTATAGCGGAAAAAGCGGATTATGTTAATGCATGTTAATATTCGAAATAGTAGAAAAAATTGAAGGATTTTAACGGTACAAAATAGATGAAGGGTTTGTTTGTTTTCTGTACTTTTTTATTTTTGTTCCAACATCCTCTTACCTTTTTTATGAAACAAGCAACTGCTAATGAAAAATTAAGTAACAATGAAACCAAAATTTAATCTCAACCACCCATCACAGCCCCTTTGTTAACTACAAATCATTATATAGGGGCAATTACAAAGCAATTTATTCTTCCAATTATTATCTTCATTTTTTTTCACTGTTTCCTCTGTCCTCCTGTATAAAGTTACTGTCCTAGTGCAGGAGAATTTCGACCAACAACTATCTTTTGCCGCCGCTGCATCTTTTCAGCTAAAGTCTCAAATTGAAGGGGGAGAAGTAATGAAAGCTTTAGGAGCAATGTTTCTGGGACTATTGAACTTTAAAGAAACATTCAAGCATGATGACTTTTCCCTCCGTACGTACATGCACAATAACGCCATGTACATCAACCTTTACATTCAATATTTTCACACCGCTCCAAAGAACCAATTCAATTACCATTGTGCATTTCAACCTTCTATTTTATTCCATCATCTCAAGACTATCGATCCAAAGCAAACTTTTCACTCAATAAATAGTAATCTAATCATGATATAACGGCAATTTTCGCAACATTCCGCAAAAGCACACATACACATAGTTACTACAAAACACTACAACATTACTTTATAACCTGGCTTCGCCTTTACATCCTCTTGCTGAGGTTTATTCGACGTTGCATTATTTAGTTGTGCACCATCTGTGTATGAGTGCATGTTTTGGCATCTGAATCTGACAATGATCGAATAAATAGAAACCGTACTCATCTCCTCATGAGCAAAAAATATGTTTGTTGTGTTCGTTGTGCACGACAGCACTACTTTCTAGCTATGAAGTAGAAATTTTGTTTTGATACACCACGACCACACTACAATCTACTCCGTCGGGCATCACGAAGATAGTATAATAGTAGTTAAAGAAATCTAAATGCAAAATATAAATTACTATGAGATGTTCACAAAGTCCAAAATGTGTCAACTTATCATGCGCCTCATTCGGATTCTAGCTAAAAGATGACAACATTGAGTGAAAAAGTCAGTGTAGTGTATATTTTGAATTTGCGTTGTTCCAATTATTCAAATTGTAGTAGTAAAATGATCATGACGGATGTAGTTGGACTATATATTGCTTATTGTGAATGGTCGGGGAAAAACGCACTTTACACAGGGGTAAGACGAGACCTTTATTTGTAGCAACTAAGGCTCCACAATGTAATAAAATGAGTTTACCGGTGAAAAATATAAGACACCGCTATTCTTGGTTCTGCACACACGAATAATTTTCATCTCTTTACCAAACAAAGTTTCTAAATATATAAAGGATACTACATGAAATTCATACTCATCACGCTATAGACTCACATCCGAAGTGAACAGTGTAAGCTGCAATCACAAAGCTAAAAAATAAGTTTTGAGATGCAAAGTGTAATTGTGATAATAATAGTATAAAGATGAATAATGTTAAGTCTTCTGTTTTGAGCGTTCCTTGGTCATCCGTTTATGATAGTTTTGGGCCATGGCGTTGATTATTGAGACAACAAAGTAAATTACCATAGCCAGCACGAATTTTTCCAAAACGAACGCAAGAAAGTTTCCCTCCTAGTTGAAAAAGGACAGGTTATTCAGAGGCATAAATGAACAGAATACCAATATGTGTTTTCTGAAACCAATATATGCATACAAAACTCAATAATAAGCACTTACTGAATCTTCAGCTCCCTCAGAACGATTATGCAAGGTGTTTTTATGATGATTCATCAATGCAACGAAAGGTTCGCTCATTTTGGGACCAATATTCGGCACAGAAGCAATTAAAGCCACAACCCTGAAAAAACTAAGCATCAATCCACAGAAGATCAATAAAGTAAGAGAAGCTATCAAACAAAAAAAGTACTACATACCATTCCAGCAGTTCTTCATTGAAGGCAAGTATCACGAAAGCCATTTGTAAATGTACTTTCACAACCGCTTTACCGATCACAGTGGCTCCGAAGAAAGTAGTGAAAGGAACCAAGAAATGTCCACATGTAATGCCCGCGAGGTCAAAAAGGGGATTCGGGATAGATGCACAGGCCAGAATACCCCAAAATCCCACTTTTTCTACCAAGTCTTCCATCCATAGCTTACCACGTTCTAGCATGCCCTGAAAAAACAACATGAACGTTGTCTACTTCTAAAAAAATCAACTAATGCAAGCTTTAGTATGTAATGATTACTAGTTTTTTGGGATCCCCTCTTCGCTTTCGTTGAAGAAGTTGGTTGAATTCTTCAAGATCCTCGTCATCAGTCATACCAGAGATTCGAGCAGCTCGAGCCATGAAATAAGGAGGCAGTTCCCCCAGAGCAGTTCCAAATCCCCACATCAATGACTCCCATTTCACCTTGCTTAGAACATCATAGAACGAAATACCATCAGGGTTCCTAACATCAGGGCACAACAGTCTGAAAGAAAGTATTTAAATACATTATTAAACAGATGCATAACAGTTCAAATTCAATGCCTGTAGAGTACAGATAACTTACTGGTCAGGGTATGGAGGCTTTGGAAATTGTACTGAACTACATTCCTGAGCAGCTAATGTGACTTTGGCAATGAAAGGCCCAAGGTAAAGAAGGAACGTATGAAGACCCGTGCCTAATCCGACAGATGACAAGATTCCCAAAAACACCCAATAAGCATACCAGTAGATTTCATCCTTTACCTAACAATTCAGTTCATCATTAGTCTCAATTTGAAAATAGATAAATCTGACACTGAATAATAGTAGTTGTACGACAAAAGGTATACCTTCTTTGAGTCCGCATCATCTTTGAGCAAAAAGAAATACATTCCGTACGCCATTGCTAATAAAGCCAAAAGTATAAAAATCCTCCTATGGAATGGAATAGATCTCCTTCGGGTATCGTAAAGTGACAGAGTAAATCTACACAGAATAAAAAGGCAAATTAAAAATGAATTAGTGAATTAGAGTGAAAGGACACGAGCATTATGCGGCGCATTGTTTATTGTGTCGTTAATGTTACCTTTGACGAGAATCTGAAATAGCACACGGAATTTCACGTACGAAGTAATACAGAGTTTTGAAAGGACTTTTCCACATTACTAGCTTGGATCGTTCTTCGGCACATCCATTCTTTTTCTTCTTGCGTTCCGCCGCATGCCCGTTTGCGTGACTTTGTGCTGTATCCTCATCATCTCCATTTCCATTGGATTTGTTTTTACTTTTTGGATTCCGATTATTACTCATTCTTTTCCGGTCTTCTTCTTCTTGTCGTTTGATATCATCCAATTGTTGCATCTGCATAATAATTTACCAAGGCATATGTTAGTCCCATTTCTTAATAGGTAACAAACACAACACACGAAGACGAAACCAAAACACACAAAACAAGAACACACACAAAACAGGAAAACACACAAAAAATTGAACAAAAAATGCAAAGATAGTTGATAATAACACAAACTTCAAGCAAAATCAACTGGGGTAGAGTGAGTTAAAACTAAAAAAAGCAAAAATTGAACAGGAAAATTACATTTCTATCATTTTGTATTACCATTAAATTAAGGACGGAAAATTTCGTAAATAATGATCAGACTACACTATTTACCAACGTTTTTATATAATTAATTACATCTAAAGATATTTCTGGAGGCCACTTCTGCTTCATCTGTGCGGACTGAATTTTCTTCTTAATTTTCACTTATAAAATAATACTCATTGACTCATCAGTATCTGTTTGCTTAATTTGGTGAAAAAAACAAGTTCGCATACACCAGATGATCACAGTTTAAAAAACAAACCCTACTGCGCGATTAAAACAAAACCAAAACAGTCCAAATAGTTAAATGACTTTAAAACTAATCTCAGCTATCACTTATTAGAAAAAACGAACCGCGAAGTTTATAAAAATTCTAGGCACAACTAAATGCATGTGGTGCATGAGAACAGTTTTTTATGTCATATTAGCAATCTCATTGAACTCTGAACTAATTACACACATTATCCAAACAGCACTGCTTGATTACAAAATTAATCAGGTAATAGCAGAATGCTGGAGCTTATGCTAAGTATACTCAATAAACGAACTATAATGAAACCATGAAGCCCATTCATGAAAATCTTTTTACTTTGAGCTAGTTTACACAGTCTGCACTGATGTATTAATAAAGTAAAACTCAATACTATCAATAAATCAATACTACGCATAAGCTGCTGAAACCTGACACCCGAATTGTTAACTAAATGTTTAATAAACATGTTCTCAAATTTCCTGAAATCCACTTGAACTTTTAGAACTATGCATAGATATCTTTACACAATAATAAAAATTGAGTATACAATTCGAATTCGGATTCGTACTTCCTTCCTATATAATTAACTTATTCTTAATTCCCACCAAACTGAAGTATTATTCCCTTGTCAATGAATAAAAAAGAGACAAAGTTCAAAACTAACTAAAGTAAGTAAAAGATAGTAAGCCATTTAAAATAAAATAAGCCAAAATCATAAACAGTAAGTGGATGCATTATATCATAACATGCGAAAAAATAGAGAAAAGAATATTCAAGTGACAATGACCATTCCATGCAGGGTCCTTGCTGGACGGACTCCACGTTTCCGAAGCTCCCATTGTACTTCCTCGGCTTCATTACGCTTCTTCTTGCGAGCCATGACGAGTCACCCGTTGTCTCCCTTCGTCTAAAGCTACGACGAGGAGAAAGCTTTGACAGAAGAAGTTGCTACAAGTACACCACACTAAAATACAGTTAGTTTGTCATATTGTACATTTTAGTTACAATTACACGTTGCTTGCGTTAACCGATGAGGATAATCAATTTATCTAGGCTAGGCAAATGGTTCAGTTCAGACTGGATTCACACAGGTAAAGACCAATAAATTTAACTCGCGCTAATTCAACCAATGCAATTGATTGATAGACCTATGCATTCACCCAGTGAGCTTTTTAGAAACATTCAAAATTTCAAAAAGTCAAAGCCACTGAATAAACAAATTAAGCGAATTCCTTGCATTTTCCAATATTTCACATATGAATTGGTCAACAGTAAGCAAGGCAACTCAACTGCAACAGTATAAATATAAACACTACAACAAGAAGTAGAGGATTTTAATGTCCCGGTATTCGCAAAGCTCATATAATTTATTATTTAAGTCCATGAATTCGCAATGTGTGCCCACCAAGTACCAAGCATTAAAGCTAATGATCATGAATTATATGGCAGTCCATTTTTAATAAAAAGTTTGCCACTGCTGCCTGCAGCTACAGTTGCACCTAACGATTTCCATCATTCACCGTTGGATTTAAAAGACAGGAGTTTTGGCTTTAGAACATTTTTTAGGGATGGTTTCTCTACTGAAATCAAAAGGAGGCATGTTTTGCTTAGACTTTAATCAGAATTAATTTATTTACCGATCCCATTTAGATTGACAATTAGTAGATGGAAAAAAGAACTAAATAAGGAATGAAGCTAACTGTCGATAATCAGATACAAGACAGTTAAACTATCAATCATTTTATGGAATTCAATCATTTTTGTTGTGCATTGGAATACGATTACGATTAGGTTAGGAGGACAACCAAACTTCAGCAATCAATAATATGAGTGGACGATGCAATGCAATGAATGCGAGCAATACAGAGCTGCCCAAAGTCGATTAAATTCTATAAAAATAGTGAAAAATGGTGGGAAAACTTACCAGATTTAACAACCAGGTGCAAATCAAAGATCCACGTAAAGATATTCAACAAGTTCAACAATTTCTTCAATCAGTTTAAAATTGTAAGAAAACCTGAAAAAGGGATAAAAATTACCACTACAGAAGTGAGAATTGGCAAGTTCAAAGTCAATTGAATGTTACCACCTCTTTTCAAACAACTGGACAACGAAAACTAGTGCAAGTAAGCGACATGGTAACACTGAATTTCCCAAAACCACGAAAAAGCCATGCCGGCACAGAATGAAGAAAAAATATGGACGGGCATAGTGTGCGGATGAGTAGGAAAAATAACGCGCAGAGTGAGTAGACAAAGATTTTCTATGCTGCCGACTGCCGACGTTAACATTGGATGCATAGGGGGTTTCGTTTGCATGCAACATTTCGTTTTATCTTTCTACATCCATTAATGCTAACCATGCTAACTAATACTAAGGAGTATGAGTATAGTACGGAATGGACAATACGAAGAATACTTGGAACGTGCGTGCAATAAAATGATGATGAAAACCATTAAACTATCGATTTAGTTATTCAGTGGCCGTAGATCGTTCATTCAAGTTAAATAAATAATAATGTGCAAACATTACTATAGAGCAGATAAAAGATTGTCAAGTCTGTAGGGCATGTTTTTGCAGCATAGGGACTCTTGAAATCAGATAAAGTTTTCGAAACAAAATTAATTAAAAATAGGAACAATCAATCATCAAACAATGATTGAAAAATGACGATTTTAACTAAAAGTGGCTTTTATATTTACTAACTGACTGACTGAATAGCACAACCAATACTTAAAGACTGATATAGGCTGGAGTTATAAAAAATGTTGTCGGTCATGAAAAATCAATCATGATAGTTTTTTTCAAAGAGCACCGATTATTTCTGGCCAAAAATCCTTCCAACCAGCCGTTTTATAATTAATTTATAATTAACATTTCCAGTTGTATTTTATCATGAGGCTATCATATCATTTAGTAGCATATCATTATACAATTTAGGCTAGAGCTTTAGACCGCTTATACGAGGAGTAAAATAGGGTTCATAATTTAGGCTGAGTTTTGATACTGGATGCACGTTACTATTCGTTGGTTTTGGTAAATTAATCTGCATATTACACAGCAGTTATCTTGTAATAAAAGGTTTTAATCGCACAAATCGGAATGTTTAAATGCATGAAAATAATCAGATTTAAAAAAGTAAAATGGGTTTATTGGTAAGTGTTCTAAAGAGATTGAAAATGCAGATCAAATGTTTGTGAAAGCAATTTAAATTGCGTATGTACTTCCGCCTATGTTGAAATTAACTTAACTTGCATATTAAATTGATGACTATACTATGGCAGGGTAAATTGTGGATTTGACCACTACTATGGTTCACTAACCCTTAAATATTCTATTTATTTGATGAAAACTGCAATTCAGTTGGGGTGATAAGTAAGGTAATTAAACATATGCCAGACTATAATCAAGCGCGAGCCTCTGGGCCATTTCCTTTCTACATTCGCGTCAATTCCATTTTTGACTGTTTCCCCGTTTGGTTTTGACATGAAGTGACACTCTTAAACATTAACATTAAAAGTAGAAACCGGTCCTAGTACCGGGCTTAACAAACTCCATTTTCATTTAGCTATGAGACTGTATATGCCATATATGTTCTGTGCGTGTATGATGACACTTAGGCTAGGCAAGATTCCAAAATAATTAAAATACATACCAAGAACTACAGCCAAGACTTCCGCATTCGTTTCTGTTTCACAAATTTCATTTAAATGAAATCTGGTAATCCAACAGTTTGAGTTTACTTGCAAGAACCTTGTTTGAGAAGAAAAAAAACATCCAGTTTAGTCAGTTCACAATTTTAAAATTTGATAATCAGATTTTGAATCAGAATTAGAATCATTGACAGCCAATCGAAATCACTTGAACACCTTAAGTTTTCGCACAAGGCTCAACACTAAACTAAACAAGGCTAAAAACAAATCCTGTAGAATGCGTACAATATTTTTAGAATAAAATCTTTAACAAAATCAAAAAATATTTCTTAAATTCAACTCAACAAACTAACAAACATAAGATAGGTACGGTTTCCTTACCTATAATAAAATCGATAAATCAATCTTCTAGACTACTAATGCTACAAATAAGATCCGACCACACCAATGTGACTAGAATGAGGTAGGTTGGACAAACTAGATTAACTTTGTTTGAGTTACAGATGATACATCATATCCAGTCTAGAAAGAAAAATAGAAAACAGGCATGATTAAAGAATGTGCAGTGTTGTACATCAGATGTCACATCCTTCTCCAGAAACCTGAGGATATAACGTCAGTAACTGGTTAAAACGAAAGAAATTTAACATGCAAAAGACATTATATGGACGTATTACCCATCCAAAAGTTTCAAAATTAAGTTAAGCAGTTATTCACTAATTATACAAAAATATTAAAAACTGTGGGTGTTCTAGGGTTTGTGAATATCAAGGATTGAATGTCATAGAATGACTTGAATATTACACTATTTAACTATCCTTTACCCAAGGAAGAAGAAGACGGAATGGCAAATTTATGCCTAGGCATGTTAATCAGACAAGAATAAATTATTTTAATTTCAGTCGTATTGTCAAATCTCTTTCAGTTTTCCCATACTCTCACCTTTTGACTTGCAAATCATGTAGATCTCAATTGGTTGCAACTCTGAATTGATTGAGGATGTGAAGTTGTGACGTTAGGAATATTTAGGTCGTTGCTATAAAATTTATCTTCTAATTGCTCTTTTGAATTGGCATGACGTTCCTAATAATTAACCTTACGATTAAAATTAGCTGATGCACCAACACATCAGACAGACAGATAGACAGATAGGCCACCAGAATGAGTGTGAGAAATGAAGTTCAAAAATAGGGTTAACAAAACAACCATAAAGTATGTGTGCACTACTATTGGGTATTAAATATAGAAAATTGCATACTAGCCATCTCTGTAAAATTTATTAGTTTTGTAGATCAGCCATAGTAACAAAAAAATGTTAAAATTCAAATTATACTGGTTAATTGATAATTATTTGTGCATCTGTGGTACCAAGTTAGTCAACTGGAAATTAGCGAAAATAGAATTTGGAATCAGAAAGATATTTGAAAATTCTTTGACCCGTTACAGAAAAAAAACATGCATTTTTAAGCTTCAGAAAATTATTTAGCTCCTATTTTATAATTTTTTATAGTCATTAAAATGAGATTATCCAACTTCATGATTAATATTTTCTACCGTCATTTATGGGCTGCTCATTATTTTCTGCGCTTCGTATTCGCTCATTAGAAACGAAGTAGCTGAGCCATTGAAAAAATTATGAAGAATACAAGCGGTTGGACAGTTGTACAAAACAAACTTGGATTTACAGTTCACGTTCACGAATATACGACCACAAAAGACTAGAAAATAAACTAAAATATGATTCTATCTAAAAATTAAATAAGGTACATTATTTTCTTTCTGACGTAAAATAAAGAACTTTTTAAGATCGTTATATCTCCAATCTTACGAAGAACGAATGTGTGTTGGGTAGAAATATTTCCGAAACCCTGAATTGTCGGTAACTTCAGCTCATATCTGCGTCAGTTTGTCTAAATTGTATCGCAATGGCTGCTAAAAAATATAGCTCGTCGTATGGACTTATTGTCCCCTCGAAATCAACTTCAAAAGATCTCAAGAAGCAAAACATTTTTAATGATGATTCGGAGGAGGAAGACGGGGACGCTGACTGGCTAAAACAGTCTTTGAAGGTGAGTCTATTTACTGATTTCGAATAAACGATAGCGCTCAACGTTGATATTAAATTTTTGATATTAAAAATAATCAACTGACAATTTTTAAATGTCATTTTTACGAAACTAAAGAGGAGTATGGGTAGTGTTCAGCAAAAGCAAGCCACAAAAGTTATCAAAAAGGCCTTGAAAGATGACCCAACTGTGTATCAATATGACGAAGTATATGATGAAATGGATAGAAAGCGGGAACAATCTCTCAAAGATGTTAAAAAGGATAGGAAGCCAAAATACATAACTCAACTATTAGATACTGCGAAAACTCGCCAAATTGAGCATGAGAAGAGAATTGAACGTCAAGTACAAAAAGAACGTGAGGAAGAAGGGAATGAGTTTGATGACAAAGAGCAATTTGTGACTTCTTCATATCGTAAGAAAATGGAAGAGCACCAGAAGCAAGAGGAAGAAGAAAAGAGAAAAGAAGCTTTAGATGGTAAGTACACCAGTACTGCTTTACAGAATATCAATGTTGTAGGTTGCTGTAAAGTTGACACTCTTATTTATTGGTCTATATTTTGATTTCACATTTCCTAGAATTGACTGATGTGACGAAGCAAAAGGATTTGAGTGGATTTTATAGACACTTATACAAACAGCAACTTGGGTCATCTGATAAACCAGCCGAAAAACGCCGAAGTCCAATAGCCGTAGAAACTATTAATAATTCTCCAATCCCAGATCCAAAACCCAAAGAAGACAGTCCTTTACCAGATAGATCAATTAAAACTAAAGAAAAGAAGGATAGTCGTGGAACCGTGTCAACCTCATCTGGCCATAATGATAGGTCATCTGACAGGTCTAGGAACGACAGAGATAGGATTCACAAATACGACAAACGTAGGGATTATAAACGAAGTCGTAGTAGGAGTTTTGAAAGGACAAATAGGCCAAGACAACGTGACAGAAGCCCTAGAAGATATAGGAGTAGAAGTAGGAGTCATGGCCGTCGAGATCATCATGATAGTGTAAGTAGAAGAGAACGCCGCAGTAAAAGTCGTGACAAACGAAATAGAGATCACCGTAAAAGTCCTAGGGTTGAAAAACATCAGAGACATCGGGATAGGCGGTCGGATCAAAAGGATAAACACAATGATGAAAATAAAGAAATCGCCGGCAAAAAGGAGAAGAAAAATGAGGAGTCTCCAAAACCAGTGACATCCTCCGTATCCATTTGGGAAAAGCGAACGGTTGGAAAAGTTTTTGATGATGCTTTACAACGTTACTTTCTTCGAAAGCAAAGTATTGCTTGATTTTTCTTGAAAGCATTTTTGAGCGGACACTGTGTGTGGTTTTGTATCTGACTTTCTGACTATTAAAGTTATGTGGTTATGTCCATTTGAAAAAATATGCTGAGTCCAATACTGCACTCTTTAATTTTCTATGCAGTGCAATTTAAGTTGCTGAAAAAAAGCGTGAGAGAGTATACTAGGCACATACTAACAGAATCAGAAGTCTATACCGACACTATAATATACGTAGTCTATGTTGAATGTATGTTATATCATGCTTAAAATTTGAAGAAAAAACCAATCCAGCTAACTTTTTTATTTGTGTATTAACCTTCAGCATATAGTAGCTATTATTGTGACCGACTAATGTTACTAATGTACATGAACACTGGTGTCGATTAAAATCATAGAATAGAATACAGTATCTGCATTCTGAATATTTTGTGTATACTTTCACTACTTTTAGATTTTCATGAATAAAGAAGTTACGCTAAGATAAGATATAATAAAATCGCTTTCGTTTGATCAAAAAATACATTATAGTACACAAAAACAACAACAATTTATTTTCTATAACCATAGGAAATATATTTTTAATACTTTCTCCTTATAATGTCTTCAATCGTCAAAGTGAAAAATTAAGATGAGAATATTTATGGATGAAGGAATTAAAGATACATTTCTTTATTTTTACAATAGATCTTTCCATCTTCAATGATGCGGAGGGGAAGCAGGGCTCAGGGTGTGCCATCTAAGATGCTTCTTATTAGGTATGCTCATCATGTCACTCCATTGTTTCAGTCTCACTCCTTTGGAAGTTGCACTTAGAAGTGTTCCTCCTATCATTAATCCAAAAAGGAAAATGTGATTAATTTTCATCCTTGGGGATACGTGACGACAGGATCAAAATCATGGATCAAGCACGACTAGGTAAATATTTGGTAACCTAGGACTGACTAATTTGTTATAGAGCTCATCAGACCAAAATAACTTCAGGCTTACTTGACAAACACGATTCCAGTAGTAATGAGAAGAGACAAATTATTTTAGATCAATGAAATTCAACATTCTGGAGGTTTTGAGAACTCCACCTTACAGAGCTCAACCATCCCTCCACCAGGCTCCATTAAGGAAGTTCTGGGGAGTAGCCATGTTAGCGAAACTACCCGGGTTCGATTCCTGGCTCTAACCAAATTTTTAAACTCTATTTTCAATATCATATGTACTTATACAGGATGAAACTAAATCTAATAATTTTCAAAAGTACAGGTCGTCACCTAATAAACTTGCTATTACACTATTTCCTGGTAGACTTTGACGACGTTATTCGTTTCTTTCGAAATGTACCGAATGCGAATCACAGCAGATTGCTGTGCTCATTCTATGGTAACCATTTCAGTAGAATAACAATTGAGATAAAATAGAGTTAAAATCTAAGGTTCCTTAACGGAGCCTGTTGGAGGGATGGTTTTGGGGAGTAGCCATATTAGCGAAACTACCCGGGTTCGATTCCTAACTCTAACCAAATTTTTTAACTCTATTTTCAATATCGTATGTACTTATACAGGATGAAACTACTTAAATCTAATGATTATTTTTAATTGGAAAAATTCAACACTTCTGTTTTCATAACCTTCACATATACCTATGCTTATAAATGAGATGATTATTTGGGGTGTGTGTCACCATTATTTTTAGTAATCTACTACTATGGTGTCACCAAAGAGAAATCAAACTTTCCCTTCGGCAGTGAAGTTAGCTACAACGTAGACTTTCATGAGTAAAGCAATTTACCCTGAATTTCAGGAATGAAGTTAAGAAACAGGAGAATACGGAGCATCAAATAATATTTGCCGTGCTACAGTGCAATAATATACATATAGCCAAGAAGTATTCCCTAAAAATTCTCTACTTTCCTCTAAGAGGTAGTTTTCCACATTAAATATAATTCCATATCTATTAAGTTGCCATGATCAATTCAAAAGAATTATACCTATGTAATCGTTGTTTTTACCGATGTCTCTGTCCCAAACAGAAATGGCTAATGCTAGTTTGGATAAATCATCTTTGGAAACCTTGTAGTAAAATTCTTCATCAAATTCGGGATTCAATGTTCTCCATTTCACACTTGTCTTGAATTTCCGACTTATTGAAAACTGGTTTGCAGCACTGGGTGCTCCGAGACAAGAGTCATGTAATAGTTTCCTGGTTCCAATAAAACACTTGCTCAAACAAACTTTCTCTCACTTGAGAAAAGCAAGGACAACTTTGAATACACAACACACACACACACATGAAAGAAATATAAAGTCAGCAATACAAACACAAAATTTCATAAAATCCATCCAAAAATAACTGACTGACTGAGTAATACGTGATTAAAGTTTTCTTTATACACTAGAGATCAGACTATAGACTATACAGAGTTTTACGTGCAAAACTTGCCATGTGGACAAATATGAAGATAATTAAATCCAATTTCGTTTGTACTTTAACCGTAAATTTTTTGAAATTTATTGATTATATACTTCAACAGCTACTCTATTGTTGACTACAAGAAAAGATAACACAAAACCAAAACTAACTATCAAATCGTCATATTTTGCTGAAAACAGATTCATTTAAATCCGTAAATGCCCAATTATTATTCAACACATCATATTTGCAATGCAACTTAACTAACAATAAACTAAAAAACTACCAGGAATTACAAATCAAACCAACACAGCTTATAAATGTGCGAATACCCAACCATAACCATACAGGGTTTAAAATAAATACGAGCAAAACAAAATAATAGACATAAAAAACTAACGAACTAACAAAAGCCAACATTTGCTGACCAATAAATACTACTCATGTTCACCCTTCGCGGTTGGTCAACCAAACTGACTGAGTATACGTGAATTTATTATTGAAAGCTTATGAAAGTGAAATATTACTGTGAAACAAAGCCAAGGGAACCTATGAAGCACACAAAGTTGCTCAACACAGTGAATTATTGCATTAGATAGAGCTCGTGTTGTGCAGATTCCATGCAGCGAACAATTTTAAGGACAAACTCACACTTTCACAAATGGATCCGATGTCCCGTTGTGATCTAATGCTGGCAAATCTTGTGCTCGCACGACGCCGACCAGCAAAATGTTTTTATCACTCATATAGCACATTGACAAAAGCAGTCGACCCCGACCCCATTCCAAGTCATCAACCTGTATACTTGTTAGTTAGTAACAAGAAGCTAAACGAAATATAAATCTACAACAACTAAATTGAAAGTGAGTGAGTGTGACAGCTGGACATAATCATAAAAGATTGGGCCCGGATCATCATGGGAACAACTTTTTTAACAACATTAATAGACTAGACTTGCTGTGTTCACCATTAACTATGAAAATCGTCTCCACAAGCTTACTGAGTCTCTGAAATATACAACGATAATTACAGGCCAGAGTCTGGCCTGTAGTTGTAACTAACAACAAAATAGCAATTTGATCATTTCATCCTATACTATTATTAAGAGCTTTCATTGCAGCGTTTAATATGTTTGCTTAATAACAACTGTGGAGAAAGTAGTTTAGTAAGTCAGTTAGTTATGACAGCAATAATACATTTAGATACATTTACAAATGTTTATTATGTGTACTCACGCTATTCCCTTGCTCCAGCGGTAAACTGAAAATTCTCGTTTCTTGAGACCTCAATTTATGCAATGGGATGTGAACAGCTCCAAGGCATTCCTTACCCCACATATCTTCATCTGTTGAGGTAGTGAAAACTTTTAGGACACATACTTTACAACATACACTTCATATACACAGTTGATTTTTTAAAGAAGGGACCAAGGAGAGATGAGCACACGATCATCTCGTAAGAATATGCAACTGTTCTAATCAACTGAATGTACTTTTACATATACATCCTGTATGCAAATATATTCATATCGGGAGAACTTTATAATTTTCTTACCCATCACATGTATTTGCAGAGACGTCCATGCTAAATCAGTTTGAGTAATACCATAGAATGTCAATGTTTCATTGAAGACTGGATGAATAGTTTTATGAACAGTTTTAGTACGTAGTTCAGTTCCCTGAAACAGATAAATCCATAAAACGTATAAGCTAACAAGCACAAGGGCAACTGTGTCCGGAAGCCACCAAGTATATGGCAACGCACAACTTACGTCAAACCGCGTTGATACAAGCTTGAGTATACAATAAGGATCTGAAAGTTGGTGGACATCTGTAGGAACTAGCTCCTGCAAAAAAGTATCATAGCTTGTAATTTTTCACAGTCAAAATATTATGGCTAACTATAGAAGCATGATCGATCCACACAAAATCGTCGAACATAAAACCCATATCGAAATGAAAGTGGTCGAAAGTCGAAACGGCATTCGTTGAACATAAAAACCAAGTAGTTTAAATAGTAGCAAGGTTATAGGCAACCTAGCAACAATTTTCGGCTACCTAAATACCAGTATGGTGCCGCCATTTTGGTGTGGCCGTTATGGTGTGGCCACTATGGTGTGGGGATTCTATGGTGCTGGTTTTTTATGGCGCGCGACAATATGGTGCAATGGTGCGAAGAATTTTTTTGCTCTTTGGAATTTTTGGTGGCCCTTATAAGGGCCGTTTTTTAAATTGAGTGTTTCTAATGCTACAAATTACT
>Ga0210040_10002353_pt1 | contig 26767 bp, 25 predicted proteins | sample CryGeyCG12114_NA_FD_185462 | JGI IMG/M metagenome (GOLD analysis project Ga0210040, IMG submission 185462) | Groundwater microbial communities from aquifer - Crystal Geyser CG19_WC_8/21/14_NA (SPAdes) (version 2) | ecosystem: Environmental > Aquatic > Deep subsurface > Groundwater | place: USA... | reverse complement strand
ATGCAGCGACGGAACAGAAGCTAGAAAAAGAGACACGAGATGATTTGCGCCCTTTTCCATTGAACCAGCACTTCGTATCGCAGAGTGTGTTATCAGAAAATTTACGGCAAGAAGTATGGAAGCGAGTTCAAATGGACAAGAAGTCGGTCAGACAGGTCTCCGTGGAACTGGGCATAGACATGAGGAGGGTTGGAGCCGTGGTAAGACTAGTGGACGTTGAGCGCAGAATGCGAGCAGAGGTATGTCTAAGCTATTTCTTTTTACAAACTTACTCAAAAGCATTCGCATGATGAACAACCAAATCGATTAGTCTTCCAGACAAACCCATGGTGATCAAAATACAAATTACAACTCTCTGACAACTCCGTCTCACAATCTATTTACACTTCAGTCCTTTACGAAGCTTCGCTGACTCCTTCAAATCAGAAAAAACCCTTAGCTATCCCGTACGCTCGCGCAGTCCACTCCATGATCCCACTTACACCTTACAACCCCAACTCGACCCGCGCTGTCACACCTCATGAACCTATCAACGACCTTCCCGTCCACCCACTTACCTCGCCACAATTGTTCTATCCCACCTCAGAGTCCAGGGCCTTCAACCGTGTCGACGCTGGTCGCGTCTTCAGCGCCGCGCCGCGCCTTCCAGACGAGCTCGACATCGGGCAAGGAGACCGTCCCGGATCCGAAATGTGGCAAGACACCCGCGTAGAGATAATTGGCAAGCCGGGCCACCAGATTCCCGTCCTCAAACCAGCCGACTCCCGCATCCCGCACCCTCATCTGATCGCCTTCGAGAAAGATAAGAAGGATCCCATACTCTCCGGCGAGCGCGACGAGCGTATGCGACGATACGCGCAGCGCTTCGAGGACGATGCTGCAGCGCGGGAGGCGGCGAGACAGAAGAAACTGGAGAGAGATGAGGCGAGTCGCATACGAATTGAGACGTCCAGATGGCAATTTGTAGTGAAGGAAGTGGCAGCGACGAGAGAGGCGGTCGGTGTGGATGGAAGAGGGACGAAGAGTCCGGGTTTCAGATACGGTGTGCCTAGTCAAGATAGGAAGAGAGCTCAGGTCAAGATCCCGACCAGGGTAGAGGTTTGAGATGGTGGTTGGGATCTTAGGAAATATGTATTATACTGTGGTTGGTGGCCAAACATGTAGCACGTACGCAGGGCATGTCGATAGCCAATGGTAAGGATTGCCATAGCACAATGAGAGATTGCATCAGTCGCTCCTGATAGGGTGTAGGATATAGAGGCAATACACTTCTACAATCTACAAGGGTCCGGATTCTATTCTGCATATGCTTGAACGCGCCGACCGTGTACAGGGCTTCCATTAAACAGCAACATGATATGCAAAATATCCTACCGAACCTATAGGAGAACGACAAGGTGTCCACAAGAATGAAACACCCAAATTCAGACTGAAGCCCATCTTCCTCCGAGCCAACTCCTCGTTACGACCCTCGCTGGACGAAGCGTGACCGTACGCAAACCACTCCTCGGTTGCATTTGAGGTAGAGTGGCCGGAGCAGGCACAATCGCTACAGCACCGACACCAGCGACAGTCGTCTGTGAAGATGCCCCCATGTGTTGTGCTAGCACGACAGGACGGCGAGGCCGATCTACCTTCTTCATTCCATAGTTGTTTGGCAATCGTGGTGTGAATGCTCAAGGCAGCCGGCAGCCTTGCACGTGCCTTGTCAGACTCGACAAGTGATATAGAGCCTTGGCATGTTTGTAAGAGGCATCCTCTTGTTGCGATTTCCAGATCTTCTCCTCTAAAAGTGAACAGTACTTGCGGTAGCGATCTGGATGCGTAGAATTAACGCTGCTAGAGTCGTTGATGACTGAAAAGCATTGGTTCCCTTGCGAAGGCCATTCCACATGGCTGCAGCACCAGATAACGTCGAGCCTGAGGCCAGCGCTCGCTCGACCTTGGCCTTGCTAGAGACGCGACTGCGGAGGCTGGAGTTCTTACTGACAGGCATTGCCGATCTCGACGGAAAGCCAGAGCTACTTAAAAAGTCTGTAAAGAGAGACGAAAGTGTGTCGGACAAGTTGAAGAAACTAGAAGCCGATTTGGAACGACTGCGAAGACTAGATGGCGCAGGGGGTACTCTTGTAAGGGACGTCGATGCACTACGTACGCCGTCACAGCTTTGAGCAGAGAACAACGCTACTTGGTGGGGACTGACCACGCTCACAGACTCCAAACTTCCAGAGCTCTTCACCAACCAGGCCACTTCAGAGACGTCCGTTCCCAAGGACGAAGACCTTTCGACGATCGCATCGATCGTGCTATCCCATGCGACACTCTTCCCTGAGACGGCATCGCGCCTATCCTCTCTGCAGACATTGGAGATCCCCAGTGCTGAGCAGAGTGCGAAACTCGTGGAGCTGACGCCACAGGTGGAGGAGTGCGCAATGAAACAGATGGAGATGGAAAAAGACGTCGAAGAACTCAGAGAGCGAAGCGCAAGATGCCTTGAATGGTGGGTGCAGACCGGTGTTGTTGGGATAGGCGAACTTTGGGAAGACTGGGAAGCACGAGTCGGCGAGATTCAGCGAGCGGTGGCACGGTTTGATCGTAGACGGAAAGAAGAAGAAGGATACGTCTGAAATGCGGGTCTGTAATACTTGCAGCACAACAGATGCTATATCAGTCCGCAAAGTAGCGAATAACACAGGCCATCATGGCCTGAATACTCGGCTTGCATGTCTTTAGACCCTCCAGTCCAGCATCATCTGGCATGCGCGGCAATGGCATGCGCGGCAATTTCAGTGCTTGTGTCGAGGTGGATCTGTCGCATGCGCGGGTGTGCCTGTTACCGGCAAGCCAAAGGCAATCAAACTTTTGACGAGAGGTACGGTCTTATACTATAACTGAAGCCGACAGTGGTCACACTCCATGAGACTGCGGAGAATAAACAAGAGCGAAGATTAAGCTCCAACCCGGAGCAAGAGGCGCGTGAGTGGGCTTTGTCACCTTGTGGGCTCTGTGGGCTCTGTGGGAAACTGCTGTGCTAAAGTTAGGGGTGATCGGCGGGTATCAGGATTGGTCGAGAACAAAAGATCACCGAAAATTGGACCAGGGCAGACCAGGACCGACCAGGCAAGCCGCCATCCAAGTATCCCTCCAGCTTGCCTCAGGTTCGTTTCACCTTTCGAAATGCCCGGGGGTGCCATCTGGATGTCGAGATGAGATCGCTCATGCTCGTTACAAGACATGAAGCTTGCCACAGCAGACCTCGACGACTGGCAGCCAAATATTGCACCAAGGCCCAAGCATTGAGACCGGGCTGTGTAAGCTGTGTAAGCTGAAAGGGTGTGGGTGGGACAGCGGGCGCGTGGCATGCGCGTCTCCGTGCTCGCTTGAGATGCCGCAGCCGCATTGTGCCAGTGGTTGGTCAAGGGACGGCAGGCTGCAAAAGAATGATATTGTGCCTTTGTAGTCGTGACAGGGTGGAAATAAAGTACCTAGGTATCGTAAGAGGACTGCTCGAGGTACTGGCATCTCTCTCCATGTCCATCGTCCCAACTACGCCGTGCTCCTCGTTGAAATTGTGCGTATCTTAGACGCGGTTAAGTTGCCTTCCAGGTCATTGCAGGGCGTCAGTGCCTTGGAGTCTGCCAGTAAGTCAACGTAAGTTAGTGCAGTGACCCCCCCGTCGTTGAAACGGACTAGCCTGTTTTGGGGAGCGTCGTCGTCTCCTGCCGCCGAGCTCGCCCAGTTCGCCGTACTGTGGCAGTACCGTAACTTACGTGCCTGTTTCTGCGACTCCTGCGACTCCCACGGATCCGCTGGGCGCTGACACCCCAGACACTTCTCTACCTCTCCTCCTGAACTCGACACTCGATTCTCAAACCCTCCCTCCGTCAGGTTACCACTCTCGTTACTACTCTACACCTCGTCTACCTCGACTCACTGCCACCTTCGTCTTTTATCTTACGTCTCGGCGACCGTTGTGTCTTTCCAACCTAAGAATCCCGCTATCTTTTGACTTTATCGAGCCGTCCGAGCACCCTGTGGTTGGGCAATTCTCCTGCGCGGCTGGTCCTCCTGCGCTCGGTTCACAAAACCAGCCTTGCGACAACTCGACGGCTCTTATCCTCCATTGTCACCAGTGAGGCCCTGCTCCTTCAGTCGCTTCATCATACTCGCCAGCAACAACCGCGTTACCAACACTCAACTTGAATCTACATTCATCCCTTCATGCCATCTTACGGATCTCTACGTTCACCATCTCTTAAAAAGCACAACATGATGGAGCCTAGGAGAGGAAGGAACTTTGACCTTGGGCGCATCTTTGGAGATCCCTTTGCGTTGGCGACTGTATCTATTTCGTTGGTAAGCTGAACTGTGGTCCTATTCAATCTACACATACTGACGAGCCCAGGTTGCTTGGTTGCTAGCTTTCATTGCCTCCATCCTCGCAGATATTCAAGATCCATTTCCAAAATATGCCTGGTGGACAATCGCCTATATGCTCTGCTGTATCATTGGCATCGTCATTGTTTTCGCAACAGATTCTGCCAACACCTACGGAATAGCTGTATGTGCAATCTTGCCTTCCATAAACACGCAGCTGACATGCATAGATTGTTGGCTACCTTGCAGCTGGTCTGGTTATGACCACCTCTGCGGTCAATTCACTGATCTACCTGCCTGAAGGCTCAATGGAGGCCGCTGCCGCAGGCTTCATCTTATTATCGATGCTTGCAGTATGTTCATCTCCGCACGTCTCATGCTTAACTAACGAACGTAGATCGTCTGGATCTTCTACTTTGGTTCAACCCCAGGCGCAGCCCATCGCGAGTACATCGATCACTTCGCCCTTCACAAAGATCGCAATTCATTCCGTGGCCCTCCTCCCCAAGCCATGGCAACGGGTTTCAACCGTCCCGACACAACAGTATCTCAATCGCAAACTCAGCCACCACAGATGTATACTTCTGCACAACTCAATGGTTTCGAGACATCTTCGCCAATCTCTGGTTATGCTGGGGGTCCAGTAGGTGCAATGAACCGTGGCTCTTCGCAGCCTCAAATGACTGCAAACAACACGCCAGCTCCTCCACAGCAAGAAGTCTCCGCACCAACTGAATATCCTTACAGGGCGAAGGCGATCTACAGCTACGAGGCAAATCCAGACGACGCTAACGAGATCAGCTTCAGTAAGCACGAGATACTCGAAGTCTCTGATGTTAGCGGCAGATGGTGGCAAGCAAAGAAAGAGAGTGGTGAGACAGGTATTGCTCCGAGCAACTACTTGATTCTGCTATGATCTAGGACGAAGCTTTTCCATTCTGGTACTACAGCACATGATTAGCGAGTATGATGGAACTTTGGACCACACGCTGCCGACGAATTTCTTTGACGACTTCACTTCTTAAGAGCATGGCATGAATTCATTGGTGTGCTGATAAGCATACCCTGGACCGGCGGAAGCTCGAACGAGGCCATCAGGATGCAGCATTACAGCACGCGAACCAAGACGGAAGCAATTGCGACGTCTAGGCGCGGCTCTTTTTGTCTTTTTTGCAACATGGAATGATATCAAGTGTGGAGCTAGGAACGGAGCAAATCGCCAGCACAGCCTGTGGGCTCATATTGTGTGATATGCGATGGGCGTCTGGAGCATTGAAGATATGAATACAACTGCGAGAATGTGGTCTTTTTGTCAGCTGGAACGAGATCCAGGGGTTTTGTCTTTGCTATATCAACGTAGCAAATACCTCGCCATGAAGCGAGCCTCAGAGAGGACCTCGATGAGCAGTGTCTGAATAAAAAATGACCACAGAGGTGGGAAACGAAGTCACGGCGGACATATCACAAACATCAACGAGATTCCCTCAAACTTTTAAGACTCGTGGTTCCTCTTTGCCCTTTTGTATTCGTCTGCAGGTGAAGTGTCTGGCATGTTCTCGAGCTTGATCGCGTTCAGGATCAGCTCCTGTAATCCCCAAATCCTTCAAGCTCAGCGACGGCTTGGTGGAGAGCAGAACAGGTGGTGAGACCCTTTTTTCAATGCACAAATCAAAGCTTGCTCGTGCATGCGCGGAAGGCCACTGTCAAAGGCATTTGATTATGCGGGAACTATATAGGTGGTGTTGATCGGAAGAGCTTTGCAGCGCACACGGTCGCAGCGTGTCATATCTTGCTTTACATTGTGTTGACATGACGAATATTAGATATTTACATACAAGCAGCGTAGATGCGTTAGGCGAGGATGCGCCCATTTTCGTTGGACGGTACATAGCGAGCAAGACGCAATGCAACGCAAGCCAACCCGACCCAAACCAATCCATAGAAACGGGCTTGCATCCAACAACCAAACAACCAGCAAATTCGCGTTTCCCGCACAGTCCTAGCTCGTCACACTCCAGGTCATCAGACCTGCACACTCGCCTTGTCCTTGCGGTCTGAGCCCGCCTTGCCAGCCAAGATCTGGGACGGGGTCCTCGCGTAGCTGGGGGGGATATCGAGGACGGGGTTTCTGGTGAAGAAGTTGCGCGGGCGTAGGAGCACCGTCATCGGCTCGGCGGGCATGATGGGAAAGTCTTCGGGGGTGGGGAAATGGGTGAGTCCGAATGTGTGCCAGAGCACAATGTCTGTGTCGGCGATGTTGGCGGACGGGTTCTCGGCGATCCAGAGCGGGAGGCCCTGCGAGGGTTCGCCCGATGTCTGGGGCACGTGGCGGCCTGCGGGGTGGATTTGTTCGTCGGAATCTGAAGGTGATGGACGAGTTAGTTAACTGGAGGGAGCTGGTGGGATGGAGAGAAAGAAGGAGTGGGGGAACATACATTTTGTGACGTGTACGGCATGGCGGGCGAAGCCGGCACGCTTCCACACGAGGGAGTTCTCCTTTGGAAGCAGGGTGGGCACTTCGCGGGAGACGAGCTTATAGCTCACCGGCTTGTGCGAATATGGATTTATCTTGGACTCGTTGCACATTTCCCATGTTCGTGAGGTGGCGCCGTTGTAGTCTGTCATGGCCTCGGTCGGGGTGGTGAACTTTGTCTTCTTTGCGTAGAAGGCATTGCCATAGAAGTTCTCTGGGGAGCCAACTTCACCGGCGCCCTGGGTCGCATCCACTTGGAAGACGGTGTTGTTTGGTCCATCGATGTTGGGGTCAATTCGCAGACTAAACAGATGCTGGTGGTTGTGTGCGTTGACACCTGGGTAGACTTCCGTGCCCCAGCCGTGGAGATCCTCGCCGGGGTTCATGGAGTAGGTGTTTAGAATACCCGTGAGCTTGATCTCGAGCTGGACGGTGCCGTCTTGGTGGAAGATCCAGTACACGCAGTATTCGTAGTTGGCGGCGGTGAAGATGTGGGAAACAATGAGCTTGCGGCCACGGGTGACGACGACGGAGTCGTCGCGGAAGTCGGTGTGCTTGAAGAGGATGCCGGCATCTTCCTCATGGATGCAGATGGCGTTTTTGATGACTTGAGCGGAGCCTGCACGGTTCACGAACTCTGCGTCCATATAGTGGATGCTGCCCTTGCAGTCGCATCCGAGGCTGAGAGAGTTGGTCATGTAGCCACCGCCGTACTCGCCTAGGTCGAAGGCATGTTTACGTTGGTGTGGGTGCTCAGGGTTGCCGTAAGGCACGACCATCTCGCCGAGGGAAAGGCGGTAGAAGATGGGCCGGTACTTTCCTTCGACTTTATCGAAATATTGGATGTTGTTCAGGACGATGCCTTCACGGTAGTTGAAGCCTACGTGAATGTTCCAGTTCTGCCAGTCGATGATACGGTTGTTGATCTTGAAGCTTACGCCTTCGGGTTGCGTGATGTTTATGGGCTTGAGGTCGGTCCTGAAGCCTCCTTCTGCTTCAATGGCTGCTGGGTGGTAGTTGTTTGGTGGTGCCTTGTTAACAGGTCTCCTGATTTTTGGTACGTCGATGTGGATGATCTCTTGTTTGTTGGAGTCAAATATAGGGCAGAAATCGAGAGGATAGGTATATTGCGAATCATCCATGTGGGGTCGGTAGTACATCAGTCCCTGCTGTAGTCTCACTTTGGAGCCAAATCTTTCGTCGTATCCGATGGTCCATGGATCACAGTATACCTTGTGCATGTCTTCGGCTGGGATTCCAATCAAACGGCATTGCTCAATGACCCCGGGGTCACTCCGAACTATATTTTCCACGGCATTCAAGTCCTCCATTGTGATCAGTGGTTGGACATCGGGTGTGTGCTCCCACGAAACGATTTTCCTCTCCGTAAGGTCGACATGACCGTCATAAATCTTGCCATCCTTTGCGATTGCGACAAGGTCAGCGACGCGATGTGGGCGTGGTGTGTGGTCTGGATCGGCGAGCCATTTCAACATCTCGGCCTTCCTTGGCTCCCAGAGTGTGACGGCATTGTAGTAGAGCTGGCCATGTTCAGCGCGGAGTATGGAGACCGCGGTCTCGATCTCGAGCGACGATAGAGGATCAAGAGGATGAGGTGGCGAGATCGTGTTTGTGACCTGCTGGGCCAGTTGCTTCACGCGTTCGAGGACCATATCTGCGGTGAGGAAGGGAAGGAGTGTGAGAAGGTAGGGGTTATACCTGTGATGAGGGAGTGGAATGAAGAGCACGAGATGTTGACGAAAGCGATACTTGTGGTCAGACTATATCCTACATACTTCCCTACCTAGGCACATACTCCTCACGATGGATTAGGCAATGCTTTGCTTTGCGGCGCACGGCTGGAGTTGGTCGTGCTTCTCCACCAACGACAGGTCTGCAGGCACCGGCGATGTGTGGTTGAATGGTCGGATAAGTGATAAGGAATCGAAGCATTGGTGCTGGCTTGGCGGATTTCGCAGCTATCGTGTTTTTTGCCCGGATGTAGTTTAGCTTCCAGCTTTGCTCGTTCTTCGCCGACCGTGACACCGACTCAGAGGGATCGAGCTCGGCATTTGGCCTGAGAGCCTTAGAACATAACCCACTGGCACCGCGAGACTTGCGTGTGAAGGTGCCTTCGACCATAACCCTGCCTTGTGGGCAGTGTCGAGGCAGGTCAGTATTGGACGAAGGCAGTATCGATTACTTCTTCTAAAACAAGACATGGCAATGTTTCAGCGAAGACTACACAAATTGCTCATGTGAAAAAGCACTCGTCACAGATGGCTCTGACCTGAATGGATATGGTACTAGGAGCTGCAAGGCTGACGCACATCTGGCGAGTACACACATATAGCATCTCACATCTCTGGCCAATCTTCGATTGTCTGAAGTGTTCTCAACGATAAATGCTGCCCGTTGTCATGCTCCATACGTACAATCCCGGTTTCAAGCTCGTTCTTATGTACAGTTCGCGCACATCCCTTCCGTTCCCTGTGACTGCCGCGCGAGGCGACTTGCTCAATCCAGCACTTGGAAGTGAGCTACTTTCATGTCCTTGGCTGCTGTGGTCCTATAGTCCTTTAATGATGGTTTGAGCCGTGCGAGTCGCCGTGCGATGCGCCATGACTATGGTCGTCCTTCAGGAATACCGCTTCGAATACAACGTAGCCTGCGAAAGCCACCGTTGCGATGCCGAGACCGGGAAAGGCACGTCTGAACCGCTGACCTCTCGTGAATGGACCACTGTATCTCCACGCCTCACTGCAGACTGCCATTAGCTAGGTCGTCGATGCCGGCAAACGCGCTTACGCTCTTGCCCAGGGATCCCTCGCTCGCCATTCCTTGCTAGTCGAGGCGTTCACCATTTCCTTCATGCTGAAGCCGGTCGGGTTGTTCGAAGGCGCCATGACGTTGGGTGGGAAGGAGTGGTTCGAAGGAGTAGGCTTATATGTCGAATTCTTCTCCCTCTCTGCTTCCCATGCACAAATGGTCGTATCGTCAATCAAGTACCCGATATTATCGAAATCAGTAACCCAGGCTTGAACGAACTCGTGCGGAGACGTCTGGTGTTCGGCGAAGTGAAGCTTGGGCCAAGCCTGCGGCTATCATATTGTACCTAAGCGCGACAGACGCGCAAACAGACGCCAGACAGCGCAAGTACACAAGATCCTCAGATTCACCATCCCGTAACGATTATGCATGAGTCACGATAGACTTTTGATCGTAGTCAACGTCTATATAACCTTGCCCTATCGAGTCTGATCTGTGCGCAATGGTAAATCGTGTCGACCACGTATACTTTCCACCGAACTGAACCACTCGAATATGGCACCCTCGAGATACGGGCAGCAGCCTATGAATCCCTCTTACTCCCACTACCAGCAAAATCCTCTGCAGCAACATCACACAAGTCAACAGAATGCGCTTCAACCACCACCTAACCTTGGCACCTCCGCCTTCAACTCGGGCAACCCTGCAAGCTCAACGGGCTTCGCAACAGCTGGTCTAGTGAACAATGGCTACGATCGAAACATACATGACGGAGGAGTACTCTCTGGACAGGCAGGACAAATGGGGTATCCTAGAGGCGGACCAGTCCAGGCACAACAAACCTACGAGAATGTGCCCAACACCAGAGCTGCAAAGGAGGATGAGCGAATCCGGAATGTTTGGGCGTCAAACTTGAAAAGAGAAATGGCCACGCTCCGAGATCTTGTGGACGAGTTTCCATACATCGCGATGGTATGTTAACTCTCGCTGCGAGATTTTGTTCAGGTACTCACTTCGTGCATCAGGACACCGAATTTCCTGGCATCGTTGCACGCCCAATAGGATCTTTCTCGACGAAAGCGGACTATCACTATCAGACACTACGATCGAATGTCGACCTCCTCAAGATGATCCAACTGGGCATATCATTATTCAAGCCAGATGGCTCGCTACCGTCAGCGAATGGTCCCTCGTTTTCTAGACAGAACATGATACCAGCACCATACGCCTGGCAATTCAATTTTCGTTTTTCGCTCGACGGCGACATGTACGCGCAGGACTCAACAGCAATGCTCACGAAGGCTGGTATCGACTTTGACAAGCATGCGAAAATGGGCATTGAACCGGAAAAGTTTGGCTCTTTGTTGATTTCTTCAGGACTTGTACTCGTGGATGAGGTTAAGTGGATCTCATTTCATTCAGGCTACGATTTCGCTTATCTGATGAAATTAATGGCATGTAAAGCGATGCCAGATAACGAAACCGAGTTTCACGGCTTGCTGGACAAGTACTTCCCAAATCTCTTCGATATCAAATTCATGCTAAAGCATGCTGGAGCGAAAAACACTGTCAACAACGATCAGCCTCTTTCGCCCGAAGCCCAGATGATAATCCAGAAGATTATGAGCAAGTCCGGTCTTCAAGATATTGCAGAGGAACTAGGGGTCGCCCGAATCGGCCAAGCTCACCAGGCAGGTTCGGACTCCCTGTGCACCGGCCAGGTCTATTTCGAGATGCGAAAAAAGATTTTTGGCGGCTCTATCGATGAAACCAAGTACCGGCAACAAATATGGGGACTCAACGCACAAGTACCAACGACAGGCGGTGGCCGGGATTACAACACTCCGAACATGAATGGTGCAACATTCTACAACCAGAATGGACCGAGTACACCCCAGACCGGCAATGTTTCACTCGCAGCCGGTGCAGGTCAAGCACATACACCGGCGCCACCACAGAACACCCATGGTATGATGACGCCAGGAGGGTTTGGCAACTTCACGTACCCACGCGATTCACGAGGTTAGAAACCTGAAGCGAAGCCTGATGTCCTTCCAGACTTGTCGTTCGAGTACCCGGAAACGCTCTCCGCACCAGCAGTACCAGCTTCGGGTCGATCGAATCCATTGTTCCCTCTGGCTCTACCTTTTGTGCACTTCTCTCTACCAACGAATCATGCTCCAGGCATTCACTCTGGATCACCTCGATATTCCTATCCGCCACGACAGCCATTCAGTGCCCCATCCTCTGGCCTGTCTGGTCCCTCGTTTGTTCCTCTACCATACCAATCTTCTTTACCGCCCTTCCAATACTACTCTAACCGTCCACCTCCACAATCATATTTGCAGCTTGCATCTCCTACACCTCGTCCATTTTCTCGGAGACATCAAGAAAACGGTCTAACTGGTGGAAGCGCTCAAGGGCGGAGCCCCAGTGACAACGAGCGAGACCGTTCCCCACGGACTTCTTCCACGCCACAGCGGCCCCCACTTGGAGGGCATGGACATCCCTCAGCTCCAAAGAATCCACGTCGTTGGCGTCCATCTATTATGAGGCGTTTCCTTGAGGGCATAAAGAAGGCGTCATGAGGAACCAAAAAAGGGATGGAGGTATGGATCGACGGATCGACGACAGCGCATGGGAAGCGCAAAGCGCATTGTCATGCATATAGTATTCTCCAACTCTTTGTATGAAATACAAGGCAACCCGTTGAATCTAATGCCCTGTCTAATATGCTTTTGATATTATCTCCCTCGGCATGCTTAACGTGCCTCGATCGGTACCGCACGCGAACCACGAGCCTTCTCGTCGCGCTGAGGTATCGACTACTTGTATAGCACTCGTCGAGTACTCCTCGAATATGCAAGCTTCCCGTGTTGAAAACAATATAACAACCACCCATCTCGTACCACAATGAAGCCAATGGTCGCCAAACCGGCAATTCTATCCTTATACCCTGTTCCGCCCCCGTGTCCAAGAACGACATGCACGTTGGCATAGATCAAGACTTGTCGGGGTTGATGAAAGATTTCAGCACCTTCCTCTTCCGATCACCCAGCAACCTCTTCTCCTTTCCCCGGGCCTGCGCATCCTTCTCCGAGCGAATCAGGATTGGCGCGAAGACGGTGGCGTATGCGGATGCCAACGCCTTTCGTCTCTCTTCCACTGCCGTCGAATGGGTGCTGTTCTCCGACGTCGACGTGGAATTACCTTGGTCGGTGCGCTTGCGCCGTAGGATCGGGAAGAAGGAAGCTCGAGATGGTGCGTCGTCGCTGGAGGGGATGGAGGTGGGTTCCGAGGCGTAGATGCTGGGTTGCATGCTGGAGAGTGTGGATGACCTCGACCTCGTGCTCGTGCTTGTTTTCGACGCCGGTGCAGCGTCCACTGCGAGTAGGGAAAGCTCGTTGATCATGCGCGTCAGCATGATTGTGAGGAAACTGAACGAAACACTGTGGACGGGTAGTTCGGACAATGGACCCATGATCATCTCATGAAAGTCGTCGCATGTGTGGGAGACCTTGGACTTTTCTGACGCGACTAACACACCTTCGGCCTCGGCCCAGATAGATGTTGTGATGATGCCGTCACGGAGCGAGGATAAGAAGGCGATGAGAGTCTCGGCGAGAAGTTCCAGACGAACAATGCACGGTAGTTCCGGCTTCAAGTGCTGATCAATGTCGGAAGATGTGTCGAGCGCTTCTCTGACCGAAGCAAGAAGGGACTCGCGTTCCTCGCCTTCTTCCAGAGTCCATGTATGACGATCGAAAGGCCACAGATCACCGATGGCGTCGTACCGCCATGGAGGCAGTTCTCCTTCGTGAAGCATGTCCCACTCTGCAATCGAGCGTTCAAGAAGGCTTGGTATCGCGTCTGTCAACGAGAATAGTTCTGGGGGAGCAGATCGTGGAACGGGCTTCATGCCATCCTTACTCAGATTTCGGACCCCACCTTCAGGGGCGTATACCAGATCGTCCAGTGTTCGGTAAAAACTCGAAGCCACCCAAACACCATGAATAGGAATAAAATGATCACGCCCGTCTGAAACTCTGAGCACCAATACGTCATCAATCTTTGCTGTTCCCTCATTCAGCTTATACACAAAGCTTGGTTCGCTGAAGTTTATCGATATTTCAACAGTAATAGTCTCACCAGGTAGCAATCTATAATCCTTCATCGTTCCAGCGTCCTCAATTTCACATCCAGTCATAGAGAGGCGGAACTCGGGAATATATATGTCTAGCCATGGCGGACCGATACTCTCTTTCCCGTTGTCCTCGGATGGCCTTTCCACGAAAGAGAATGATGCTGTAGTCTGACCAGTGTTGGCGACAGTGACTGCCCTGACCTTTTTGACACCATATCGAACGGCACCAAAATTGACCACATTCATATCGGCCGATTCTGTTGAGCCGTCAGTTTCTGGGAATTCACCATGAGTATGGTGGTCTACTACCAGAGTGACATTAGGTCTGCCTTCATTCTCAGCTTTGTCGAAGTCTTTGGCAACTTCCGAGTGCACTTTGGCCTTCAATTCTGGGATGACGGTGTCGTATGTCAACGTAAAGACAGCGTCCAATGGTTTGTGGTCGGATGACAACACACGCTGGTGCGAGATATAGTTATCCAACCTGATGGTATCCTCATAACCGTCCTTTGTCCGAACTAAATCTGCACCTTGCGCAGCGTCTTCGAGCTCATCATAATCGTCCCCATAAGCTTGACCATCTGTGTCCGGATCATAGGCAAAGAGCACATCTTGCTCAGCAGCTGCCTGATCAAGGCCACGGGCCTGCATATCGGCATCCTTCTTGCGAGCCGCTTCTTGCTGCGCTAGTCTTTCCTCATAACTCTCTCTATCTTTCCGCGTTCTGTATAGAATGCGATCACACCAGCTAGGACTTCGCTTCTTCTCGCCGGAATCAAACATGCCAACACTACCAACGTCATACTTGTATGTGGGTAGAAAGTGGATATCACCCTCGCGCCAGCCATCATGGAACGCCTTGCCCAGCTTCTTCTGATGTGTCAACTGGTCGTGGGGCAGCAGTGATTGTAGCGTCGTCTGTAGCGAAGCAGGGTCTGATTCTGGATCAAGTGGAGGTTCCGCCGTACTCTCGATTGCCGGACGCTCCGCATCGCTATACTCGCTATGAGTTGTCGTCAATGACTCTGCAGAGGGTGCTTTGATGTAGCCGAGCTCACTGTCAATCCTTCGCTTCGACTTATTCACGATGTCGTACTCGTTGCGTGTGTGCAGCAGCAGCAGCCTGCGCACGTCCTCACCCGGTATGTCATCTAAACGGTAGTTGAGGTCTCCAAACCAGAATGCGAAATCTTCGTCCCCTATCATCTCAGTCGAGCCTTCAACAACCTCTCCGTCTAGACTGACTGGAGCGAACCTGGTACGCGTCAAAATTTGGTTCGTGTCCCATATACGTCGTTGCAAGGCATTTTGGTCTGCCCCTGCAGCCAAATGGCAGTTGATGAATGTAAACCTCGTTGTCTCTCCAAGCAGTAAGCGGACTGACACTGCGCCTTTGTTTCCTAGATAGCCACCCAGACCTGTGCCGACGCTGGTTGCGCTGATAGAGCTGATAGAAGGGGCCACGTCCGGAGCGGCATAGATCAGGATCAGCATACCCAGAAGCTGCTGCTCAGCAACAAGTTCATATCCGCTCGGCAGTGCCGCTTTCAGAGCATGTTTCCATTTCTTAGCTGGATTTTGGTCTGTATAGGGACGCATGGCCTCAGTGACCGACGTGACATCCACGACTTCTTGGAGGCCGAGCACATAGAGTCCAATCTCGCCGTCGCTCGGAACGGCCGAAACGTCGTTCTTTGGTACGGTGGTTTTCTTCCTCGCCATCCTTCTCTCCTGGTCCTCGACTGATTCGATGTCTTCATCTTTAGTAAGATCAACACCCGTTTCTTCAGACAGACCAGCCAGATCCTGAGAAAGACCTTTGATGCCCAAACCATGGACGAACCAGGCGCCAAGATCCTTTTCTGTGCCATGGATGGCAGCAACATTCCAAGTACCGATCTTAATCTTGATGGCTTTCTTCCGAACATAGTCGTCCTTGCGGGCCCTTACCGCAGCCGACAAAGAGTGATGTGCTAACATGGTCGACCGAGGCAGAGGAGCTGGAGAAGGTGGGTATGCTCCAGGAGGAGGAGACCAAGGTTCTCTGGGAGACCACGGAGCGGGCGAGGCTGCATCTTGTGGTTTGAGAGACATTCCAGCAATCTCTGCACATGACCTGTCTCGGCTTGGTCCTCTGGCAGGGCTTGTGCTGTGATCCCTTGGGTAGTCTCCAGTACTTACTGTTGTTAATCAATGCAATTTTACCTGATCGTCAAGTCTACCAATAATCAGTAACCAGTAGGAAGCCTGCAGGACTTGACTTTGTATTGTGCAAAGCACTCAGAGACAAGCTTCATATGAACAAGCTGGCACGGAGAGGATGTAGCACGATGCACCATAAGTTAAGAGAGCTGGGATGACATATTGCTTGACGCAGGGATCTGCTGCTAGGCACTGGCAAGATCCATCGTCCGACTTAGGGAGGACAAGTTAGGCTACTTAGGCTACTACTTAGGCAAGCACAGCCACGATAGCGGGGCACGCAAGCACCGGGAGCTACTGCAGTCCCGCTTAACGCTCGCGTTCTCCCACTGCAGCGGAGATCGGACACTTCACGTCGCCAGTCACTCGGAAAGCGCACTGGGCAGCTGCGCGTCATAATTGAACTTACGTTCAGTCACCTTCGACCACAACAACAATTACCTAGGCACTTACTGATGGACAGCAGTCTGCGCTCAGGTCAAGCCTCACAATATCTACTTTCAGCATACCATGTATTCCTGATGCCTCCAGCTTAGTCAACCCTAGGTACCTAGTATCTGACTGACATGTATCACCATTCTGTATCCATTTCCACACAATTAACATGGATACCCGACCTGTCATCGACGACTCCGCAGCACCAGTCTCCTTGTCCGCTTCCTTCAATCACGATGCCAGCTGCTTCGCTATCGGCATGAACTCGGGCTTCTGCGGTACGTTGCAATGTGACAACTCACGGACGCTCCATTGACAGGCAAGCAGTGTTCAACTCGGACCCATGTGAGCTCAAGGTATCACGTGGTATGTTACCAGCCCACCCCTTGGAGAATTGCAGTATTTGTTAACTCTACCAGACCTCAATGGGGGCATCGGCTCCGCTGAAATGCTCGGGCGATACAATTACCTGGCCCTTGTTGGTGGCGGAAAGAATCCGAAATGGCCGGAGACCTCTGTAAGAAATTGACGTCCTTTGCGGAAACCCTGAGCTGACAAGTAGGAAGGTCATCATCTGGGACGATGCCAGGCAAAAGGTCGCTGTAACACTGAAGCTTATGACCGCGGTCCTACGAGTACGTATCAACAAATCGCGCATCATTGTAGCACTTCAAAGTAGCGTTCACATTTATCAATTCTCCGACCCACCCACGAAATTGTCGACATTTGAGACCGCCGACAACCCAATTGGCTTATGTTGCCTTGGTTTGAAGATTGTCGCTTTCCTCGGACGTTCACCAGGCAAGGTGCAGATTGTCGAGCATCAGACCGGCAATGTCAGCATCATACCTGCACATACATCCGCCATACGCGCCATGGATCTAAGTCCGGATGGACAATTTCTAGCAACAGCCAGTGAAACTGGAACACTCATCAGAGTCTTCTCGACCACCAGCTGCACCAAGATAGCAGAACTCCGTCGAGGGGTCGACCCAGCACTTATCTTCAGTATAGCTATTTCACCTGACTCAAGCATGCTTGCCGTCACATCTGACAAGTCCACCTTGCACATTTTCGATCTCCAGTCAAACAGCCAAACAGCCATAAATCACCGATCACAGTCGCCTCATGCCAATGGTGACGAAGAGGCTTCATCAAACAAGAAATGGAGCTTCCTTAGCAACATCCCGCTTCTGCCTCGGATATTCTCCGATGTCTACTCGTTCGCATCAGCACATTTTGAGATGGGTGACGAAAAAGGCATGAGCGGGTACTTGCCCGCTCTAGGGTCCCTGCCAGCTCGGTCTCAGAAAGGTATACTTGCCTGGACAGACAACGCCACCATCCTTGTCGTCGGAACTGGACGAGATGGTAGGTGGGAGAGGTTTAAAGTTGGTCAGAAACCAGGTGCTGCAGGTGAAGGGCAACGAGCTGTCTGGCGAGAGGGATGGAAAAGATACCTGGGCAGCTAGTATCTTGTCACAGATCCGAGTCCAAGTAGTGGCAGTCAACTAGATAAGTGGTCCAGGCAGGCAACAGGTTCAGCTCCTTGGTGGTCTGGGCTCTGGATGAAACGTTGATTTTACGACTCACCGAACAGAATGGGGGATACAAAAAGCAATTGATGTGAAGAACGTGGCAACCATGCCAGTGAGAGACCTGCGAGCATGGAAACGAAGGAAGCAATGCCAGGATGTACTCGCTCAAGACACAACACGCCAACAGGGCACGCTTCAAAAAGAGGGCGGTCTGCACGTATTCCGTACACCATTCGATGTTCAATGTCAGGAGGACTCTCTGTACAGCTTTGTGAAATTCCAGGGGCAGGCATTTCAGAGACATGTGGCGAAGCAGGGCTTTTTTCCACACGTGGACCATGGGTCTCACAAACGGAGATGGTGGGAAAAGATTGCAGATGCATCGAGGTGTCTCAAAGTCAGGTCGAGCAGGACGGAAAGCGAGCCTAATGACACTTTTGAGGGGGAGTCGAAGACGAACAGCTTCTGGTGCTCGCTAGGGATGTGGAAGGGGCAGAGTCAAGTGATTGTCTCAACGAGTATACCTTCACGCTCTCAATAATACTACTTTGTAGCAAGGGGGTTTCGGGTATCGTCGACGGTTCGACCGTTGTAGTTTCACGACGTTACTCATCTCGAACCCGTCGCTTGTGGTTCTTGGTCGCATGCCATTGACACTTTATGAACGATTTCAATGCTAGCCATGGAGTGAAGAGTGCAAGAGCGTACGTGGATGTGATGACAACCAATAATACTTATAACCCTTTGCTTGTTCTCTGTGTATACGAGTCGTCCAGTCATAGAACTACACAATCTTGCGAGATGGCTCGAGCGAGTCCTTCTCCAGCATAGAGCATTTGAGCACCAATGTTAGGTGCACTAGCCTATCAGGCTGTGCAAGGCTGTACACGATAGGCAGTTTACGGGGGAAGGTTAAGCGAACGAATCGGAGAAGTGGTAGATGGCGACATCTTCTGGATGCTTGCAACTGCGGCGTGAGCACCATCGAGGAACCTTCGTCATACCTGGCGTTGTCAATTCGCAAAATGGAGTCCCACTCTACATACTGTCTCTCTTTGGAGGCTCATGTTCATACCCAACGTTTCCTCTGTCCTTCAACACTCCTAGCACACCATGTCTACCTCGAGAGGCGCACAGATTGCTGCTCGACTGTTGAGTCGAGGTACCCGCTCCAATCCTCGAACCGTCCTGTCCTTTCATGAGCACAGAAGCACCGGTAGTTGGCCGAGAAGAGATATTCATACGCCGACCTCGAATGCGAAACTGCACACTGGCGCTCGGAGCCAAGCACAGGCTGCTGCTGTAAAAGTGGAAGAGGATATATGGGAGCCTTCACCTCCGGATTCGGGTAGCCGTGCAATGTCCTTTCCCTGTTTGGATGCTCAAGAACTGAAGACTGCCGAATTGAGGAACAGATCTTCGCAATCTGGGCCCGAGCCTTCTTATACCAGCGGAAAGCATCAAGCGTATCACTCGGGAGATCCTACACTATTAGACTGGGGCGGTGTCCTACCAGAGTTCGATATTGCGTACGAAACGTGGGGAACATTGAATAAGGACAAAAGTAACACGGTGCTATTACACACGGGGCTTTCAGCCTCAAGTCATGCCCACAGTACTGAAGCAAACCCAAAACCTGGCTGGTGGGAAAAATTTATTGGGCCAAATTGTCCCATTGACACGAACAAATATTTTGTCATCTGCACCAATGTCATCGGTGGCTGCTATGGCTCGACCGGTCCGTCCTCTCGAGATCCATCCGATGGCCAGAGGTATGCGACTCGGTTTCCTATTTTGACCATGGACGACATGGTTAGGGCGCAAGCACGTCTACTTGATGGATTGGGAATCGACAAGCTCTACGCCAGTGTTGGGTCGAGCATGGGCGGTATGCAAAGTCTGGCTTTTGGTGTACACTTCCCGGAACGTGTTGGCAAGATTGTGAGTACATCAGGTTGTGCAAGAAGTCATCCATACAGTATTGCAATGCGCCACACACAACGGCAAGCACTCATGATGGACCCAAGGTGGAATCGAGGTTTCTATTATGAAGGTGTCCCTCCGCATATGGGCATGAAACTGGCGCGAGAGATTGCTACCGTGACATATCGAAGTGGACCCGAATGGGAACAGAGGTTTGGTCGACAACGGGCAGATCCCAGCAAGCAACCAGCATTGTGTCCAGATTTCCTCATCGAGACTTACCTTGACCACGCTGGCGAGAAGTTCTCTCTGGAGTATGATCCTAATTCATTGCTCTACGTCTCGAAGGCAATGGACTTGTTTGACCTTGGCCATGCACACCAGGAAGCTACCAAGGCTCGTCGTGCACAGAATCAAGGTCGGCTGAATCAGCCGAAACGCCAACAAGATCGTGACGACGTATCGTGTAGTTTAACTCTACCTGCCAAGAACTACGAAGAGCAGACCGCCGCGGCGCCGATGGACCAGGCCATGGATAACGACCCTACCACTGGGCCACCTAGGGATCTGGTGCTGGGCATGCAAAACCTGAAAGACCACCCTGTGCTGGTCATGGGTGTTGCTAGCGATATTCTATTTCCGGCCTGGCAGCAACGAGAGATTGCTGAAACGTTGCGTGCAGCTGGAAACCTGCAGGTTAAACATGTCGAGCTTGGAGAGGACGTGAGCCTCTTTGGGCATGACACGTTCTTGTTGGATTTGAAGCACATTGGTGCTAATCTGGGCAAGTTCCTGGGATAGTCCTTACTGATAGCTTGAGCATGAGTGTCAGCGTTATCATGTAGGAAAAGGGTGATTTTAGCACCGGTCATCAGCGATGTTCAAGTTATTGTTGTAGAATCTACCACAGGTCCATTGTTCCTCCAGTGCCAATCGTTGTACATGCTTCACCTGGAACAACTACACGTATCCCCGTTTTTCTTCTTCCTCGTCCTGGCCTTTATGCCGAACTTTTGGAGTTCAATATGAGAGCGACGATCAAACCGTAGAGTCCAAGAACCTCTCCGAAAATGAGGATCAGAACCATACCGACAAATATCCTGGATTGCTGCATGTACGACCTTACGCCCATGTCTCCCACCACACCAATGGCGTACCCTGCTGCAAGACCAGACATCCCCACACTCAGACCTGCTGCGAGGTGCATGAATCCCGTGAACAAGCTGTAATGTTGCTGAGGTGGCGGGTTCATATCTCCAGCGATGAGAACGGCGATGACGAGAGCATAGACGGCAATGATACCGGACATGACGACTGGGATCAGGGACTTGATTTGTTAGTTGTTTGTTTGTGACAGGCCTATCGGTTGCTAACCTTCATGATCAAATCAGGTCTGTATGTTCCGACGTTGGCGATGCCAATGCCTGATTTTGCCGTGCCATATGCTGCTCCTATGCATCCAAATATCATCTGAAAAACGACTGTCAATAAGCGTCGAGGCGCAGACCAAGGTTTGCACGTACTGCGAAGGCAATGCCGGCCTGCTCCAAGGTTAGCATATATCCTTCTACCCCTGCTGGATTTGACTGACCATGCCAAAGAAAGGGGCGAATTTGGGCGTGTATTCATTGTCCGGACCTGCTGCCATAAGAGACGCCATTTTGAAGTAGGTTGGTAGGAGGAGTTAGGATTGAGCTGGCGGCAGAAGAGTTGCAGTCGTGTAGATTGAGTGATATGCAGGCAGGACAAGCAAGGAGCTAGGCACGTGTCGATGCTGTGTCCGTATTTGCGTAGCTTGGAACAGATGGTCAGGCAAGTACAGAGTCGGTAAGCTAGTTGTGGCTGATTGTGGTAACAGTCGATGCTATCATATCTGCAAGTGGAAGCTAGGTTGGAAGGCAAGTGGGTGGCGGTGCTGATTGGTCAAAGGTAGCGCAGGCTGCGGTTAACGGGACAGGTCCATGGTCACTGGTCACTGCTTCCTGCGAATCCCAGCTTTTACCACTTTGGACCGCATCGTCCATAGCACCCTCTCCTCCGCGAATGAGACCACTTCATCCTCGTATGTCTACGCCAGCACCATTATGTTCTCTTGTATTTTCCTCCTACAGCAGGCCTGATGAGAGTATGATTATTAGCGACTACGTTTGATGTGACCCGAACATCCTATTTTATCCTTATACCACGTACATACCTCGTCTTCACCGTCAACCACACGCCCAGCCGCCTGCCACCCTAGCAAATACACCATCTTCAGCACGAACAAGCAGCGTCTTCTCTTACATTAAGCCTTCGAAACAAGAGTTTTTGACTCCCAAAGCCACTTATACGCGCAGACGATCTGGCCTGCCCTATCCACTCATAGGAATACTGAACACACCAATGAAATTCGTACGGTGGTGGACGCAAACACAGTGACCAAGCTCTACTATTTTCGCTATTGCGCCGCTATCTCTTGACTGAGCATGGCGGACTATAGCGCATCCGACCGCCAATACCAGTCAAGGAGCACGAGTTATGGGCCTGCGCAGAACTACCAGAGAGATGCGGCTTTTCACGATATTTTTGGAGGAGCGCCTCCACCAGGGAGATCGCAGACAATGACAACGGATCTCCAACACCTCAATGACAGAGCGCAGAGCATGACTTCGCAGTCCGCGTTTGTGCCGCAACAGGGTCCGCCTCCAGTACGACACATGGCACCTAGCTATGATCGTGTGCCGGCAAACGGGCCCAACGCAGCACAGTCGTACAACAGCGGGTACGGGAATCCAAGGGGACCACCACCAAGTCCTGCGCCGGTGTTTCCTGATAGACGGGCATATCCCAACCCACAGCGTGTGGACCCTCGACCTGGTATGCCTCTGCAGCAATATCAGACAAAACCCATACCCAATCGTGTCCCGCCACCGGCACTCAATACTGACAATTTTCGGTCTAGATCGATGGTAAGACCCGGAGAACCCTCGATCTACCGACCCCCACCAAGCGCCTATCAGCCTGGAACTGCAAGTGCTTTCAGACAACAACCCTATGTCGCGGCAGCCGGTGTTCCTAGGACAACAGCACAGGGTAGACATATTCCTGAGCGCGTGGACGAAAGAGCCATGTCTATGGGCTCATACACCATGGATCGAGATCAAACACAACTGACAAGCGGTAGAATAGTGCCAGGACGGAGGCGCGAGTCCGGCTCAGATCCATTCTCGGATCTACACGCAACCAATGGATCATTCGCCTCGACTACATCCAATGGATTTCCTAACCTTACCCAGCCACCTCGACAGAGGCGACCAAGTGAAGGAAGCAATGCCGCTCCTACTCGAGCAGTTTCTGCAGCGTCAGTGGGCTCTGACGGGTCAAGCACGCTGGTCAACGGTGGCAGAAGTGACAGCATGAACAGCAGGCCTAGCCAACTATCACACTCATCCAGTAATGCCACCACGGTTGTTCAGAGAAAATCTCCGTTAGTATATCCTGCATTACTCTCTCGGGTTGCGGCTGCGTTTCAGGAGCGCATACAGCTCAAGGATATGGAGAAGAACGGATTGAAATATCAGAACGCATTCTCTGGTGAAGCAGCTGTGGATCTTATTGCATACATAATCAAGACAACAGATCGAAACCTTGCACTCCTACTTGGACGAGCACTCGATGCGCAGAAGTTCTTCCACGATGTTACATATGACCATCGTTTGCGCGACGCCCCTCACGAAATCTATCAGTTCAAAGAGACAATGGGAGAAGAAGCGTCATCCAAAGACGTCAACGGCGTTTTCACCTTGTTAACCGAGTGTTATTCTCCAACTTGTACTAAAGACCACCTGTGCTACTCAATAGCATGTCCTAGACGTCTCGAGCAGCAGGCGCGGCTCAATCTCAAGCCCGAGCCTGGTCTACGCCATTCAACATCAAGAGGGAGCTTACATGATGACGGAGACCAAGAGCAGAAACTATGGATCAACAGCGTTCCAAAAGAGGTTGCTGACAGGATTGACGACAAGGAAAAGAAACGACAGGAAGTCATATCCGAGATCTGCTACACGGAACGTGACTTTGTCAAGGACTTGGAATATCTGCGTGATTTCTGGATACGGCCACTGCGAGTTGGAAGTCCATCCACGCCATCGCCAATCAAAGAGGAGAAGCGGGAGAAGTTTGTACGCACAGTCTTTGGAAATTGTTTGGTAGTTCTCTCTGTCAACTTCAAGTTTGCAGACGAGCTGTCCAAAAGACAGAAAGAGCAACATGTTGTACACAACATTGGCGACGTGTTTCTGAAGTACGCGCCTCAATTCGATCCCTTTATCAAGTATGGCGCCAATCAGATGTATGGCAAATACGAGTTTGAGAAGGAGAAGGGTGTCAATCCTATGTTCTCCAGGTTCGTTGATGAGACGGAACGATTGAAAGAGTCAAGAAAGCTAGAATTAAATGGCTATCTCACCAAGCCCACAACTCGTTTGGCAAGATATCCCTTGCTCCTTGAAAATGTCCTGAAGTACACCAAAGATGACAACCCAGACAAGAAGGACATTCCCAAGGCTACGGCTTTGATCAAGGACTTTTTAGCTCGCGTCAATGCTGAAAGCGGAAAGGCCGAGAACCATTTCAATCTACTTCAACTAAATCAACAGCTTAAATGGAACCCAGGCGAGTACACAGACCTCAAGCTGACTGAGGAGAATCGAGTCATTCTTAGCAAGATGAGCTTCAAGAAGACTCCTGCCGACACTGCGGAAGTACAAGTGTATTTGTTCGATCATGCTGTACTTATGTGCAGGGTCAAGAGCATCAACAAGAAAGAAGAATTGCGCGTGTACAGGAAGCCAATCCCACTTGAGCTGCTTGTCATCGTTGAGATGGACCAAATTATACCACGTCTCGGCATAGCTAAGCGTCCATCGTCGAGTTTGATTCCAGGCACAAAACCGAGCACGAATAGCGGCGGGAAGGAATTCTTTCCAGTCACGTTTAGACATCTTGGAAAGGGTGCATATGAGTTGCAATTGTACGCCACTTCGCTCACGCAACGGAAAAAGTTCATTGAGATGGTCGAGGAGCAACAGAGGAAACTCCGTGAAAGAAGCAGCAACTTTTACACGAAGACGATCCTGTGCGAACACTTTTTTAATTCACAAAATCGTGTCAACTGTCTTGCACCTACCGACGGAGGCAGAAAGTTTATATACGGTACAGATAATGGTATTTACCTTGCCGATCGCTCTCCGAAAGACAAGATGACCAAGCCGAGACGAATACTTGATGCTACTCAAGTGTCGCAAATCGAGACTTTGGAGGAGTACAGACTATTGCTCGTTTTGGCAAACAAGACGTTATGCTCCTATCCTTTTGACGTCCTGGATGCGAACAACCAAAATCCGCTTGCGATTCGACCACGGAAGATCCAAGGACACGCGAACTTCTTCAAATCAGGTATCGGTCTTGGAAGGCATTTGGTCTGTTCGGTCAAGACGTCAAGTTTATCGACCACCATTAAGGTCTATGAGCCTGCGGATGACATCACAAAGGGCAAGAAGAAGCCTGCGATCGGTCGAATGTTCGCAAGTGGACAGGACGCCCTCAAGCCATTCAAGGTATGGGCTTCTTATTTTCCGTCAGGTATGACGTGACTGACATTTTCTAGGAGTTCTACATTCCCGCTGAAGCGTCCTCGGTACACTATCTCCGCTCGACACTGTGTGTCGGTTGTACTCGCGGCTTCGAAGTTGTGTCACTCGAGACGACGGAAAGACAAGCTCTCCTAGATCAAGCAGACACCTCGCTTGACTTCGTAACTCGCAAAGAAAACGTCAAGCCAATCCACATAGAACGTGTGAACGGCGAGTTCTTACTCAACTACTCTGATTTCAGCTTCTTCGTCAACCGAAATGGTTGGAGGGCGCGGCAGGACTGGAAGATTCAATGGGAAGGCACGCCACAGTCCTTTGCACTGAACTATCCTTACATCCTCGCTTTCGAACCGAACTTCATTGAAGTGCGGCATATTGAATCAAGCGAATTGATCCATGTGATGACTGGGAAAAACGTCAGGATGTTGCATGCGAGCACACGAGAGGTAAGTAATGAATCTATTTTACCTTCGAAAAGCATGAGAGAAGACCTAGCTAACATATACTCTATAGATTTTGTACGCTTACGAAGACGAAGGAGGTGAAGATGTCATTGCCGCCCTGGACTTTTGGAGTAGAGGCGCGCAGCAAACAGGACATGAATGAAATTACGTGCAAGCAAGCATGAGCGCGCACCACGTGAAGGAAGTATAGCTGTGCTTACGAAGGTGGAGATGCTCTGGCGACGCCGCGCCGCCATTTCCGACAGAAATAGTGAATAGAGCTAGCATGATAGCTCTAGGACGACGACATGTGAGCACGAGAACATGGGTAGGCATGGTTTGAGATAATGATACTCAGATCTTGCAAAACATTTGCCCCTGGTGGTCTGTCAATGTACTACAATCCAGGGTCAAACAGCATGGAGAAAGATCTAAATACAGAGATCGTTTGATCTATACAAAGTATATGATGCATACGTGCATATTATAACTATAGCAACTAGGCGTACAGAGGATCTGCACGTAACATCATTGTTTGATAACGTTCTTTCTATTTCTATCGTATCGTCTCGTCTCGTCTCATCTCATCTCTATACTACTGTGAGTCAAGTACTATATGATATGCTTTCTATCACGTTCTTCACCTGTCCGTCTACTCAGACTTCTAAAAGTTCTCATGGGCACTTATATTGTAGGTGCCCCCACTTGCATACCAAGCAGCGAGTATCAAATCGCACAGGTCCCTAGCCTCGCCGTCCTTCAGTGGCATATGATGACCACCTTCGAAATCAAACTTGAAACTCACATCACTCTCACAGGCCTTCTCCAGC
>Ga0210040_10002352_pt1 | contig 26770 bp, 30 predicted proteins | sample CryGeyCG12114_NA_FD_185462 | JGI IMG/M metagenome (GOLD analysis project Ga0210040, IMG submission 185462) | Groundwater microbial communities from aquifer - Crystal Geyser CG19_WC_8/21/14_NA (SPAdes) (version 2) | ecosystem: Environmental > Aquatic > Deep subsurface > Groundwater | place: USA... | reverse complement strand
GCGGCACCCCCGCAGTGACCGCGACCTCCGGCAGCAGCGCGGTGCGCGCGCTCTGGCCGGGGGTGTCGAGCAGTCCGCTGAGGAAGACCAGGCCGAGCAGCACCGGGAACGGCAGCCCGACCGTGCTGTCGAGGGCGGGCACCAGCACGATCGTGACTCCGCTGACCAGGTCGGCGACGATGCTGGCCCGGCGGTAGCCGACCCGGTCGACCAGCACGCCGCCGAAGATCCCACCGAGCACGATCGGGAGCGTGGCGAAGAAGCCGGTGACCCCCGTGGCGGCCGCCGACCCCGTCTCGGCCAGGACGTGGAGCGGTAGCGCGATGACCGTCAGCATGTTGCCGGTCATCGAGACGGCATGGCCGGCCAGCAGACCCACCAACGGGGCCCGGGCGGATCCTGCCGGCGTCACTCCGGGCGCCGGAAGGCGTGGTAGATGAGCGACACCGGCTTGGCGTCCCCGCGATCAGGCTCGCTGCGGTCCTTCCACCGCGCGCTGACGGCTTCGAGCTCGGCGCGCAGCTCCTGCAGCTCGGCGGGCGTGAGGTGCAGCACGGAGTCGCTGCTGGAGGTGCCTCTCACCCACTCGCGGTCCAGCTCCGGCTCGAAGTCCAAGTACGCCGTGAGCGCCTCCGCGTACCGCGCCAGGATCGCTCGCCGCAGCTCGGTCGACGCCGAGCGCAGCTCCGGCTCGGCGAGCGCGTCCACCGGCTCCCACGACGTGACGTCGTGCGCCGCCGCCCACCAGCGTTCCCGCTTGTCCCTCGCCCGCTCAGGCACCTCGACGACGAACCCGTGCCGCGCCAGGACGCCGAGGTGGTAGCTCACGTTCCCGGGCGCATCGTCGAAGCGGTCACTCAGCATGCCGACGGTGTGAGGGCCGGCGAGCCGGAGCTCGCCGAGGAGCCGGAGCCTCAGCGGGTGGGCGAGCGCGCGCATCGCCCTGGGGTCTCTCAGGTGCAGGGTCCGATCACCGCTCATGCTGGCACGCTAGACCGACAAGGGATGTTGCACAACAAGGCTTGTCGGCTGTCGAGCCAGCCCGACCCAGAACAGCGGCAACAGGTCGGGAGAGCCGGCGACCCGCGGCGCCAGCCGGCCGGCCGGCAGAGCAGGGTCTGGCCGATCCGTCGCTGGTCGCCGACGCACGCGACTGCCGCCGTCGCCCGGTGATGAGGCTGTCGACTGTCGTGGCACGGGCTGCCGCGGCACGTCGGCGTCGGACGTCGTGCGGCCCGGCGCCGCACCGTGCGTCAGTCCTGCGGCCGACCGCGCCGCTCGAGCACTCCGCGCACGAAGGCCGCCTGACCGGCGTGCTCGAGCACGTCCTGCAGCACGCTGGTCAGGCGCACCCCGAGCGTCACCGGCGGGTCCCACGAACGGTCGACGACGCGGTCGAGGTCGCCGGCGGTGACGGTGCTGACGAGCTGCAGCGTGCGTGCGTGGACCGCGTCGTAGTAGCCGGTCAGCACGTCGGCGCTCGCCCGCACTGCTCCGACCTGGGCGCGCGTGTGCCCGTACCCGATGCCGGTGACGTCGTCCGGCAGCGCGAACCGCTCGCGCCAGCCGTCGGTCTCCCACGACTCGTCCGACCCGAACGCGGACGCGACGTGGTCGTCCTGCACCCGTGCGAGGTGCCAGACCAGCCATGCGACGGAGTTGGCGTCGGCGTCCAGGCGGACGGTGAGGTCGTCGTCGGTCAGCCCGTCGACGGCGGCGTGCACCACCTCGGGCAGCCGGCTGAACGCGTCCCGGAGCAGGTCGGCGGGCGTCATGCCCGCACAGTAGCCAGCGGCGGACGTCGAGCACGGGGCCGTGGAGGCCGCCTCCGGGTCGTCGAGGCCCACCAGGCGCCGTGCGTGGCGTCGTCCTGCACCACCAGCCAGCCGCCCTCGTACGCCGCGACTGCCGAGGCCGACCGCACCGGTGACCCGTCGTCGAAGCGCAGGACGGTGGCCGACCGGACCTCTGCCTGCAGCGGCGCCGTCACGGCGGCGGTCTCCCCCGTGCCCGGCCGCGTACGCTCCGGCCTCGTGGCGACCGGCTGTCTCCAGCGCAACGACTGGATCTGCGGCGAGTACCTCACCACCCGCGCCGACACGCCCGCGCCGACACGCTCCTGGACGCCACCGTCTCGCACCTGGCGCTCACGGCGGTGTCCGTCGCGATCGGACTGGTGCTCGCCCTGCCGCTCGGCGTCCTCGCGTTCCGGTCGCCGCGTGCCCGGTCGCTCGTCCTCGGCACCTCGACGGCGCTCTACACGATCCCGTCGCTGGCGATGTTCTCGCTGCTGCTGCCCCTCACCGGCCTGACCGCCACGACCGTGGTCGTCGGGCTCGTCCTGTACTCGCTGACGATCCTCGTGCGCAACGTGCTGGCGGGCCTGCTGGCGGTGCCGCGCGAGGTCGTCGAGTCGGCCACCGGCATGGGCTACTCGCCGATGTCGCTGCTGCTGAAGGTGCAGCTGCCGCTGGCGCTGCCGGCGCTGTTCGCCGGTCTGCGGGTCGCCACCGTCTCGACGGTGGCGCTGACGACCGTCGGCGCGATCCTCGGCAACGGCGGCCTGGGCAACCTCATCTACTCGGGGCTGCGCACGCAGTTCCAGGCGGAGGTGCTCACCGCCACCGTGCTGGTGGTGGCGCTGGCGGTCGTCGCCGACGTGCTGCTGCTCGGCGTGCAGCGGGCGGTCACCCCCTGGCAGCGCAGCGCCCGGTGAGCGCCGTCACCGACGTCGTCGACTGGTTCGCCGACCCCGAGCACTGGTCCGGTCCCGGCGGCGTCCCGACCCGCGTCCTCGAGCACCTCGGCCTCACCGCGGCAGCCCTCGGCATCGCCTGCGCGGTCGCCGTCCCGCTCGCCCTGTGGCTGGGCCACCTCGGCCGCGGCGGACCGCTCGCGGTCAACCTGGCCAACGTCGGCCGCGCCGTCCCCACCTTCGCCGTGCTGGTGCTGCTCGCGATCGGTCCGCTCGGCTTCGGGCCGGCCGCCACGATCACCGCGCTGGTGCTGTTCGCGATCCCGCCGATCCTCACCAACGGCTACGTCGGGATGCGCGAGGTCGACCGCGACGTGGTCGAGGCCGCGCGGGGCGTCGGGCTGAGCCCGCTGCAGGTCGTGCGGCAGGTCGAGCTGCCGCTGGCCGTGCCGCTGCTGCTCACCGGCATCCGCCTCGCCGCCGTGCAGGTGATCGCCACCGCGACGATCGCCGCCCTGGTCGCCGGCGGCGGACTCGGCAACATCATCCTGCTCGGCTTCGGCACGCAGGACCAGGCGGCGGTCGTGTCCGGCGCGCTGCTCGTGGCGGGGTTCGCCGTCGCCACCGAGCTGCTGTTCGCCGGGCTCGGCCGCGTGCTCGACCCGGTCGCCCGGCAGCGGCGCGATCAGGGGCAGCGCGTCTCCGGTCCGTGACCGGACGGCGGTCCGGTCCGGCGGATACGGTGGCGCCGCGGGTGCGCACGTGCCCGCCGGACACGCGCGGCCCTGCCGCGGGACACAGAAGGCGGTGCAGCATGCGCCCATCCCTGACCTCACTGCGACTGCTCGCCGGGGCCACCGGCCTCGCCCTCGCGCTGACCGCCTGCGGCGGTGACGACGGCGGCGACGCGTTCTCCGAGGGCGGCGACGACGCGGCCTCGGCCGAGTCGATCACCGTCGGCGGGGCGACCTTCACCGAGTCGGCGATCCTGATCGAGATGTACCGGGCGCTGCTGGAGGACGGCGGCTACACCGTCGAGGTGAAGCCGGTCGAGAACCGCGAGCTCTACGCCCCCGAGCTCGAGAGCGGCGGCATCGACGTCGTCCCGGAGTACGCCGCGACGCTCGCCGAGTTCTTCAACCGCGACGTCAACGGTCCCCAGGCGGAGCCCATCGCGACCGGCGACGTCGACGAGACCGTCGAGGCGCTGCGTCCGCTGGCAGAGGAGAAGGGCCTCGCGGTGCTCGAGCCGGCGGAGGCGGCCAACCAGAACGCCTTCTTCGTGACCGAGGACTTCGCCACCCAGAACGACCTCACGACGCTGTCCGACCTCGGCGCGCTCGGGCAGCCGGTCGTGCTCGCCGGCACGCAGGAGTGCCCGGAGCGCCCGAAGTGCGAGCTCGGGCTCGAGCAGGTCTACGGCATCGACGTCACCGAGGACCTGCCGCTCGGCTTCGGCAGCGTGCAGAACAAGCAGGCGGTGGTCGAGGGCGACGCCCAGCTGGGCCTGTCCGGCACGACCGACGGCACGCTCGGCGCCCTGGGCCTGGTCGTGCTCGAGGACGACAAGCAGCTGCAGAACGCCGACAACCTCGTCCCGGTCGTCAACGCCGAGGGCCCGGCCGGCAGCGACGAGGTCGCCGAGATCCTGAACGGCCTGTCGGAGACGCTGACCACCGAGGACCTCGCGGAGCTGAACCGTCGGGTCGACGAGGAGCGCGAGCAGGCGGCCGACGTCGCCGAGGACTACCTGACCGAGGAAGGCCTGATCGGGGGCTGACGTGCCCTCGCCCGGTCGTCTAGGCCGGCACGCCCTCCCCCACCGGGACCTCGACGTCGAGGACGTTGCCCGGCGGGGCGAGGGGGCAGGCCCAGGCCGGGTCGTAGGCGCAGGACGGGTTGTAGGCGAAGTTGAGGTCGAGCACGAGCCGGCCGTCCTCGACCGCACCGCCGAGGTCGGCGCCCTTGACGGTGTCGAGCAGGTAGCGGCCGCCGCCGTACGTCCCGCGTCCGGCGCTCGCGTCCTTGAGCGGGACGAACACGCCACCGCCGTAGCTGCCGAGCCACCAGACGTCCAGGCTGCCGACCTCCGGCAGCTCGGCGCGGCCGATCCGGTCGAAGACCACCGTGCCGTCGGTACCGGTCGGCACCTCGAGGTGCGCCGGCTCGACCGCGGTCTCGACCTCGACCTCGAAGCGCCACGCCGGGTCGTACGCCGCGACCGGCAGCCCGGCGAAGCCGCTGCGCGCCTCGGGCAGCAGCGGCGAGTCGGGGTGACCGGCGAACAGCTGCCTCGGGCAGCAGCGGCGAGTCGGGGTGACCGGCGAACAGCTCGTCGCGGCCCGTCCGCCAGTGCTCGTGGGCCTGCGCGGGGTCGGTGGCCGCGCGCACCTGCGCGTAGAGCGCGTGCACGCGGCGCCGCCAGTCGAGCAGGGTGAGCGTCATGGTCCGACCCTGGCACGCACGCGACACGGCAGCCGCGTCGGCCTACGCTGCGGACCCCGGCGCACGATCGTGCATGGAGGTCGGCATGGACGCTGCTGACCCCATGATCCGGCTCGACGGCGTGAGCAAGCGCTTCCCGGACGGCACGGTGGCGGTCGAGGCGCTCGACCTGTCGGTGCCGCGCGGCGAGATCGTCTGCCTGGTCGGGCCCTCGGGTTGCGGCAAGACCACGACGATGAAGATGGTCAACCGCCTGGTCGAGCCGACCACCGGTCGGATCCTGCTCGACGGCGACGACGTCACCCGCGTCGACCCCGTCCAGCTGCGGCGGCGCACCGGCTACGTCATCCAGCAGGTCGGGCTGTTCCCCCACCAGCGCGTCTGGGAGAACGTCGCGACCGTCCCGACGCTGCTCGGCTGGGACAAGGCCCGCCGCCGCGCACGCGCGGACGAGCTGCTCGAGCTGGTCGGCCTCGATCCGGCCGTCTACCGCGACCGCTGGCCCGCGCAGCTGTCCGGCGGGCAGCGCCAGCGGGTGGGCGTCGCCCGAGCCCTGGCGGCCGACCCGCCGGTGCTGCTCATGGACGAGCCGTTCTCGGCGATCGACCCGATCGCGCGCGACCGCCTGCAGTCGGAGTTCCTGCGGGTGCAGGAGCGGGTGCGCAAGACGATCCTGTTCGTCACGCACGACGTCGACGAGGCGGTGCGCCTCGGCGACCGCATCGCGGTGTTCCGCCAGGGCGGGGTGCTCGAGCAGTACGACACCCCCGCGACCGTCCTGGGCTCGCCCGCCTCGCCCTTCGTCGCCGACTTCGTGGGCGCCGACCGCGGGCTGCGGCGGCTGGCCGTCACCGGCATCGACACCGCCGACCTCGACAAGCCGCCTGTCGTCGCGGTCGACGACGACCTGGCTGCGGCCCGCACGGCGCTGGCGGGTGCGGGGGCGCGGTTCGCCATCGTGCTCGACGTCGACGAGCGGCTGCGCGGCTACGTCGCCGCCGACCGGCTGGACGGCGCGGGCACGGTCGCCGACCGGGTGCGCCGTCTGCCCGCCGCCGTCCCCGCCGACGCGACGCTCAAGGCCGCCATGGCCGAGCTGCTGCAGCACGACGCCGGCTGGGTGGGCGTCCTCGAGCCCGGCAGCGACCGCTACCTCGGGGTGCTGACGCCGAGCTCGCTGCACGTCGCGCTGCGCCGCTCCGTGGAGGCCGACGCCCAGGACTGATCCGCCGGTCACCGGCCCCCTTCCGTTGCCGATCATGCAGGTCTTGCCGGCCGCGCGAGCGCGCTGAGCGTGGCGGCTGGGCACGAACTGCATGATCGGCGCGGGTGGGACGTGGGTGGGACGCGGGTGGGACGCGGGTGGCTGGCAGGGTGGCCGGCGTGGACCACGCCGCACCGCCCCGCTCGGGACCGCTGACCGGCGTCCGGGTCGTGGAGCTGGCCGGCCTCGGGCCGGCGCCGCACGCCTGCATGGTGCTGGCCGACCTCGGCGCCGACGTGCTGCGCGTCGACCGCCCGGGCGGCGGCCCCGGCGTCGCGCCGTACGACGTGCTCACCCGCTCCCGGCGCTCGGTGGCCGTGGACCTCAAGCGGCCCGGTGCGGCCGAGGTGGTGCTGCGGCTCACCGACCGGGCCGACGTCCTCGTCGAGGGCCTGCGGCCGGGTGTGGCCGAGCGGCTCGGCGTCGGCCCCGGCACGGCGACCGCGCGCAACGCCCGGCTCGTCTACGCCCGGATGACCGGCTGGGGACAGGACGGCCCGCTCGCGGCCCGCGCCGGCCACGACCTGGACTACCTCGCCGTCAGCGGCGCCCTGTCGACCATCGGCGAGCCGGGCGGGCCGCCGGTGCCGCCGCTCAACCTGGTGGCCGACTTCGGCGGAGGCTCCATGCTGCTCGTCGCCGGCGTGCTCGCGGCCCTGGTCGAGCGGGCGACGAGCGGCCGCGGCCAGGTCGTCGACGCCGCCATGGTCGACGGTGTCAGCACGCTCATGGCGATGACCTGGGGGATGCGCGCCGGCGGCGCCTGGCAGGACGCGCGCGGCAGCAACCTGCTCGACGGCGGAGCGCCGTTCTACGCGACCTACGAGTGCGCCGACGGCGGCTGGCTGGCGGTCGGTGCGATCGAGCCGCAGTTCTGGGCCGTCGTCGTCGAGCAGCTCGGACTGCAGGACGCGCCGGAGCAGTCCGACGTCGCGCAGTGGCCGCAGCTGCAGCGCCGCGTCGCCGAGGCGGTCGCCCGGCGCACCCGCGACGAGTGGGCGGCGGTGTTCGCACCCCTCGACGCCTGCGTCGCGCCGGTGCTGACCCTCGGCGAAGCGGCCGAGCACCCGCACCTGCAGGCGCGCGGGACGCTCGTCGAGCGCGACGGCGTGGTGCAGCCCGCACCCGCACCCCGCCTGAGCCGCACTCCCGGCGCGATCAGCGGCCCGCCGGCGGCTGCGGGCGAGCACACCCGGACCGCGCTGCAGGACTGGGGCTTCACGCCCGGCGAGCTGGCCGCCCTCGAGCAGGACGGCACCGTCGTGCAGGCGTGAGCGTCACCAGCCGCGCGTGCCGGGCGCTCCCTTGAACGGCCCGACCACGTCGTCGGTGATCCAGCCGCCGTAGAAGCCGCCCTCCTGCGGCCGCACCAGCTCACCGTCGACGACGCAGGCGTCCACGGCGGCGGGGTAGACCGCCACCGCGTCGGCGAGCACCGCGTACGCCGGCGTCGGCGTCGGGTAGGTCCAGGCGGCCCTGGCCGCGCGGACGGCGCCGCCGACGACGTCGAGGTAGCCCGCCACGCCCTTGAACTCGCAGGACGACGAGCCGTCCGCTGGCTCGAGCGCCGTAGCCAGCCAGTCCTCCCGCGGGAGGTACCACCCCGGCGGGTGGCTGGTCTCGAGGACCCGCCACGCGCGGGAGGTCCGGCAGACCGCGACGCCGCCGAGCACCACCGTGACGAGCCGGGCGGACGGCTCGACGCGCGGCGGACGGGGGTAGTCCCAGACGGACTCGGTCAACGGCGTCCGAGGCGGACGCGGCGGCGGGCCCGGCGACGGCGGACCAGCAGGAGGACCGCTGCGAGCAGCGCGGCGCCCGCACCGGCGTACACCGGTGGCACCGGGCTGCTGGAGCCGGTCGTGGTGACGGGGCGGTGGGACGGCAGGTCGGTGCCGGTGCGCTCCGGCGGCGGCAGCTCACCCGCATCGACCGAGAGCGTGTTGGCTGCCAGCGGCGACGTGCCGGAGGACGAGACGGGGCCCGCGTCGGGGGACGGGACGGGGGTCGCGCTGGCGATGCTGACCGACGTCGGCGACTCGACCGGGCTGCGCACCGGGGTCGCGTCGGAGGTCCCCGACACCTTCTCCTTGACCTCGGCGACCTTGTCCTTGACGACCTCCGTCGCGACGAGCGCCTTCTCCCGGACGACGCCGGCAGCGGTGGTCGCGTGGCCCTTGACGATCTCCGTCGCGTCGGCGACGCCCTCGCGCGCCGACTGCTTGCCTCGCTCGACGACCTTCTTCGGGCTGACCCGGTCGACGATGGCGTCGATGGTGACGGCCAGCTCCTCGCGCGTCTGCTCGATGTCGGAGGCGAGCAGTGCGGTGTCGGCCGTGCCGGCGTGCTGGTTCGCGCGCTCCTCGGCAGCGGTCGCAGGCCGCTGGGGGGCCGGTGAGCCGTCCGTCGTCCCGCTCGTCGTCTGGTCCGTCGCCACGCGCGTGCTCCCTGTCGGTCCGTCGCGCCCCGGAGCTGTCCGGGGCTGTCTCGACTGCGCCTTGCCCCTCCTCCGCACCGGCGGAACCTCCCGGGTCCGGCTCGCGGCGGCGCGCGCGAGCGACGCGTGCCACAGTCGCGGACGGACGGAGTCCCCGCCACCGCTTCGCAGTTGCGAACATGTGGCAACAAGCACCCGACTCCACTAGCCTGCGGGCCGTGACCCTGACCCCTGGGACCTCCGTGTCCGCCGTCCTGCTCGCGCTCGCGCTCGCGCTCAGCGCCTGCGGCGGCTCCGGTCCCGCTGGCGGCGAGGCGCAGGCCGACGACGCCCGCCGGCGGCGAAGCGCAGGCCGACGACGACCGGCTCAGGATCGTCACGACCGTCGCCCCCATCACCTCGATCGTCGCGAACGTCGCCGGGGACGCCGCCGAGATCACCGGCATCGTCCCGGAGGGGACCAACAGCCACACCTTCGAGCCGGCGCCGCGCGTCGCCGCCGACCTGGAGGACGCCGACGTCGTCTTCGTCAACGGCCTCCGGCTCGAGGAGCCGACCCTCGAGCTGGCCGAGCAGAACGCTCCGGAGGACGCACGCATCGTCTCGCTGGGCGACGAGGTGCTGCCGGAGGCGGACTACCTCTACGACTTCTCCTTCCCCGAGGCCGACGGCAAGCCCAACCCCCACCTGTGGACCGACCCGACCTACGCGATCGAGTACGCCGACGTCGTGCGCGACACCCTGACCGAGGCCGACCCGGACAACGCGCAGGCGTACGAGGCCAACGCCGCCGCCTTCGTGGCCAAGGCGCAGGCGCTGTCCGACGCGCTCGAGACCGACCAGGCGACGCTCGCGCCGGGCCGCAAGCAGCTGCTGACCTACCACGACGCCTACGCCTACTTCGCGCAGTCCTACGGCTGGGAGGTCGTCGGAGCGGTGCAGCCCTCCAACTTCGAGGACCCGCAGCCCCGCGAGGTCGCCCGCATCATCGACCAGGTCCGTGAGCGCCAGGTCCCCGTGCTCTTCGGCTCCGAGGTCTTCCCGTCGTCGGTGCTCGAGCAGATCGCCGACGAGACCGGCGCGCGCTACGAGGACACCCTGCGCGACGACGACCTGCCCGGCGAGCCCGGCGACCCCGAGCACAGCTGGCTCGGTCTCATGCGCTACGACTACGTCACGATGATCTCGGGCCTGGGCGGCACGACCGAGGCGCTCGAGGCCCTCGACGTCGCCGACGTCGCCACCGACTCGGCGAGCTACCCGCAGTGAGCCCCGTCGGAGCCCTCCCGCTGGTCGACGTGCGCGGCGCGAGCTTCGGCTACGGCGGCGCCCCGGTGCTGTCCGACGTCAGCCTCGCCGTCGGACCCGGCGCGTTCACCGGCATCGTCGGCCCGTCGGGCAGCGGCAAGACCTCGCTGCTGCGACTGCTGCTCGGCACGGCCCGCCCCCAGGCGGGCTCGGTCGTGCGGCAGCCCGGCGTGGCGGTGTCCTACGTCCCGCAGCTCGAGACGGTCGACTGGAACTTCCCGGTCACCGTGGCCGAGTGCGTCCTGATGTCCCGGCCGACGCGCCGGCTGCTCCCGCGGGCCACGCCCGCCGAGAAGGTCGAGGTCGCCGCGGTCCTCGAGCGCCTCGGCATCGGCGAGCTCGCGCGCCGCCACATCCGGGAGCTGTCCGGTGGCCAGCAGCAGCGCATGTTCCTCGCGCGGGCGCTGCTGCGTCAGCCGGCCCTGCTGCTGCTCGACGAGCCGACGTCCGGCGTCGACGTCGGCACCCGCCACGAGGTGCTGCACCTGCTCGACGACCTCAACCGCGACGGCATGGCGGTCGTCCTCACGACCCACGACCTCAACGGGATGGCCGCCCACCTCCCCCACCTCGTCGCGCTGCACGGGCGGGTCATCGCGGCCGGGCCGCCCGAGCACGTCATCGTCCCGGACGTGCTCGAGCGGACGTTCGGCGCGCGCATGGAGGTCCTGCAGCACCTCGGCATGCCGGTCGTCGTCGACGGCGGCGACCGGCTCGGCCTGCGGACGGTGGCCGGATGACGCTGGTGGAGACGCTGCTCGACCCGTTCGCCTACGAGTTCTTCGTCAAGGGCCTGGTCGCGGCGGTCCTCGCCGGTGCGCTCTGCGGCCTGATCGGGGTCTTCGTGACGCTGCGCGGCATGAGCTACATCGGCCACGGGCTGTCCCACGCGATCTTCGGCGGCTACGCGGCCGCCCCGCTCGTCGGGCTGCCGATCGTGCTCGGCGCAGGCCTGTGGGGGCTCGCCTCCGCGCTCGCCATCAACGCCGTCGCCCGCAGCCGCCGCATCGGCGCCGACGCCGCCATCGGCGTCGTCACGACCGCCTCCTTCGCGCTCGGGGTCGCGCTGCTCACCCGCTTCGGCACGACCGGCCCGTCCTTCGACGCGCTGCTGTTCGGCAGCATCAACGGGGTCGCGTCCGCCGACCTGCTGCTGCTCACGGGGGCACTCGTCTTCGCGGGCGTCGTCTTCACCGTGGGCTACCGCTCGTTCCTGTTCTCGAGCTTCGACCCCGAGGTGGCGGCGGTCTCCGGCGTCCGGCTGGGCACGACCGAGACCATGCTCATGGTGGTGCTGTCGCTGTCGATCCTGGCCACCCTGCAGATCATCGGGGTGACGCTCGTCGCCGCGACGCTCGTCATCCCCGCCGTCGTCGCGCGCATGGCCAGCGACGCCTTCAGCCGCATGCTGTGGATCTCGACGACGCTCGGCGCGGCGGCCGGCGCCGTCGGCATGTACCTGTCGTGGTACCTCGAGGTCCCGTCCGGCACGACCATCGTGCTGGTCAACGCGCTGGCCTTCGTGGTCGTGCTCGTCGTCACCGGCGGACGGGCGCTGCGCCGCGCCGCCGGCCTCGACGACCACCCGGCGGCCCCCGCGCCGGTCCTCGCCGGGCGCTGAAAACTGCGCCTCACCTGCCTCCGCCCCCGACGCCTGGAGCACCCGTGGCCGCCACCCCCCGTCTCGAGCCCGGCACGCCGGCGCCCGACTTCACCCTGCCCGACGCCGACGGCACGCCGGTCACGCTGTCGGACCTGCGGGGCCGCAAGGTCGTGCTGTACGCCTACCCGGCGGCGAGCACGCCCGGCTGCACCACGCAGGCGTGCGACTTCCGCGACAGCCTGTCGTCCCTGCAGGCAGCCGGCTTCGAGGTCCTCGGGCTCTCCCCCGACGCGCCCGCGGCGCTGGCGAGGTTCCGCGACGAGCAGTCGCTGACCTTCCCCCTGCTGTCGGACCCGGGCACGCAGGTCCTGACCGCCTACGGCGCGTACGGCGAGAAGCGCCTGTACGGCAAGACCGTCCAGGGGGTGATCCGCTCGACGTTCGTCGTCGACGAGCAGGGCGTCCTGTCGCGCGCGTCCTACGGCGTCAAGGCCACGGGCCACGTCGCCAGGCTCCGGCGTGAGCTCGGCATCGAGTAGTCCTGCTCAGGTGGCCGGCGCCCCGCGCCGCCATCGTGGACGCATGACGACGACACCTCCGCTCGGCAACACCCCCGCCTTCTTCGCCCAGGCCGCGATCTCCTTCGGGATCGCCGCCGTGGCCGTCGGCATCGGCATCACCTACCTGCCGGTCGACCGCTGGATCCGGGCGTTCCTCGCGATCGGCTGCCTGTTCCTGGTCAGCTCGGCCTTCACGCTCGCCAAGTGCGTGCGCGACCACCAGGAGGCCACCTCGCTCGAGCGGGGTGCCTGGTCGCTGCGCGGGCTCGGCGACCGCTCAGCCGCCTGACCGGCCGCCGTACGCTCGTCGCCACGCGCGCGTGGCGGAACCGGCAGACGCGCCAGGTTTAGGTCCTGGTGCCCGCGAGGGTGTGGGGGTTCGAGTCCCCCCGCGCGCACCACTAGCGTGACGACCATGAGGCGGACAGTGGTCACCGGTGGTGCCGGCTTCCTGGGGTCCCACCTGTGCGAGCGGCTGCTCGCGGGCGGCGACGAGGTCGTCGCCCTCGACAACTTCCTCACCGGCCGGCCGGCCAACGTCGAGCACCTGCTCGAGCACGACCGCTTCCGGCTGGTCAAGACCGACGTCACGGAGTACGTCCACGTCCCGGGTCCGGTCGACCGCGTGCTGCACTTCGCGTCGCCGGCCTCGCCGATCGACTACCTCGAGCTGCCGATCGAGACGATGAAGGTCGGCTCGCTCGGCACGCTGCACGCCCTGGGGCTGGCCAAGGAGAAGGGCGCGCGGTTCCTGCTGGCGTCGACGTCCGAGACCTACGGCGACCCGCAGGTGCACCCGCAGCCCGAGACCTACTGGGGCCACGTCAACCCGGTCGGTCCGCGAGGGGTGTACGACGAGGCCAAGCGCTTCGCCGAGGCGCTCACGATGGCCTACCGCCGCACCCACGAGGTCGACACCGCCATCGTGCGGATCTTCAACACGCACGGCCCGCGCATGCGGCCCAACGACGGGCGCGCCATCCCGGCCTTCGCGAGCCAGGCGCTGACCGGCCGGCCGATCACGGTGGCCGGAGACGGCAGCCAGACCCGGTCGATCATCTACGTCGACGACCTCATCACCGGCGTGCTGGCGCTGCTCGACAGCGACCTCCCGGGGCCGGTGAACATCGGCAACCCGCACGAGGTGTCGGTGCTGCACCTCGCCGAGACGGTCAGGGACCTGACCGGGTCGAGCAGCGGGATCGTGTTCGTCGACCGGCCGGTCGACGACCCGACCGTCCGCCAGCCCGACATCACCCTGGCCCGCACCGCCCTGGGATGGGAGCCGCACGTCGGGTTCGAGGACGGCCTGCGGCGCACGCTGGCCTGGTTCGCCGACCACCCCGACCTGGTGGGGGTCGGGGCTCAGCCTGCGGGCCGGCGCAGCGAGGGCGCCAGGTAGCGCGCGCCGGGACCCTGCCCGCCCGCGCTGTCACCGGGGTTCGACAGCCGGCAGGAGCGCAGCGACAGGCAGCCGCAGCCGATGCACCCGGTCAGGCCGTCCCGCAGGTCCTGCAGCGCCGTGATCTGCTCGTCGAGCCGGGCCTGCCACGACGCCGACAGGCGGCGCCAGTCGGTCCTGCTCGGCGTGCGTCCCGCCGGCAGCGTCGCGAGCGCCGCCCGCACCTCGTCGAGGCGCAGCCCGACGTTCGACGCCGCCCGCACGAAGGCCAGCCGCCGCAGCACGCTGCGCGGGTAGCGCCGCTGGCCCCCGGTCGTCCGGGACGCCTCGAGCAGGCCCTCCTGCTCGTAGAAGCGCAGGGCCGACGTCGAGAAGCCCGACCGGGCGGCCACCTCCCCGATCGTCAGCAGGTCCCGACCGTCCACGACGTGCTCCCTTGACTTCAAGTGCACTTGAGGTTGCAGTCTGCCCGACATGACTCCTCCCCACTCGTCCCCCGTCGCCCTCGTGACCGGCGCCTCGCGCGGTCTCGGTCTCGCCCTCACCCGCGCGCTGGTCCTGCGCGGCTGGCACGTCGTCGTCGACGCCCGCGACGGCGAGCGCCTCGCCGCCGCGGTCGCCGCACTCCCCGACCCGTCCGCCGTCACGGCGATCGCCGGGGACGTCGTCGACGACGACCACCGCGCCGCGCTGGCCGCCGCCGTCGCGGGCGGCCTCGACCTGCTCGTCAACAACGCCAGCGTGCTCGGCCCGAGCCCGCTGCCGCCGCTCGCCGAGCACCCGCTGCCCGACCTGCTCGAGGTCTTCGAGGTCAACGCCCTCGCGCCGATCGCCCTGGTGCAGCTCGTCCTGCCGGCCCTGCGGGCCCGCGGCGGCCGCATCGTCGACGTGTCGTCCGACGCCGCCGTGCAGCCCTACGCCGGTTGGGGGGCGTACGGCGCGGCCAAGGCGGCGCTCGACCACGCCTCGGCGGTGCTCGCGGTCGAGCACCCCGAGCTGCGGGTGCACGCCTTCGACCCGGGCGACATGGACACCGAGCTGCACCGGCTCGCCGAGCCCGGCGCGGACCTGTCGTCGCTGCCGTCGGCCGAGAGCGTCGTGCCGGCGCTGCTGCGGCTCGTCGACGAGGACCTCCCGAGCGGCCGCTGGCGCGTGGCCGGCGGCCGCTGGCGCCTGGCCGAGCTGGCCGCGGCCGGTGCGGCGTGAGCGCCGTCCTGCCGGAGCCGGCGGTCCGCTTCGTCCTGCCCCGCACGGCCGAGGCCACCGCGCCGCCCGAGGCGCGTGGCCTGACGCGCGACGGCGTGCGGCTGCTCGTGGCACGCCCGGACGGCGTCACGTCCCGCCGGTTCCGCGACCTGCCCGACCTGCTCTGCCCCGGCGACCTGGTCGTGGTCAACACCTCCGCGACGCTCCCGGCCGCCGTGGACGGACGCCTGCACGGGCGCACCCGGCCGGTGCACGTCTCGGGCGTGCTCGACGACGGGTCGTGGGCGGTCGAGGTGCGCCTGCCGGACGCGAGCGGCCCCGACCTCGACGTCAGGGCCGGCGACCGGGTCCTGCTCCCCGACGGGCTGGTCCTGCACGTCGTCCGCCCGTGGCCGGACCCGTCCGCACGGCGGTCCCGGCTGTGGCGCGCGGAGCTCTCGCCGGAGGTCGCAGCGGGCGGCTACCTGGCTGCGCACGGCCGGCCGGTCGCCTACGCCTACCTGTCCGGCCGCTACCCGCTGCGGGACTACCAGACGGTGTTCGCCGACGAGCCGGGCAGCGCCGAGATGGCGAGTGCAGGGCGCCCGTTCACCGCCGAGCTGGTCCTGCGGCTCGCCGTGCGGGGGGTGGCCGTCGCGCCGGTCGTCCTGCACGCGGGAGTGTCGAGCCCCGAGCTGCACGAGGCGCCGCTGCCGGAGCGCGTGCGCGTGCCCGCGTCGACCGCGGTGCTGGTGGAGGCGACGCGCGCGGCGGGCGGGCGGGTCGTGGCCGTCGGCACCACCGTGGCACGGGCGTTGGAGACCGCCGCCGCACCGGACGGCACGGTGCGCGCCACGAGTGGCTGGACCGACCTGGTGCTCGGCCCCGACCGCCCTGCGCGCGTGGTCACCGGGCTGGTCAGCGGGCTGCACGCTCCGGAGGCCAGCCACCTGCTGCTGCTCGAGGCGGTGGCCGGCACCGACCTGGTCCGGCAGGCGTACGACGCGGCCCTGGCCGGCGGCTACCTCTGGCACGAGTTCGGCGACTCGTCGGTGTTCCTGCCGTAGCGCTGCTCCGACGTGATCCGCAGGGCGGTCGGTGCGCTCGGCCGCTAGCCCTGCAGGGCCGCCAGGAGCCTCGGCGCCAGCAGGCGGAACGCCTGGCCGCGGTGGCTGATCGCGTCCTTCTCCTGCGCCGACAGCTCGGCGGTCGTGACGTCGAGGCCGTCCGGGACGAGCAGGGGGTCGTAGCCGAAGCCGCCGGTCCCCCGCGGCTCGCGGGCCAGCCAGCCGCGCAGCCGGCCGAGGACGACCTCGCTGCGGCCGTCCGGCAGGGCGTACGCCGCCGCGCACACGAAGCCGGCCGACCGGCGCTCGTCGGGCACGTCCGCCATCTGCCCGAGCAGCAGCTCGAGGTTCGCGCGGTCGTCGCCGTGCCGGCCGGCCCACCGCGCCGACAGCACGCCGGGCATGCCGTTGAGCGCGTCGACCGCCAGGCCGCTGTCGTCGGCGACCGCCGGCAGTCCGGTGTGCTCGACCGCCTCGAGCGCCTTGGCCAGGGCGTTCTGCTCGAACGTCGCACCCGTCTCGGGGCCGGGTTCGTACGCCGTCACGTCCCGCAGGCCGAGCAGCTCGACGTCGCCGCCGAGGATGCGGCGCAGCTCCTCGACCTTGCCCGGGTTGTTCGTCGCGAGGACGACCTGGGGCCGGCTCACATCTTGGCCGCGTCGCCGGCGTGCTTCCTGCGCAGCGGCTGCGACAGCGCCTCCGACTGCAGCCGGCCGAGGTCGGCCGTGCCCGCGAGCGCGAGGTCGAGCAGCGCGTCGAGCTCGGACCGGCTGAACGGCGCGCCCTCGGCGGTGCCCTGCACCTCGACGAGCTCGCCGTCGCCGGTCGCGACGACGTTCATGTCGGTGCCGGCGGACACGTCCTCGGGGTAGTCGAGGTCGAGCACCGGCGCGCCGTCGACCACGCCGACGCTCACCGCGGCGACGCTGCGCACCATCGCCTGAGGGCGGGACAGGGCCGCGCAGGCGTCGGCCAGCGCGACGTACGCCCCGGTGATGGCGGCGGTGCGGGTGCCGCCGTCGGCCTGCAGGACGTCGCAGTCGACCGCGATCGTGTGCTCGCCGAGCAGCGCGAGGTCGATCGAGGCCCGCAGGCTGCGGCCGACGAGCCGGCTGATCTCGTGCGTGCGACCGCCGACCCTGCCCTTCACCGACTCACGGTCGCTGCGGGTGTGGGTCGCGCGCGGCAGCATGGCGTACTCCGCCGTCACCCAGCCGAGGCCCGAGCCCTTGCGCCAGCGCGGGACCCCGACCTGCGCGCTCGCGGCGACCAGCACCCGGGTGCGGCCGAACTCCACGAGGCAGGAGCCCTCGGCGTGGTCGAGCCACCCGCGGGTCAGGGTCACCGGTCGGAGCTGGTCGGGGGCACGGCCGTCGTGTCTGGTGGTCACGGCGACGAGCCTGTCAGACGTCGCCGTCACACGTCGTAGGCGGCGCCGGAGCGCACCACCTCGAGCGGGCCGTCGTACGCCTGCGCCGCCTCCGCGGCCATCGCCTCGCGGTCGGCCCAGGGCATGAGGTGGGTGAGCAGCAGGCGCTCCACCCCTGCCTGCGCGGCGTGCTCGCCGGCCTCGCGGCCGGACAGGTGCAGGCCGCCGGGCCGGTCCGGCGCATCCGGCCAGCTCGCCTCGCAGAGGAGCACGTCCGCGTCGCGGGCCAGCTCGACCAGGCGCTCGGACCGGGCGGTGTCCCCGGAGTAGACCAGGCTGCGGCCGCCGGCCTCGACCCGGATGCCGTGGCACTCGACCGGGTGGTCCATGCGGGCGGTGGTGACCGTGAAGGGCCCGATCTGCCGCGTGCCGACCGCCACCTCGTGCACGTCGTAGACCGTGCGCAGCCGGTCCGGCGGGGGCACCTCGAAGACCGAGCACAGCCGGTCGGCCAGCCCCTTCGGGCCGTAGAGCGGCAGCGGCGGCGGCGGGCCGTCGGGGTGGTAGCGGCGGGCGTACGACATGCCGACGAGGTCGGTGCAGTGGTCGGCGTGCAGGTGGCTGACGTGGACGGCGTCGACGTCGAGCAGGCCGATCGCGCGCTGCAGCGGCCCCAGCGCACCGGGACCGAGGTCGAGCACCAGGCGGAAGCCGTCGTGCTCGACGAGGTAGCCCGAGCAGGGCGAGTCGGGTCCGGGGTAGGTGCCGGAGCACCCGAGGACGGTGAGCCTCACGCTGCGCCGAGGGCGGTGACCGAGCCGATCTCCGGCCCGAGGAAGCGACGGCCGAGCCGGGCGAACGGCGCCGGGTCGCCGGTGGCGGAGAACCGGTGCACCGGCGGCGGCGCCTCCGGGTCGCGGTCGAGCCCGGTCTGCTGCAGCACGCGGTAGACGTCCTTCGCGGTCTCCTCGGCGCTGCTGACCAGCGTCACGCCCTCGCCGACCACCAGGCTGATCATGCCGGTGAGCAGCGGGTAGTGGGTGCAGCCGAGCACCAGGGTGTCGACGTCGGCGCGCAGCACCGGGTCGAGGTAGTGGGTGGCCAGCTGGAGCAGCTGGCGTCCGGTCGTCACCCCCCGCTCGACGAAGTCGACGAACCGCGGGCACGCCGCGCTCGTCAGGACGACCTGCGGCGCGGCGGCGAAGGCGTCGTCGTAGGCCCGGCTCGCGACCGTCACCTGCGTCGCCAGCAGCCCGACGCTGCCGTTGCGGGTGGCGGACACCGCCCGCCGGACCGCCGGCTGGATGACCTCGACGACGGGGACGTCGTACCGCTCGCGGGCGTCGCGCAGGCAGGCACTGCTGGCGCTGTTGCAGGCGATCACCAGCATCTTCACGCCGTCGGCGACGAGGGCGTCCATGGCGGCGAGCGCGTGCCGGCGGACCTGCGCGATCGGCAGCGGGCCGTACGGGCCGTGCGCCGTGTCGCCGACGTAGCGCAGCGGCTCGGACGGCAGCTGGTCGAGCAGCGCCCGTGCCACCGTCAGCCCGCCGACCCCGGAGTCGAACACCCCGATCGCCGCCTCGCCCGCCGCAGCACCCACGGCTTCGAGCCTATGTGGTTCGACCCTGTGCGGCAGGCGTCGCGGCGGCCGTCGTGGCCGCGGACGACCCGGGACGGGCGGGGGTCGGCGGGATCCAGCGGTGCAGCGCCGCCGCGGCCGACAGTCCGACGACGCCCATGGCGACGAGCGCCGGGCCGAGCGACAGGGCGGCAGCGACGGAGGCCAGGACGAGCGGCCCCGCTCCGTTGCCGGAGTCCGAGCACAGCCGCCACGCCCCGAGGAACTGCGCCCGACCGTGGGCCGGCGAGGCGTCGGCGGCGAGCACCATGAGGATCCCGCTGCTCATCCCGTTGCCGATCCCCATGAGCACGGCGACGGCCACGAACGCCGACGGGGCCTGGGCCAGCGGCAGCAGGAGCAGGGACACGCCGAGCACCAGCATCGAGGGAACGCCGATCCACCGGCGTCCGTAGACGTCCATCGCCTTGCCCGCCGGGTAGAACAGCAGCACGTCCGCGAAGCCCGCGATGCCGAACACGAGGCTCGCGGCGCTGGCGTCGAGCCCGATGTGGGCGGCCCACAGCGGCAGGGCGGCCTGACGCGAGGCCCGCGTCGCGCCCACGAGGACCGCGGCCGTGCCGAGCCTGCGCAGCACGGGGAGGTGCTGCCGGACGACCTGCCACGTCGACAGGACCGCCACGTCCCGACCGCGCTGCTGCGCACTGGGAGCCACGACCTTGTCCGGGAGGGCGACGAGGACGGCCGCCGCAGCGAGCGACGTCCCGACGTGGATCCAGTAGGCGCTCTGGGTCCCGGCGACGGAGATGAGCGCTCCGCCCAGGAACGGTCCGGCGAAGAAGCCGAAACGGCGGGCACCGGCGAGGGTCGACAGCACCCGTGCGCGGTGGGTGATCGGGACGACCTCGGTGATGTACGACTGCCGCGCCAGGCCCCAGACCGCCGTCGCGAACCCGTTCACCGTGATGGCGGCCGCGAGCACGGGGACCGATCCGGCCACGGCGCAGACGACGAGGGCGACGACGGCGACGGCGGTCGCCGACAGCATGGCGCGCTTCTCACCGAGTCGCGCCGCCAGGGCCCCGGCGGGGACGTCCCCCAGGAGCTGCCCCACACCGAGCAGCGCCACCACGAGCCCCGCCTGGCTGACCGAAGCACCCAGCGAGAGCGCCGACAGCGCGACCACCGGGGCGATCGCACCCTGTCCGATGCCGAACAGCAGGGTCGGCAGGTAGACCCGCAGACCGAGCCGCACCGGCTCAGGTGCCGGTGGCGTCACTGTCCGGCCCTCCGGCACGGGCGCTCCCGTCCTCGTCGTCCGCCGGCAGGTCAGCGGGCCCACGGCCTGTCTCGTACTGCGTCTATACACTACATCGTGCACATCGACGGCCGGCTCCTCGACGGCCAACCCGAGCCCGAGGCGTCCGCTGCGTGAGGCACACCGCGCGACTGCCGGTGCTCGCCCTGGTCACGGTCGGCATGGCGCTGGGACTGACGGAGCTGGGCGTGCCGTCCCCCGCGCTGTTCGCGGGCCTGCTGACCGGCATGCTGCACGCGCTGCTCACCGGCCGCGAGCTGCACCCTCCGCCGCACCTGTTCACGGCCTCCCAGGGAGTCGTCGGCGTCGTCATGGGGTGCCTCGTGCAGCCCGCGACGCTGGCCGCCCTGGTCAGCTACTGGCTCCCGGTGCTGCTGGTCACCCTCAGCACCCTCGCGCTGACGGTCCTCGCGGGCCTGCTCCTCGCCCGTGTGACGGCGGTGGACCGCACCACCGCGGCCTTCGGCATGATCGCCGGCGGTGCCAGCGGCATCATCGCGCTCAGCGACGACCTGGGGGCCGACGCGCGCATCGTCGCGGTGCTGCAGTACCTGAGGATCCTGGTCATCGTCCTGCTCATGCCCCTCGCCGTCGCCGTGGTCTTCCCGGGTGGGCCCGCAGGGGCGCAGGAGGGCGCCGCACCCTCCGGAGCCTGGCCGCTGGCCGTCCTGACCGTGGCGGCGCTCGTCCTGGTCGGGACCACGCTCGGCCGGCTGGTCCGCCTCCCGGCACCTGGCCTGCTCGGTCCCCTCCTGGTCACCGCCCCGCTCGCCGGGCTCGACCTGCCCTTCACCGACGCGGTCCCGGGGCTCCTGCAGTCGGCGGCCTTCGCAGTGCTGGGGGCCCAGGTGGGGCTGCGCTTCACCGCGGCCAGCCTGCGGACGGTGCGGCGGATCCTCCCCGTCGTCCTCGCGCTGGTGGTGACCCTGGTGCTGGCCAACGCCGGCCTGGGCCTGCTGCTGAGCGCGGCCACCGACATCACGCCGCTCGACGGCTACCTGGCGACGACACCGGGGGGCCTCTACGTCGTGCTGGCCGTCGCGGCCGAGGCCGGCGCGGACAGCACCGTGGTGCTGTCCATCCAGGTGCTGCGCCTGCTGGTCATGCTGCTGCTCGCCCCCGTGCTGGCCCGGTGGCTGCTGCGCAGCTGAGCCGGCTGCGGCGGCGCGCTAGGTTCTTGCCTCCGACACGCACAGGAGGAGCTGTGGCCCGCTTCGGTCCCGCGAACGCGAACGGCGAGGTGGCCGACCGCGTGCGTGAGCGGCGCGCCGGTGCACTGACCCCGCTCGACGACGTCCTGCTGCACAGCGAGCCGCTCGCCGAGGGGTGGAACGCCCTGCTCGGCGCCGTCCGGACGGGCTTCGAGCTGCCGGCAGACCTGCGTGAGCTGGTCGTGCTGCGCGTGGCGGCGATCAACGGCGCGGACTACGAGTGGGTGGCGCACGCGCCGCTGGCCCGGGCGGCCGGCCTCGGCGAGGCACACCTCGCCGCCCTGCTCGACGGTGGCGACACGTCCGTCCTCACCGACCTGCAGCGGGCGTGCCTGGACTACACCGACGCCATGACCCGGGACATCGCGGTCCCGCAGAGCACCTTCGAGCGGGTCCGCGAGCACCTCGGCACGCGGCAGACGGTGGAGCTGACCGCCACGGTCGGTGCCTACAACCTCGTGTCGCGGTTCCTCGTCGCGATGCAGATCGAACCGACCAGCGGCGGCTGAAGGCCACCGGAGCACTCCTCCGCGGCCGTCGGCCGCCCGGTCAGGGGCCCAGGAGGAACGCCAGACGCACCGCACGCGCCGAGCGCATGTGCGTGCGTGCGGCCTGCTCCGCGCCGTCCGCGTCGTCACGCGCCAGGGCGTCGATGAGCACAGCGTGCTCCTCCAGCACCGACTGCGGCCGCCCCGGATGGGTGAAGGTGGAGGGCACACGACGCACGGCGTGCTCCACCTGGGTGAGGAAGCGCTCGAGGTAGGGGTTGCCCGCGGCCTCCCGCAGGACCCGGTGGAACGCGAGGTTCTGACGGCTCATCCGGGCCACGTCGCCGGACGTCGCGGTCACCACCATGTCCCCGTGGATCTCGCGCAGCGCCGCGACGACCCCGGGCCGCCGGCGGCCGGCGGCCAACCGCGCCGCCAGGCCCTCGAGGTCCTCGCGGACGACGTAGATGGCGAGGATGTCCTCGAGCGTCAGCGGCGCCACCACCGTGCCGTGGTGAGCGGTCTTGACCGCCAGTCCCTCGTCCGAGAGGCGGCGCAGCGCCTCGCGCACCGGGGTCCGGCTCACCTGGAACACCGCGGCCAGCTCGTCCTCGCGCAACCAGGCGGACGGGGCGAGCAGGCCGTCGAGGATCGCCTCGCGCGGACGGGGCGAGCAGGCCGTCGAGGATCGCCTCGCGCAACGCGTCCGAGACCGCTTCCGTCGTGCGACCACGCAGGTGCTGCCCCGACGCGAGGTACTGGCGCAGACGCTCGGCCGGCAGTGCGGCCGGAGCCGCCGCATCACGCACGGCGCTCGACCGGCGGGGCTCGTCGCCATCTGCAGCGCCGTGCTCCCGCGCTCCCATCGCCCGACGGTACCCCGGCCGGATCGAACCGGCTGGTGCGTCGGCTTTGGCGTTGGGGCCGTCTTGCATGCAAGATGCATTGAGACACCGGTCACCTGAGCGGCTGGCGACCCCGCCGCAGCCGTCGGCGCAGGAGCCGGGACGTTGCCTTCACCGTCCTGTGGGATATAGGTTATGCGATCTACGTGAGGAAGGTCATAGTGGAGACGACGAAGGACGGCACCGCCGTCACGCGCAGCATCGCTGCGTGGGTCGCCGGCACGACCGGGGACGACCTGCCGCCCGAGGCCCTCGCCAAGGCGCAGCAGGGGATCCTCGACACGCTCGGCGTCGCCCTGGCGGGTGCGGACCACGACGCGAGCCGGCGCATCGCCGCCGTCGTCGACGACCTGGCCGGCCAGCCGCAGTCCACGCTGATCGGCACGGCGGACCGCAGCAGCATGCAGCTGGCCGCCATGCACAACGCCTACCTGTCGCACGTCCTCGACTTCGACGACACGCACTTCGACGCGATCGTCCACGTCAACTCCCCCGTGACCGCAGCGGGCCTCGCGGTGGCCGAGCACGTCGGGGCGAGCGGTCCCGAGCTGCTGGTGGCGCAGACGGCCGGCCTCGAGGTGACCTCGCGCGTCGCGATCGCCGCCGGCGCGCAGAAGGACCACGGCTGGCACCTGACCGGCACCGCCGGCGCGCTCGGGGCGGCAGCGAGCGCCGCCCGGCTGCTCGGACTGGACGCGGAGCAGACCGCGCACGCGCTGGGCATCGCGAGCACCCTGTCGAGCGGCCTGCGCGGGCACCGCGGCACCATGACCAAGGCCATGAACCCGGCCAACGCCGCGTCCAACGGCGTCGTCGCCGCCGTCGCTGCACGGCGCGGCATGACGGCGTCCACGACGATCCTGGAGCAGCCGGGGGTCGGCTACTTCCGGACGCACGGAGCTCCCGAGGCCCCTGAGCTCGCCGACGACCTCGGCACCCGGCACCGGATGCTCGACTGGGACCCCAAGCCCTACCCGTGCGGAGTCGTCATCCACCCGGCCATCGACGCAGCGCTCGCGCTGCTCGAGCAGGGCGTGCAGGCGTCGTCCATCGCCTCGCTCGAGCTGCTCGTCAGCCCGCTCGCCCTCAGCATCACGGGCAACCGCGCTCCGCGCGACGGCCTGCAGTCCAAGTTCAGCGTCCACCACGCCACCGCCACCGCGCTGCTGGCCGGGTCGGTGCTGCCGGTGCACTTCGAGGACGCGTGGGTGCAGCGACCGGACGTGCTCGACCTGCGGTCGCGCATCTCCGGCACGCCCGTGGACAGCACGTCGCGCGACGACGCGGAGGTCGTCGCCGTGCTGCACGACGGTCGGCGCGTGTCGGCCACCGCCACGGCCCGCGGCACCCGGCAGCGCCGGATGACCACGGCCGAGGTGCAGCAGAAGTTCACGCTGCTCGTCGCACCCCTGCTGGGCGAGCCGGGCGCGCAGGCCGTCGTCGACGCCGTCGACGGGCTGGCGTCCGCGAGCGACGTCGGCAGCCTCCTGCGGGCGTGCGCGGTGCCGGCGTGAAGCGGGTCGACCTGGGCGTCGGGATCTTCTTCGTCGTCCTCGGGCTGTTCGTGGTCTACGCCGCTCAGGACCTCGCCGTCTTCACCCGCAACTCGCCCGGGCCGGGCTTCCTGCCCCGCGGCCTCGCCATCATCTTCATCGTCACCGGCTCGGTCCTCGCGGTGAAGCAGTTCGTGCGCCCCTCCACCGGCTCGGCGCCCAGCATGGACCCGGCGGGCACCGGTCGCGTGGTCGCCATCTTCGTGCTGCTGGGCATCGTCATCGCCACGATGGAGCCGCTCGGCTTCATCGTGTCGATGCTCATCCTCATGGCCGGCGTCATGTTCGGCATCGAGCGCACCTTCACCAAGACCGCCATCCTCACCGTCGCACTGGTGCCCGTCGCGTTCTGGACGCTGTTCGCGGTGCTCCTCGGAGTGCGCCTCCCCGAGGGCCTCCTCTACTTCTAGTTCGGACCCGGACGCTGCGGCGCCGGGACGATGCGTTGGGAGCACCTGCATGCTCGACTCTCTGAACAGCCTCGCCGGCGGTTTCGCCACGGCGCTCACGCCGATGAACCTGCTGCTCGCGCTGATCGGTGTCACGCTCGGCACGATCGTCGGCGTCCTGCCAGGGCTCGGGCCCTCGGCGACGCTGGCGATCCTGCTGCCCGTGACCTTCGGCCTGCCGCCGGAGGGCACGCTCATCATGATGGCCGGGCTGTACTACGGCGCGAAGTACGGCGGATCGACCACCGCCATCCTGCTGAACATCCCGGGCGAGTCGGCCTCCATCATGACCACGATCGACGGCTACGCCCTCGCCAAGCAGGGCAAAGCCGGGCCGGCGCTGGGCATCGCCGCCATCTCCTCCTTCGTCGCCGGGACCGTCGGCGTCATCGGGCTGACGTTCCTCGCCCCGGTCGTCGCGGACTTCGCGGTGAGCTTCGGTCCACCGGAGTTCTTCGCGCTCACCGTCTTCGGCCTGACGACCATCGTGCTGCTGGCGGGCGACTCGGTCCTCAAGGGCATCCTGGCCACCGCCCTGGGCCTGCTGCTGGCGACCGTCGGCGCCGACATCGTCTCGGGCCAGGCGCGGTTCGTCTTCGGGCAGATCGAGCTGCTCGACGGCATCGACTTCATCATCGTCGCGATCGGCGTGTTCGCCGTCGCGGAGGTGCTGAGCAACGTGGAGCACCAGGCGAGCACCACGATCTTCGCCGTCCCTCGCAAGTTCCGCGAGCTGATGCCCACCTGGGCCGACATCAAGTACTGCCGCACGGCGTTCGCCCAGAGCTCGGTCATCGGCTTCTTCGTCGGCGTCCTCCCCGGCGCCGGCTCCACCATCGCGTCGTTCATCTCCTACGGGCTGCAGAAGCGCATCTCCAAGCACCCGGAGGACTTCGGCAACGGCGCGATGGACGGCGTGGCGGCGCCGGAGGGCGCCAACAACTCCGAGACGGGCGGTGCGATGGTGCCGCTGCTGACGCTCGGCATCCCCGGCTCCGCAGCGACGGCGGTCATGCTGGCCGCGCTCATCATCTACGGCTTCCGCCCCGGCCCACAGCTGTTCACGGAACAGCCCGACCTCGTGTGGGCGATCATCGCGAGCATGTACATCGGGAACCTGATGTGCGTCGTGCTCAACCTGCCGCTGGTGCCGGTCTTCGCCAGCATCCTGCGCATCCCGTACGTCTACCTCTACCCGGGCATCCTCGTCGTCTGCCTGGTCGGGGTCTACAGCCTGAGCGGGAGCGTGTACGACCTGTGGCTGTTCCTGGGCTTCGCCCTCGCCGGCTACCTCGCGCGCAAGGTCGACCTGCCCCCGGCCCCGCTGCTGCTCGCCTTCGTCCTCGGCTCGCTCGCCGAGCGCGCCCTGACGCAGTCCCTGGTCATCTCGGACGGCGACGCCACCATCTTCTTCCAGCGGCCCATCGCGCTGGTGCTGCTGGTCCTGGCCGTCCTGCTGCTCGTGTCCACCCTGTTCGGCAAGACGGACACCTTCAGGAAGAAGGTGCTGGAGGAGGAGGACTGACCGCGCCCGACCGACCTGACGCACGCACCCTCGGACGAGACCAAAGGACCCACACATGAGCACATCCAGGACCCTCCGGCATCGTGCCGCGATCGTCGGCACAGCGTTGACCCTGGCCGTCACGGCGGCCTGCGGCGGAGGCGACGACGAGGCCGCGTCGGGCGGCGGCGGCGAGAGCTTCTCCCCGCCCGACCAGGTGGACGTCGTCGTCCACACCGCGCCCGGTGGCGGCGCGGACCTGCTGGCCCGCGAGATCATCAGCCTCATGGAGGAGGAGGAGATCATCGATCCGGGCGCGTGGACGGTCGACAACCGGGACGGTGGAGGCAGCGCCGTCGCCCTGTCCTACCTGCAGGAGCAGGAGGGCCGGGACGACCTGCTCGCCTTCTCCAGCAACGTCTACA
>Ga0210040_10002351_pt1 | contig 26771 bp, 27 predicted proteins | sample CryGeyCG12114_NA_FD_185462 | JGI IMG/M metagenome (GOLD analysis project Ga0210040, IMG submission 185462) | Groundwater microbial communities from aquifer - Crystal Geyser CG19_WC_8/21/14_NA (SPAdes) (version 2) | ecosystem: Environmental > Aquatic > Deep subsurface > Groundwater | place: USA... | reverse complement strand
GGGACGAGGACCGCGGTCGTCGACACCTGGCTGTGCAGGGCACCGTCACCTTGACGAACCCGACGAACCGGATCAACGTGCCCGCGGCATCGGTGGTGGTCGTCCTCCAGGCCGGATACCCGACTCGGTCGGTGGCGTGCCGGTGGCTCCACCCACCCGACGGGACGACGTGGGGGCGCTACTGCTGGTACCTGCTCGCCACGACGAGTCCGTACGGGGACCACGACGACCTGGTGGCGCTGCAACCCGGCGAGCAGCGGCTCCGCGCCCTCGCCACGAGAGCCGGTGGTCCCGGGCTCCGGGTGGCCGGGACAGACGTGGACGAGGCGAGTGCGGTTCTCCGCAGGCCGGCCGTCGTCGTGGCGGCCACCTCTCCTGTCGGCTACCACGGGACACGGCTTCGAGCCGGGTGTGAGACGGACGCCACGGTCCCCGGTCCCGCACCATCACGAGCGCGGCCTGCCGTGACCCAGAACGCTGTGGTGGCTGCGACGAGCAAGATCGCCTGCCAGGACTTCCAGTACCTGGGCCCATGACCTCGACGACCCCGGTCGGCGTGCAGAACGCCCCTCGGTCCACCTCCCCGCGCACACCTGTGTCGCTACCCTGCCGGGCATGGCGACGGAGCAGGACGTCCGGAGGATCGCGACGGCTCTTCCCGGGGTGACCGAGGAGCTCTGGTACGGGACGCCCGGTTACAAGGTGGCGGGCAAGGGCTTCCTCCGGCTGCGGACAGAGGCGGAGGGGTCTCTGGTCGTCCTCGTCGCGGACGAGGGCGAGAAGACCGCCTTGATCAGCAGCAACCCCGCGACCTTCTCCACCACCCCTCACTACGACGGTCACCCGGTCGTGCTGGTGGACCTCGACACCGTGGAGGTCGACGAGCTCGAGGAGCTGATCACGGAGTCGTGGCGGCAGAAGGCGCCGACCAGGCTGGCCGCCGAGCTGGACGGGCGCTCGAACAGCTGACCCGACCCGCACCAGGACCTTCCCGGCCGCGGGCCGCCACCACGGCCACCCACCGCAGTCTCGTGCCGACCTGCTGCCGGACGGCTGCAGTCCGTCGTAGCTGTGCAGTCTCTAGCAGCTGACGCCCGCGGCCTTGATCTCGCCGCGTTCCGGTGCTGGCCCGGACGGAGCCGGTACGGCGGAGAAGGTCGCCGGAGCTCGGAACCGTGACGTGCGATCAAGCGGCGAGACGATGGCGAGGGCGGGTCCGACGACGTCGGACTCGGGGACGAACGCGCCCTGCCCGCGGCCGAGTGGGGACATGTCGGACAGGTGGCAGCGCGAGTCGAGGCTGTCGTCGCGGTGGTCACCCATCACGAAGATGTGATCGCGGGGCACCACCACGCTGAACCCCACCTCCGACGGCGCGACCTGCTCACCCGCCGAGCTGGTGTACAGGTAGGACGTCTCGTCGAGGGCGGTGCCGTTGACGGTGACGCGCCCGGCGTCGTCGCAGCAGACCACGGTGTCGCCGGGCAGCCCGATCGCGCGCTTGATGAGGTGGCCCGGTGAGCTCGCGTTCGGGATCCCGATGAGGTCGAGCAGGCGGTCGACGGGGCGGGCGTCCTCGGGATCGGGCAGCCAGTGGGCGGGGTCCTCGAACACGACCACGTCGCCGCGGTGGAAGTCGGTCACCTTCTGCACGACGACACGGTCGCCCTCGAGCAGGGTGTTCTGCATCGACGCGGACGGGATGATGAACATCTGCCCCACGAACGCCCGCAGCAACGAGCTGACGATGAGGGCACCCACGACGACGAAGGCCAGCTCCCTGAGGAAGGCCAGCCCCCCGGTGCGACGCCGAACCCGGCCGTGGGCGGTGCCAGGGCTGGCGGCGCCCTCGGTCGGGCTGTCGGGGGTGCGGTCGTCGGTCGTGATGTCCGGTCTCCTCGTGGGCTCTCGGTCACCGTAGTTGCGAAGTCGTCGCTCGAGGTCCTGCAACGCGCTGACCGCTCGGCCGGACCGGTTTCCGATGGCTCCGTCAGCGCTTTCGCGCAGGACGGCGAGGTGACCGTCGTGCCGTGCCCTCTCCTCGGTCAGGTCGGGCGGGACCGATCTCGGTGTGAGCGTCCCTGACCAAGGGGGAGCACGAGCCGGGCGAGGTCTCCTCGTTCGCGGCGTCTGCCGTCTGCCGGCCGGCGCCCGATCCGGCGTGGTCGAGGTGCAGGGTGTTCGAGGTCCGAGCGTCCCGAGCGGGGTTGTGGACCCCGAGGAGGGCGCCACGGCGGGGTCGCCGCTCGGCCGCGGTCTGCGGCACCCGGTCTGCCCGCGCCGTGCTGCCCTCCCAGCTCCTCACCGGGGCCAGGCACCGTCGAAGCAGATCAGCACCCGCGGCTCACCGCCCGGGTCCTCGACCACGCCGCCGTCGCCCGGGCGCGTGCCCTCGTCCAGCACCGCGCCGGTCCGGGGGTCGAGCAGCCGGTAGTGCCAGGGCACCCGGCCCTCGGCGTCCAGGAAGACCGTGCGGCCGCCGTGCTCGAGGTAGCCGACGTAGAGCACCCCGGGGTCGAGCAGGCCACGCGTCCCGAGCGAGACGTCCCAGCAGGGGACCAGGTCCGTGGTGGGCAGCCCGGCGAGGATCTGCCCGACCAGCCCGACGTAGCGGCTGCCCTCGAAGGTGAGCGCCTCGCGCCAGCCGGCGTCCGGGGCGAGGAAGAACGGCTCGTGACCCGGCTCGGAGGCCGAGGTCCGCCACTGCCAGAGGCTGCCGGCACCGTAGGCGACGCCCATCGTCGCCCCGGCGCACAGGTTGCTCCACGCCTCGTGGCCCTGCCACCACCCCGCACCGTTGCCGTGCCGCCCCGTGTGCTCGTAGGTCGGCTCGCCGTTCATCACCGGCCGGGCCGGGCTGTTCCGCCACATGTCCGCGACCCGTTCGGGGACGTGCTCGCCGCCGTGGCCGGTCTGACACCACTGGAAGTCCAGCCAGTCGGCGTCCTGGTGGGCGTGGTTGCGGGCGTGCGGGCGGTGGTGGAGCCCGGTCGGCTGGCCGTAGCAGTCCCAGTGCTGCACCTCCTGCCCGCCGGCCTCGACCTGCGGCTCGGCACCCGACCCGTCGGCTCCCACCAGGTAGAGAACGGGGCCGGCGCCGTAGCGGGCGACGAGGTAGCGGCAGTAGCGGGCGTACTCCGGCGGCGGCACCACCGTGCCGGCCACGCCGAGCCCCTTCCACCCGAACCCCTGGAACACCGGCTGCAGGACGGGGGTGATCCCGTGGTCCACCAGCACGGCCACCAGCCGGTCCAGGTAGCGGAAGTAGTCCGGCCGGAGGAGGGCCAGGTGCCCCGACGGCAGGTCCTCGAACCCGACGTCGAAACCCAGGTCGACGCCGCGGGCGCGAGGGCCGACGGCCCTCATGTCGGGTTGCACGCTCATCAGCAGCGCGGCGTTGAACCCCTTGGCCGCACGGTCGCGGGCGTAGTCCGCGGCGTCCTCCACCGTGGCCCGCCAGGGCAGGGCCCACGGGGTGTCGGCCACGACGAGCGCGCTCGTCCCGTCGGCGTGCACCAGGGCGCGGCCGCCCGGCGCGACCCGGAGGAAGCCGTGCCGCAGGGCCGGGTGGGGGTGGTCCCGGTCGGGACCCACCACGACCAGGCTGCCCTCGCCGAGCACCGACCGGCGACCGGCCCCCTCGGCGTGCGCGGTCCAGGTCCAGGTGCCGTCGGGCTGGGTGGAGGCGAAACGCAGCGCCCAACCGCGGTCCCCGTCGTGGAAGGCGGGCCGGGTCAGCCGCTCGCCCGAGGAGTGCGTCAGCTCCACCCAGGCCTGCACCTCGGTGTACGGGTTCTCGGCGGCCGGCCCCCTCCCCAGGTCGAGCTCCACGCAGCCCCACTGCGGCGCTGTGGTCATCGGTCGGTCCTCCTCCTGCTGGTCGGGTGTGCCCGACGACGTGCGACGTCGCGGTGGTGGTGGCACGGCGGACCCGGTCGATGAGCAGCGGACCTAGCGGATGGCATGCCAGTGGGTACGCTGACGGCACCTCGACCGAAGGAGGGGCCATGGCAGCAGACTTCACGCCGTTGACCCGGCAGCCGTCCCTGGCGGCGCAGGTCACCAGCCAGATGCTGGCCGCGATCTTCGACGGTGCCACTACGGTGGGCGACGAGCTGCCCTCCGAGCGCGACCTCAGCCTGCAGTTCGGGGTCTCCCGAACGGTGGTGCGCGAGGCCCTCCGCGGCCTGCAGGCCAAGGGTGTGGTGGAGGTCCAGACCGGTCGTGCCGCCCGGGTGGTGGCCGTGCCCGCCTCGATGGTGTCGGAGATCGTGCAGCTCTACGTGCGCGGCGCCCAGTCCCAGGACCTGCTGGCGGCAGATGCCATCGCCGAGGTGCGGACCACCCTCGAGCTGCGGATGAGCGAGCTGGCGGCGGTCAACGCGAGCCCGGCCGACCTCGAGCTGATCGCCGCCTCGGTGGCGGCGATGGGTGGCTCGGCGGACGCCGACGAGGCCGCCCGCCACGACACCCAGTTCCACCAGCTGCTCGCCGCCGCCACCCACAACCCGCTCTACGTCACCCTGCTGGACTCGATCAACCCGGTGGTGGCGCCCTACCGGCTGAGCTCGCTGGGCCTGCCCGGCCGGATCGAGATGGCCACCCGCCAGCACCTCGGCGTGCTCGAGGCGCTGCGCACCGGTGACCCGGTCACCACCCGGCAGGCGATGGAGAGCCACCTCGACGACTCGCGGCAGTTCTACCGGTAGCGCGCGCGACAACCCGCGCTCAGCCCTTGGTCGCCCCGGCGGTGAGCCCGCCGACGATGTAGCGCTGCAGCAGGATGTAGGCGACCAGGATCGGCACCACCGCGATCAGGATGCCGGCCGCCAGACCCGTGTTGTTGCTGGAGAACTGGCCCTGGAAGTTGAGCAGCCCCACCGGGATCGTCTTGTGGGCGTCGGAGTTCAGGATGATCAGCGCGAACAGCAGCTCGTTCCAGGTCGAGACCGCGTCGAGGATCCCCACCGTCACCAGGGCCGGCGCCGACAGCGGCAGCATGATCGTCCAGAAGATGCGCCAGTTGCTGGCCCCGTCGATCCGGGCGGCCTCGACGATCTCGTTCGGCACCTGGCGGAAGAACGACTGCAGCACCAGCACCTCGAACGGGATCCCGAAGGCGAGGTAGGGACCCACGAGGCCCAGCAGGCTGTCGGTGATCCCGGCGCTGCGCAGCATGATGAAGATCGGCACCAGGGTGATGTAGATCGGGATCGTCAGTCCCATGAAGACCGCGAACATGATCGTCTTGCGGAACCGCATCCGCAGCTTGCTGAGCGCGAACGCCAGCATGGCCGAGATCAGCACGCCGAGCGGGACCTTCATCAACGCCAGCAGGGCACTGTTGCGGTAGGTGGCCGCGAAGTTGCCGATGCCCCAGGCCTCGCCGAAGTTCGACAGGGTGAAGTCCGCGGGCCAGGAGAGCGGCCCGCGGGCGATGAAGTCCGACAGCGGCCGCAGGCTCGTGGTGACCAGCAGCACCAGCGGCGCGATCCAGATCACCGCCACGATGGTGAGGACGACGGTCATCGCCACCCCACCCCGGGGACGGGGACGGTGCTGCAGCGGGTCGGGGCCACCCACCACGGCGTCGGGCAGGGCGGCGACCGGGGCGATCGAGCTCATGAGGACTGCTCCTTCGTCTGGGAGATGACGTAGGGGATGCTCACGGCCAGCGCGACGACGGTGATCACGACGGCGATCGCCGTCCCGTAGCCGGCCTGGTAGTACTGGAAGACGTTGGCGTACATCCAGGTCCCCATCACCTGCGTGGAGGTGCCGGGCCCGCCGTAGGTCATCGCGTAGATCATGTCGAAGACCTTGAACGAGTCGATCAGCGACAGCGCCAGCACGATGTAGTGCGCGGGCCGCAGGCTCGGCATGGTGATGTACCAGAACTGCTGCCACCGGGTGGCGCCGTCGACGGTCGCCGCCTCGTACATCTCGGTGTTGATCCCTTGCAGGGCGGCGAGGTAGAGCAGCATCGGGAAGCCGGTCCGCAGCCAGATCGCCGGCACCATGACCGCGGCGAGCGCGGTCGAGTCCTGGCCCAGCCAGGGCTGGGCCAGCCCGTCGAGACCGACGGTGCGCAGGAAGACGTTGATCGCCCCGTACTGCGGGTTGTACAGCCAGCCCCAGATGGACGCGATCGAGACCAGCGGCAGCACCGCGGGGGTGTAGAAGATCAGCCGGAGCACCGGCTTGCCGCGGACCTTGCCGTTCAGCACGATGGCCAGCAGCAGCCCCAGGACCAGCGGGACCACCAGCGTGACCGCGGTCCAGACCAGGTTGTTGCGGGCGGCCTGGAGCACGACCGGGTCCTTGGTGAGGGCCACGTAGTTGTCGAACCACACGACGTCGTAGGAGGGGCTCAGCCCGTCCCAGTTGGTCAGGCTGAACCACAGCGACGTCACGGCCGGGTAGACGAGGAACACCACGTAGACCGCCAGGGCGGGCAGGGCGAACAGCCAGGGGCTGAGCCCGCCGCCCCGCCGCCGCCGACGGGTGGCGGCGGCGGGCGGTGCGGCGCTGCGAGGGACCGTGACGGCGACCACCAGTCGCCTACTTCTCGACCCAGGCGGAGACGATGCCCTGCATCTTCTTGGCGGCCTCGGCCGGGCTGATCGAGCCCTGCAGGATGTCGCTCTGCACGGCGAAGTACTGGTCGGCCTGCTGCTTGGGGAAGGCCTGGTCCAGCACGACGTAGAAGGGGCTGGTCTTGCTGATCTCGGCCCACTTCGCCGCGAGCGGCAGCTTCGTCTTGTCCGGCTCGGCTCCGGTCACGGTGGAGGAGGTGTTCTGCAGCGACTTCTGCGTCTCGGGCTTGATGATGAAGTCCAGCAGCTCAGCGGCCTTGTCCCTGTTGCCGGAGTTCGCGTTGATCATGTAGCCCTCGACGAAGCCGGAGTGCCGGGCCGGGGTGTGGTCGGTCGGCAGCAGGAAGGTGCCGAAGTCCGACGCCGGCTTCTTCGACTCCAGGATGGCCTGGGTCTCGGTCCAGGTGCCGGTGATCGTGTAGGCGTTCTTGCCCTGCACGTAGCCGGGCTCGACGTCGGAGGGGTCCAGACCGAGCGCGCCCTCGGGGATCCACTTCCGGTCCTGCCACTTCTTGAACTTCGTGAACGCGTCCACGACCGCGGGCTGGTCCCAGCTCTCCTCGCCGCTGAGCAGCTTGTCGTGCAGCTCGGGGCCGGCGGAGGTCTCGAGCAGGTACTCGAAGAGACGCATGATGTCCCAGCCGAACTTGCCCGCCACCCCGCACGGGGTGATGTCGGCGGCCACCAGCTTGTCGTTGGCCTCCTCCAGCTCGGCGTAGCTGGTGGGCGGCCCGCTGACCCCGGCCTTCTCGAAGAGGCTCTTGTTGTACCAGGCGCCCATCGCCGCCGCGATGAACGGCAGCCCGGCCTTCATGCCGTCGAAGGTCATACCGGCGACGGCGTTGGCGTTCACGGTGCTGTCCCAGCCGAACTTGGCGTAGTAGGGCGCGAGGTCGGCGGCCTGCTTGGCCTTGGCGAAGGGGCTGCCGATCTGGCCGCCCCAGATCCGCCAGACGTCGGGGCCCTTGCCGCCGAGCAGCTCGGTCCGGAGCTTGTCGGGGTAGACCGCGGCACCGGAGCCGGGCAGGCTGTCGACGGTCGTGGTGGTGCCGGCCTGCGCGTCGAACTTCTTCACCGTGGCGCGCAGCAGGTCGATGGTGGTGTCGTCCTCGTAGGTGAACAGCCGCAGCTCGTTGCTGACCGGGGCGGAGGCTCCACCTCCGCTCCCGCTGCTGCCGGCTCCCGTGCAGGCGCTCAGCCCGTACAGGGCCGCCGCCGAGGCGGAGCCTCCGAGGAACAGCCGGCGCGAGATGTCTCTGCTGGTCATGACGGTCTCCTTGGTGTGCGGACGTGGCGTCCTGGGTTGGTGGGGCGGGCAGCCGGGGTGGCTCAGCCGGTCGGTGCGGTGGACCGGCGGGCGAAGCGGCGGATCTTGGCGAACATGTCCTCGAGCAGGAAGCGGACGTCGACCGACTCGCAGACGCGGACCGGGTGCCCGGAGCCGGGGACGTGGTGGCCCTCGGCGCCGAAGCGGGGCGCGGGCACCGTGCGGAAGGTGCCGCCCCGGGAGAACAGCACCAGGCTGATCGCGGGGGAGTCCCCGAGCGAGCGCGACTCGATCGGCTCGGAGTTGAAGGCGTCGTTGAACTCGTGCACCTGCCGGACCAGGTACTCCCCGAGAGGTCCGGCGTCACCGATCTTCTCCTCCAGCTCGGCGTAGCCGACCGAGACGGCGGAGTAGACGTTGCTCGGCACCTGCCAGATCTCGATGCCCGAGTCGAAGACGACGTTGGCGGCGGCGATGTCGTTGGAGAGGTTGAACTCCACCCCCGGGTAGGTCTCCACGCCGCCGTAGCCGACCCCGCCGATCCAGATGACCACGACCGGCCGCTGCACGATCGCGGGGTCGAGCAGGATGGCCGAGGCCATGTCGGTGAGCGGGCCGAGGAAGGTGACGTACAGCGGGTCCTCCGGGCTGGCCAGCCGGGACTCCTCGATGATCAGCCGGGCTCCGTCGGAGTCGGCCGGGGTCGTCTCGTCCGCGATGGCGCCGGGAGCCCCGTCGGCCACGGTGACCTGCCCCTGCATGCCCAGCAGGTCGAGCAGCAGGTCGACCTCCTCGCGGGACTCGGCCAGGCTCCGGTTGCTGCGGCGGGTGCCGAAGTGCGCCGGGACCAGGCCGCGGACGTCGAGCATGGGGGACAGCAGTGCGTGCACGATCGCGAACTGGTCGTCCGCCTCGTTCTTGGCGTCGGTGTCGACGATCACGCGGCGGCGGTCGGGCCTGGTCATCGGGCTCCTGTCATCTGAGGGAGGGGTGGGACCGCGCGGGAGCGCAGCCAGGTGGTCAGGTGGTGGACGCTCTGCTCGGCCCAACGGCGCTCGAGCTCGACCGTCGCGGCGACGTCGGCCTGCCGGGGCGTCCACAGCTCGACCACGGCGGTGACCGGGCGGTCCGGGGGGACGGCGGCGAAGAGCCGGTCCAGGTCCAGCCGGCCGCCCCCGACGGGCCGGCCCCGGACGTCGAAGCCGAGGCTGGAGTTCGACCGCTCGACGGTGAAGTCCTTGACGTGCACGTTCACCGCGTACGGCCCGAGCGTCGCGACCACCACGTCGGGCCCCTCGAGGGCGCCGAGGGAGTTGACGGTGTCGAGGCAGATGCCGACCCAGCCGGTGCCGAGCTCCTCGACGACGGCGGCCAGCACCGCGCTGGGCAGCCGGTCGTGGTTCTCGATCGCCAGCGTGACGCCGGCCCGGCGGAACGCCTGCTCGTGCCCCCGCAGGGTGGCCACGATCTCCGCCGGCGCCGGCTCGTGGCCGCCGCGGTCGACGACCACCCGCAGGATCGGGGAGCCGAGCGCGACCGCGATGGCGAGGTGGCTCTCGAGCACCTCCGCGGCGATCCCCCGGGTGCCGACCTCGAGGTCGACCCCCAGGTCGTCCGCCCGGCCCCGCAGCCGCTCCAGCTCCGCCCGCGTCAGGTGGTCGAGCGGCAGGTTGTCGGCGATCTGGACCACCGGCACGCCGAGCTCGACGGCCCGGTCGAGGAGGTCGTCGTGGGTCAGCGGCGCCGGCACCGGCGCGTCCGCCATCCCCACGGCCCAGGGGAAGGTGAACGAGGACAGGCCGACCCGCCGCCGGTCAGGCGCCACCGGTGATCTCCCGCACGCTCGCCAGCACCGACTCGGGGTTGAACACGTCCTCCCACTCGGGGCGGAACAGCGCGTCCTTGGCCTTGCTGAGCGCCATCGCCGCGCCCTCGCTGAGCTGCCAGTCCAGCTGGCCGAAGATCAGCGCGATGCCGATCTGCAGGTGGCCCATGCAGAAGTCACGGGCGGCGGCCTCCGGCACCCCGGCCGCGATCACCTTGCCCAGCCCCTCGTGGATGAGGGAGATGCAGCCGTTGGTCAGGGTCTCGCTCAGCGCGGGCTCGAGCAGGGCCATCTGCGCCACCGTGATCCGGTGGCAGGCGCTGATCGGGGCGAACATGTCGGTCGCCACCTGCTGCACCAGGGTGGCGTCCTCCTCCGCACCCCACGCCATGGCGAAGACGAGGGCCTGGGAGGCCAGCCCGCCGCCCCAGTAGTCCCGGCGGGCGGCCGGGCTCGTCTCCTCCATCAGGCTGTAGAGCGGGGGGTGCGTCGGGTGGGTGACGAAGCAGCTGACGTCGTCGCGGTGCAGGATCCGGTCGGCGGCGATCGCGGCCGGGTCCAGGAACAGCAGCCGGGTGCCCGGGTCGAGCCGGGGGATGACGTCGGCCGCCACGTGCCGCACGATCTTGTCCGGCACGGCGAACACCACGACGTCCGCACCGGCCAGGGCGTCGGCCTGCTCGCTCACCTCGACGCCCGCCTCGGCCAGCAGGGCGCGTCCCCGCTCACCCGGCTCGACGTAGGTCAGCGCGTACTGGTCGAGCTCGCGCAGCGGGCCGGCGATGCGGCGGCCCATGTTGCCGCCCGCGCCCAGGATGGTCACTCGGGTCACAGCGTGTTCCTCTCGAGAGGGGGTCGGGTGGGCGGGCTCCGGTCGGCCCGGCGCGGTCAGCGCCACAGCACGTGCACCAGGTCGTCGGTGGTGTCGGGCTGCTCGAAGACCGACTGCTCGCCCTGCCGGCTCCAGGCCACGAAGTCGCGCCGACCCCGGGCCAGGTCCCAGGTCTCGACCGACCAGCCGGTGAGGTCCAGGCCCAGCCGCAGCCGGAACGCCTGCGGCAGGTACGCCACCGCGCGCCGCCCGTCGGGGCTGACCGAGAAGCGGGCCCCGCTCCGGTCGTCGACGACCAGGTCCTGGCGGGGCCGCAGGTCGTAGAGGCCGTGGGCCTCGACCAGCCGGCGGAGCAGGCCGACGTCCCAGGCCCCGGGCAGCTCGAGGGCGCGCGCGGCGGGCAGCGGGATGCCCGAGAAGTGCTCGCCGTTGAACTCCTCGCCCACCCGGTGCCAGGACCAGGCGCCGTGGGCGGCGTAGCCGAGACCGGCTCCGGCGCCGGAGAGCAGCCCCGACCAGGAGGCGCGCCGGACGTTGCGGGCGTCGTGGCGCTCACGGCCGCCGCCGAACCCGTGGCCCTCGTAGCAGGGCTCCATGCTGAGCACCGGCTTGGTCGGGGTCAGGGCGGCGTAGCGCTCGGGGAGGGCGACCGAGCGCTCCTCCCAGCCGTCGTCGTGGCCGGCCTGGTAGGCGAAGACGTCCAGCGCGGGGTCCTCGACCCAGTCCTGCGGCAGGACCGCCCCCGGGTTGCTGTGCACGGTGGTCAGGCAGCCCGGTGCGCCGTCGCGGACCTGGTGCAGGGCGCTGCGGTAGCGGGCGAGCGCGACGGGGGAGTCCAGGCTGTCGTCGCCGCTGATGCAGAACACCGGACCCAGGTCGGCGAAGCTGGCCAGCACCTGGGCGACGTAGGTCTGCGTCTGCGCGTCGTCCAGCGCCAGCTCCGGGGTCTTGGCCGAGCCCCAGGTGTCGGGCACGTAGTTGCACCACAGCACGACCAGGACGGCGGTCAGACCGAGCTCGTGCGCGGTCGCGACCATGGCCCGCGCCCGGGCGAAGTAGTCGGCGTCGAGGTGGTCGAGATCCCAGGAGCCGTTCTCCCGCACCGCGAACGGGGACCGGGCGCCGCCGCCCAGCGAGCGGTCGTGCGCGATCGGCAGCACCGAGATCTGCACCGCGTTGAAGCCCTGCCGGCGCCGGAGCCGCAGTGCGTCGACCCACTCCGCCTCGTCCATCCGGCTGAAGGCCGCCCACAGCGTGTCGCCCAGCAGGAAGAGCGGCTGCCCGTCCCGGACCAGGTGGTGGCCGGACGGGGCCACCGTCAGCGGTCCAGGAGCGCCCGGACCGGCGGTGGGCGGACCGGCGGTGGCCGGACCGGGTGTGCGGTGGTGATCCATGAGTCGTCCCTGACTACTGGTCTACTGGCATGCCACACGATGGCCCATGAGGGCCGGGGTTGGCAAGGGGTCGACGGGGGCGAGATCAGGCAGGGGACAGCAGCGCGCGGAGCGGGCGGCTGGCGCTGTCGTCCCAGCCGCGGAACAGCTCCGGCCCCGACGTCAGCGGCTCGGGGTCGCCGAGCAGCGGGGCCACGTCGAGGTGCCCGGAGCTCAGCCAGGCGACGGCGTCGGCGTACGAGCGCCGGGAGTACTGCGCGCTGCCCTGCACGGTGAGGTCGTGCTGGACCAGCAGCTCCACCGACAGCGGCGCCGACGCCGCGCCGAGGCCGACCACCACCACCTGCCCGCCCACCCGGACGTGCCGCAGGGCGACCCCGAGGGACTCCTCGGTGGCGACGCAGTCCACCACCGCGTCGTAGCGGTCGGTCGGGGCCAGCTCGTCCTGCCGCTGGGTGGCCAGGCCGAGCGCGCGCACCAGCCGGCCGCGGCGTTCGTCGGTCTCGGTGACGGCCACGCGCGCGCCGCCCCGCTGGGCCGACCAGGCCGCCGCCAGGGCGACCGGCCCGCTGCCGACCACCAGGACGGAGCTCCCCGGCAGCACCAGCCGGCCGACGGCGTGCAGCCCGACGGCCAGCGGTTCGGCGAACGCCCCCCACGCCAGCGGTGCCGGTCCGCTCCAGCGGACCAGCGCGGTCGCGGGGGCGACCAGCAGGTCGGCGAACCCGCCGGGCAGGTGCGGGACGCAGCCGAGCAGGGCCTTGTCGGGGCAGCGCTGCGGCTCCCCGGCGCGGCACGCGGGGCAGTGGTCGCAGCCCAGCACCGGGTTGACGGCGACCCGCTCGCCCCGCCACCGCGGGTCGACGCCCGGACCCAGCCGGGCGACGGTCCCGCTGACCTCGTGGCCCATCACGGTTCCGGGGCGCCGCCGGTCGTTGGTCCCGCGGTAGCCGTGCAGGTCGCTGCCGCAGACGCCGGCCGCCACCACCTGGACCACCACCTGACCGGGGCCGGGCTCCGGCGGCGCGACCTCCTCGACCCGCAGGTCGAACGGGCCGGCGAGCAGCAGACGCCTCACGGACGACGATGGTGGCAGAGGGGCGGGAGGCCCGGCCGGGCCGCCGGGATCAGCCCTGGGCCTCCGGCTGCTGCGGGGAGGAGCGGATCAGCCCGACGTCCTCGAGCTCCTCGGCGAAGCCGGCGCCGTCCGGGGCGTAGCGCCAGGGGACGCTCGGCGCGTCCGCGGGGGAGTGCACCCGGGCGGCGCTGCCGGCCAGGACGGCCTCGCCCGGGCTGAGCTGGCGGATGCAGACCGCCCGCACCCGGTCGGGGTGCTCGGTCAGGAAGTGGCTGTAGATCTCCTCGTCGTGCTGCCCGTCGTCGCCGACCAGCAGCCACCGCACCCGGGGGAACTCCCGGGCCAGCCGCTCGAGGTTGTGGCGCTTGTGGTCCTGCCCGCTGCGGAACCAGCGGTCGGCCGTCGGGCCCCAGTCGGTGAGCAGCAGGGCGCCGGCCGGGTAGAGGTTGCGGTTGAGGAACCGGGTCAGCGTCGGTGCGACGTTCCACGCCCCGGTGGACAGGTAGATCACCGGGGCGCCCCGGTACTGGTCGGTCAGCCGCTCGTAGAGGACGGGCATGCCGGGGGTGCTGGAGCGGGCGTGCTCGTTGACCACGAACGTGTGCCAGGCCGCCAGCAGCGGACGGGGCAGGGCCGTCACCATCACCGTGTCGTCGATGTCGGACACCAGCCCGAACTCGACGTCGTCGCCGACCACGAACACGTCGGCGTGCACCGGGGCGGAGCCCTCCACCACCAGCTCGATCCGCTGCCAGCCCGGGTCCAGCGACGCGGGCACCACCTGGTCGACGATCCCGCTGCGGTCCGCCGTCACCGTCGAGGCGACCCCGTCCACGGTCACCGTCACCTCGGCGTCCTCGACCGGGATGCTGGTGAAGCTGCGCCAGCCGCGGGCGCCGGCCGGCTCCACCTCGGGACGCTGCTGGTCGCGGCTGAGCAGGACGCGGGCGAGGACGCGGACCCAGCGGGTCGAGCCGTAGCCGGTGTAGGGGATCACCACGGCGGTGAAGCCGCGCTCACGGGCCCGCCGGGCACGCCAGGCCACGATGGCGTGGTCGGCGCGGAAGGCCCGGTGGGGCGCGGCGACAGGCTCGGTCACGAGCGACAACCTAGCGGGCGCGCGCTGCGCCACACCGCAGGACGGGCCTACTCCGCGCCGCTGCGGCGCAGGACCTCGCTGAGCCGCTCGGCCGCGGCGATGACGGCGGGTGCGTGCAGCCGGCCGGGCTGGCGGGACAGCCGCTCGATGGGGCCCGAGACGCTGACCGCGGCGATCACCTTGCCGGAGGGGGAGCGCACGGGGGCGGACACCGATGCCACACCGGCCTCCCGCTCGCCCACCGAGTGCGCCCAGCCCCGGCGGCGCACCGCGGCCAGGGCCACGGCGGAGTAGCGGCTGCCGCGCAGGCCGCGCTGCATCCGGTCCGGCTCCTCCCAGGCCAGCAGCACCTGCGCAGCGGAGCCCGCGGTCATGGTCAGCTGGGTGCCCACGGGGACGCTGTCGCGCAGCCCGGACATCCGCTCGGCGGTGGCCACGCAGACGCGGTAGTCCCCCTGCCGGCGGAACATCTGCGCGGACTCGCCGGTGATGTCGCGGAGCCGGGCCAGCACCGGCCCCGCGGTGGCCAGCAGTCGGTCCTCACCGGCGGCGGAGGCCAGCTCCCCGAGCCGGGGACCGAGGATGAAGCGGCCCTGCAGGTCGCGGCTGACCAGACGGTGGTGCTCCAGCGCGACCGCCAGCCGGTGCGCCGTCGGCCGGGCGAGGCCGGTCGCCGCCACCAGGCCGGCCAGGGTGGTCGGCCCGGTCTCCAGGGCGCTGAGCACCAGAGCGGCCTTGTCGAGCACCCCGACGCCGCTAGTATTGTCCATGCCTTGATACTGCCGTCTCGGATGCTGAAACGCAACTTGGGTCCGCGGAGTCGCAGGGAGACAGTGGGAGAGAGCCGCAGGGACACAGTGGACGACGTCGCCGCGCCGCGGCCGCACGCACCGGAGGGTTGGAGACCATGGCCAAGACACTGAGCGAGAAGGTCTGGGATGCGCACGTCGTGCGCTCCGCGGAGGGCGAGCCCGACCTGCTCTTCATCGACCTCCACCTCGTGCACGAGGTCACCAGCCCCCAGGCCTTCGACGGGCTCCGCCAGGCCGGCCGCCCCGTCCGCCGGCCGGATCTCACCCTGGCCACCGAGGACCACAACACCCCGACGCTGGACATCGACCAGCCCATCGCGGACCCGGTCTCGCGCACCCAGGTCGACACGCTGCGCCGCAACGCCGCGGAGTTCGGCGTCCCGATCCACAGCCTCGGCTCCGCCGACCAGGGCGTGGTGCACATCATCGGTCCGTGGCTCGGCCTCACCCAGCCCGGGATGACGGTGGTCTGCGGGGACTCCCACACCTCCACCCACGGCGCCTTCGGCGCGCTGGCCTTCGGCATCGGCACCTCCGAGGTCGAGCACGTGCTGGCCACCCAGACGCTGACCCAGGCCAAGCCGAAGACGATGGCGGTGAACATCGACGGCGAGCTGCCGCCGGGGGTGACCGCCAAGGACGTCGTCCTGGCTCTGATCGCCAAGGTCGGCACCGGCGGCGGCCAGGGGTACGTGGTCGAGTACCGCGGCTCCACCATCGAGAACCTGTCGATGGAGGGCCGCCTGACCATCTGCAACATGAGCATCGAGTGGGGCGCCAAGGCCGGGATGATCGCGCCCGACCAGACGACCTTCGACTACGTCCAGGGCCGCCGCCACGCCCCGACCGGGGACGACTGGGACGCCGCGGTGGAGTACTGGAAGACGCTGCGCACCGACGACGACGCGGTCTTCGACGCCGAGGTCGACCTCGACGCCACCCAGCTGAGCCCGTTCGTCACCTGGGGCACCAACCCCGGCCAGGGGGTGCCGCTCGGCGCCTCGGTGCCCGATCCGGAGACCTTCCCCGAGGAGGCCGACCGGACGGCGGCGTCGAAGGCGCTGGAGTACATGGGCCTGCGGGCCGGTCAGCCGATGCGCGACATCCGGGTCGACACGGTCTTCCTGGGTTCCTGCACCAACGGCCGGATCGAGGACCTGCGGGCCGCGGCCGGGGTGATCCAGGGCCGCCGGGTGGCTGACGACGTGCGGATGCTCGTGGTCCCCGGCTCGGCCCGGGTCCGGCTGCAGGCCGAGGACGAGGGGCTGGACGTCGTGTTCAAGGAGGCGGGCGCGGAGTGGCGCGCCGCCGGCTGCTCGATGTGCCTGGGCATGAACCCCGACCAGCTGGCACCGGGAGAGCGGGCCGCCTCCACCTCCAACCGCAACTTCGAGGGCCGCCAGGGCAAGGGGGGCCGGACCCACCTGGTCTCCCCGCCGGTCGCGGCCGCCACCGCGGTGCTCGGCACGCTGAGCGCCCCCGCCGACCTGCAGGAGGTCTGAGCCATGGACGCCTTCACCACCCACACCGGGACCGCGCTGCCGCTGCGGCGCAGCAACGTCGACACCGACCAGATCATCCCGGCCGTCTACCTCAAGCGGGTCACCAAGACCGGCTTCGAGGACGGGCTGTTCGCGGCCTGGCGCAACGACCCGGCCTTCGTGCTCAACCAGCCGCAGTACGCGGGCGCCACGATCCTGGTGCCCGGGCCGGACTTCGGCACCGGCTCCTCCCGCGAGCACGCCGTCTGGGCTCTGCAGAACTACGGCTTCAAGGTCGTCATCGGCGCCCGTTTCGGCGACATCTTCCGCGGCAACTCCGGCAAGGCCGGGCTGCTGGTCGCCGTCGTGGACCAGAAGGTCGTCGAGGAGCTGTGGGACCACATCGAGGCCCACCCTGACGCGCCGCTGACCGTCGACCTAGGAGAGCGGACGATCACCACCGAGGGTTTCTCCACCACCTTCGAGATCGACGACTACACCCGGTGGCGGCTGCTGGAGGGGCTGGACGACATCGGTCTCACGCTGCGGCAGACTGACCACATCTCCACCTACGAGCAGGCCCGCCCGGGCTACAAGCCCGTCACCCAGCTCGCCGGCTGACCGTCCCTCATGGGGTGACCCAGGCCGCGCGGCACGAAGGAGCAGCATGAACAAGTCCGAGCTGATCAAGGCGGTCGCCGAGCACTACGACGGCAGCGTGGCCGAGGCCACCAGGGCGCTCAACGCGGTGGTGCACACCGTCAGCGCATCCACCGCGGCCGGCGAGCGCGTCGCCATCACCGGCTTCGGGGTGTTCGAGCGGGTCGAGCGTCCTGCCCGGACCGTCCGCAACCCGCGGACGGGCGAGCAGATCCAGGCTCCGGCCACCGCCGTGCCGCGCTTCCGCGCCGGGACCGAGCTCAAGGCGTACGTGGCCGGTACCCGTCCGGTCCCGGAGCTGGCCGCCGCCGCCCCGGTGAGCCGTCGGGCTCCCGCTCCGGTGCCCGAGGCCGAGCCGGAGCCCGTCGAGGCTGCTGCGGCCCAGACCACCGGTGGACCAGCCCCGGAGGCCCCGAAGACCGAGGCGGAGCCGGCCAAGGCCAGCAGGACCAGGTCCGCTGCCAAGGGCAAGTCGGACAGCACGACCAAATCCGATAGCAAGGCCAAGTCGGACACCAAGATCAAGTCGGACAGCAAGATCAAGTCGGACACCAAGATCAAGTCGGACACCAAGATCAAGTCCGACGGCAAGAGCAAGTCCGACGGCAAGAGCAAGGACAAGGCCGAGAGCAGGGCTAAGTCGGGCAGCAAGGGCAAGTCGGACAGCAAGGGCAAGGACAAGGACAAGAAGGCCAAGAGCAAGAAGGGCTGACCGCCGGCCTAGAGCCAGGCGGACAGCACGGTTCCGGCCGCGTGCACCGCGTGCAGCCGCTGGCCGGGCCGGAGCGGGCGCAGCCCGTCGGCCAGAGCGGTGGCGGGGAGCGCGAGCCGGTGACCGGCCGCCGCCACGGCGAGCGGTTGGTCCCGGTCGTCGACGTGGGCGGTGGTGGTGACCACCGAGTAGGTGCCCAACCGGCCCCGGCGGTCGAGGAGCTGGGCGGTGGCCCGGCCCAGGCCCAGTGGAGCCACCCGCCCGAGGTCGGCCTCGGTGTCCACGTCCTGCCGGGCGTCCGGGACCGCCCCGCCCAGGTCGGCGTCGGTCAGGGCCGGGGCTCCCGACGTGGTGTGCGCAGCCGCCGAGGGCCCCTGGAAGTGGGGGCCGAGGTCCTCGCCCCGGGCCAGCAGCATCGTGGTGCCCATGCCCGTGGCGTCGGGCAGGTGGACCCGGCCCTGCGCGGGGAACGCGGCGAGCACGGCGGTGACCGACGCCGGTCGTAGTGCAGGCAGGTCCCCGACGCAGGCCAGCACGGTCGTGCAGCCCTGTCCCACCAGCAGCCGGGCGCCGTGCTCCAGGGCCGCGTTCATCCCGTCGGCGCCCGCCTCACCGACCACCTGGGCGTGCACCCCGGCCCGGCCCAGCCGACTGGCCAGTGCGGCCTGGTCGCTGACCACGAGCAGGGTGAGCCCGGCCGCGGCCAGCGCGGACAGCGTGTCCACGGCCATCGTCCAGGCCAGCCGCCGGCGGAGCGGGTCGGGCAGGGTGGCCAGCCGCGACTTGGCCCGGGCCACCGGCTTCAGCGCCACCACGGCGCCCACCGGCGGGTGTGGCGGTCCGGTCACCCGTGCTCCCGGCCGCCCGTGTCCATGATCAGGCGATGCTGCCACGATCCCTTAGGGTGGACCGACGTCGGGGTGATCAGGGGGTGTGTCCATGGCCGACCAGCCGGCCGGGACCCCCGGCCCCTGCACGACCCCGGGCAGCACGGCGCTGCGGCCCCTCCGCGAGGCGAACGTGGAGCCTGGTGAGCGGGCGATCGTCGCCACTGTCCACCTGCTCCACACGCTGCTGCGACCGGTCAGCCGGCGGGACTGGAGCGGCCAGGAGCTGCTGCCCCGGACCGGCGGGATCGTGGTGGTGGCGAACCACATCTCCAACGTCGACCCGCTCGCGCTCGGGCAGTACCTCGCCTTCTCCGGCCGGTGGCCCCGCTTCCTGGCCAAGGACTCGCTGTTCCGGGTTCCCGTCGTGGGCGCGGTGGTGCGCGCCTGCGGCCAGATCCCCGTCCAGCGCCACTCCGCCTCGGCCCGGGACGCCCTCGCCGCCGCCGTCACCGCGATCCGACAGGGCCGCGCCGTCGTCGTCTACCCCGAGGGCACCATCACCCTCGACCCGGACCTGTGGCCGATGCGCGGCCGCACCGGTGCCGCCCGGATCGCGCTGCAGAGCGGCGCCCCGGTCATCCCGGTCGGCCAGTGGGGAGCGCAGGAGATCATGTACGGCAAGCGGGTCAGCTGGCCGCGGCTGCGCCCCCGGGCCACCCTGCAGCTGCGGACGGGGGCGCCGGTCCCGCTGGACGACCTGCGCGGGGTGCCGATGACCGCCGACGTGCTCGCCGAGGCGACGGAGCGCGTCATGGCCGCCGTCACCGAGCTGGTGGCCGCGCTGCGCGGTGGCCGCCCGCCCGCCGTCCCCGTGGACCCGCGGCCCGCCCGGACGGGGGTGGACCGGTGACCGCGACGACCACCCGGCCCGCCCGGGTCGCGATGATGGGCTCGGGCTCCTGGGGCACCGCGTTCGCGCTGGTGCTGAGCGACGCCGGCCAGGACGTGCGGATGTGGGCCCGCCGGCCCGAGCTGGCGGCCACCATCAACGCCGAGCACCGCAACCCCGACTACTTCCCCGGCCTGGAGCTGCCGGCCAGCCTGACCGCGGTCAGCGACCCCCAGGAGGCGATGGACGGCGCCGAGTTCGTCGTCCTCGGCGTGCCCTCGCAGTCGCTGCGCAGCAACCTCAGCCACTGGCCGATCCCGGACAGCGCGGTGGTGGTCAGCCTGGCCAAGGGCATCGAGCTGGGCACGGGCCTGCGGATGAGCCAGGTGATCGCCGAGGCCGGCCGGATCGCCGAGGAGCGGATCGCCGTGGTCACCGGGCCGAACCTGGCTCGCGAGATCGCCGAGCGCCAGCCCTCGGCCAGCGTGGTGGCCAGCAGCTCGCTGGAGACCGCCGCCGCCCTGCAGCGGGTCTGCCACACCGCACGCTTCCGCGCCTACACCAACACCGACGTGGTCGGCTGCGAGCTGGCCGGGGCGACCAAGAACGTCATCGCGCTGGCCGTGGGGATGGTGGTCGGCCTCGGGCTCGGCGCCAACGCCACGGCGTCGGTGATCACCCGCGGGCTGGCCGAGACCAGCCGGCTGGGGGAGGCCCTGGGTGCCGACCCGCACACCTTCTCCGGGCTGGCCGGGCTGGGCGACCTGGTCGCCACCTGCTCCTCCCCGCTCTCCCGCAACCGCACCTTCGGTGAGGAGCTGGGCCGCGGCCGGACGGTCGCCCAGATCACCGCGTCCACCCGGCAGGTGGCCGAGGGGGTCAAGTCCTGCGCCTCGATCCAGGCGCTGGCCGCCCAGCACCAGGTCGAGATGCCCATCGTGGAGAACGTCGCCGCGGTGATCGCCGGCGACCTGACCCCGGCCGAGCTGATCACCACGCTCATGTCCCGCTCGGCCAAGCCCGAGCGCTACTGATCCCGCAGCCGCTGGTGGTCCGGCCCCGCGACGTCAGCTGAACTGGTCGCCGAGCACCGACAGCAGCTCGAGCCGTTCGGCGTCGACCGTGCTCGGCGTGGCGGTGAACACGAGCAGGCGCTGCCCGCGGTCGTCGCTGTGCAGCACCTGGCAGTCGAGCTCCAGCGGGCCGAGCTCGGGGTGCACGAGGGTCTTGCGCTGCTCGCTGTGCCCCGCGACCTCGTGGCGCGCCCAGACCTCGGCGAACTCCGGGCTCTCCCTCAGCAGCTGCGCGACGAGCGCGTCGGCGCCCGGGGTGCCCCGGCTGGTGGCGGCCCGCAGGTCGGCCGCCCAGACCCGGCTCTGCGCCGCGTGCTCGCGTGGCAGCCGCAGGGCGCGCTCGGCCGGGTCGCCGAGGAACCAGCGGACGTAGGCGCTGCTGGCCGGCCCCTCGTGGGACGTCTGGTCACCGAGCAGGGCGACGGCGAGCCGGTTCTGGACCAGGGTCACGCCGAGGTCGGTGACCACCTGGGCCGGGGTGTCGGACAGCCGGTCGAGCACCCGCATCACGCCCGGCGGGACGTGGTCGCTGCGCCGGGCGCGGCTGGGCGTGCCGTGGCCCGCCAGCCGGAACAGGTGGTCGCGCTCGTCCAGGGTCAGCCGCAGCCCGCGCGCCAGGGCGGTGAGCATCTGCTCGGAGGGCTGCGGGCCGCGCTGCTGCTCCAGCCGGGTGTAGTAGTCGGTGGACATGCCGGTCAGGGCGGCCACCTCCTCCCGCCGGAGCCCGGCCGTGCGGCGGCGGGCGCCGGGCGGCAGGCCGACGTCGGCAGGCTGCAGGGCCTCGCGACGGCGGTGCAGGAAGTCGGCGAGCGAGGTGCGGTCCACGCGTCCCAGCGTGCGGCCTGCCCGCGGGGCCGTCCAGGGACTGCCGGTCCGTGGACAAGGGCTCCTCTCCCGCACGCGCGGTGACCGGCGCACGGTGGAGGCATGACCGAGACCACCAGCCCCGAGACGACCACCAGCCCCAAGACCGCCCTGATCACCGGCGCGAGCCGCGGCCTGGGCCGCAGCACCGCCCTCCACCTCGCCCGAGCCGGCGTCGATGTCGTCGGGACCTACGTCGCCGCCCGGGACGCTGCCGACTCCCTCGTCGAAGAGGTGCGCGCCGTCGGCGGCAGGGCCGTCGTCCTGCCGCTGGACGTGCGCGACTCGTCGTGGTTCCCGGCGTTCGTCCAGCAGCTGCAGCACGTGCTGCACGACGAGCTCGGGCGCGACACCGTCGACTTCCTGGTCAACAACGCGGGCACCGCGCTGCACGAGTCGTTCGCGACGACGACGGAGGAGCAGTTCGACGAGGTGGTCGACGTGCACCTCCGCGCGCCCTTCTTCCTCACCCAGGCCCTGCTGCCCGTGCTCGCCGACGGCGGACGCATCGTCAACGTCTCGACCGGCCTCACCCGCATCACCATGCCCGGATCGGCGGCCTACGCCGCGGCCAAGGGGGCGGTGGAGGTGCTCACCCGCTACCAGGCGCAGGAGCTCGGGGCCCGCGGCATCCGCGTCAACGTGGTCGCCCCCGGAGCCGTCGCGACCGACTTCTCCGGCGGCATGGTCCGCGACAACCCGCAGGTCGGGGAGATGGTGCGCGAGGTGACCGCGCTCGGCCGCCTCGCGGAGCCCGACGACATCGGCGCGGCAGTCGCGCTGCTCCTGGCCGACGGCTTCGGCTGGGCGAGCGGCGCGAAGATCGAGCTGACCGGCGGCCAGCGCCTCTGACCGGGGTCGGCCGTCGAGGGGCCCGGGGTCGGTAGCGTCGAGGGCCCCGGCCGGCAGTGTCGAGCGGCCCGGCGGGCGACGTCGAGCAGCTCAGGCCACGGAGTCGAGAGCCTGCTCGAGGTCGGCCCAGAGGTCCTCGACGTGCTCGACGCCCACCGACAGCCGGACCAGGCCCTCGGGGACCGACGTCAGCTCACCGGCCCAGCGGCGGCGGCGCTCGAACATCGACTCCACCCCACCGAGGCTGGTGGCGAAGACCCAGAGCTTCGCGGCGGCGACGACGGCGTCCGCGGTGGCCGCGTCGGCGAGGTCGATGGAGATCAGCGAGCCGAAGCCCGCCATCGTCCGGGCCGCCCGCTCGTGGCCGGGGTCCTCAGGCAGGCCGGGGTAGCGGACGCGCTGCACGGCCGGGTGCGCGGCCAGCCGGGGCGCCAGCACCGCGGCGTTCTCCTGCGCCTGGCGCAGCCGCAGCGGCAGGGTGCGCAGCCCGCGCAGGGCGAGGTAGGCCTCCATCGTCCCGGGGGTCGCGCCGTGCGAGCGGCGGACGGCGTCCAGGGCCGCGAACGTGCCGGTGTCGTCCTCGCGGACGACCAGGGCGCCGAGCAGGGCGTCGGAGTGCCCGGCGATGAACTTGGTCACCGCGTGCAGCACCACGTCGGCGCCGCTGCTGAGCGGCTGCTGCAGCAGCGGGGTGGCGAAGGTGTTGTCGACGACCAGCAGCACCCGGCCGGCCAGCGCCGCCCCGATCGCGGGCAGGTCGGCGACCTCGATCGTGGGGTTGGTCGGCGACTCGACCCAGACCAGGTCGGCCCCCTCGGCGGCGGCCAGCACCGCGTCGGTGTCGGCGATGTCGACCCGGCGGACGGTCCAGCCGGACTTCGCCGCCCGGGTGTCGATCGCCGAGGCCACCCCCAGGTAGCAGTTGTGGGGCAGCACGATGGTCGCGCCCGCGGGCAGCAGCTCCAGCACGGCGTGCGCGGCGGCCATCCCCGAGGAGAAGGTCAGCGCGCGCCCGCCCTCCAGGGCGCCGATGCCCTCCTCCAGCGCCTGCCAGGTCGGGTTGCCGTACCGGCCGTAGCCGAGCGAGCCGGACGCGGTGTCGAAGCTGCCCACGTAGGTGGCGGCGAAGGTGACCGGGGTGTTCAGCGGCGCGTCCACCTCGGGGGCGGGCCGGCCGCTGGTCACCGCCACCGTCTCGGGGCGCCAGCCGGTCGGGTCGGGCAGGGCTGGTCGGGGCGCGGAGGTCATGGCCCCAGTCTTGCGCGTCGCCCCGGCGCGGTCCGCCACCGCCGGTAGGGTCGACAGCCAGCCCGCGGCCGCGGGACCCAGAGCGAGGGGTGCACGTGATGACCGACCGCCCGTCGGAGCAGGCCCACCCGGCGCCGTCCGGGAGCCCGCACCGGACCCGGGTCGCCGTGGTCTTCGGTGGCACCAGCAGCGAGCACGGCGTCTCCTGCCTGACCGCGGCGGGCGTGCTCGGCGCCCTGGACCCGGAGCGCTACGAGGTCCTCGGCGTCGGCATCACCCCGTCCGGCCGCTGGGTGCTGGTCGAGCACGACGCGCTGGCCCGGCTGCAGGTCGTCGACGGCCGGCTGCCGCAGCTGGGGGAGGACGCCGCGGACGCGGTGCTGCTGCGCGAGGAGGCGGGGACGGGGCTGGCCACGCGTGGCCCGGCCGGCTCCGCGCGGGCGTCGCTGTCCGACCTCGGCCGCGTCGACGTCGCCCTGTCCCTGCTGCACGGTCCCTACGGCGAGGACGGCACGATCCAGGGGCTGTTCGAGATGATGGGCACCCGCTACGTCGGGGCCGGGGTGCTGGCCAGCGCGGTCGGCATGGACAAGCACGTGATGAAGCTGGTGCTCGCCGCGAGCGGTCTGCCCGTCGGCCCGTTCGTCACCCTGCTGCCCGCCGCCTGGGCGCGGGACCCCGACGCCTGCCTGGCGACGGTCGCGACGCTGCCCCTGCCCGTCTACGTCAAGCCCGCCCGGGGCGGCTCGAGCCTGGGGATCACCCGGGTGGACCGGGCCGAGGACCTGCCCGCCGCCGTCGCGGAGGCCCAGCGGTTCGACCCGAAGGTGGTCGTCGAGCAGGGTTTCGTCGGCGCCCGCGAGCTGGAGTGCGGGGTGCTGGGCAGCCTCGGCGGCGACCGCCCCTGCGCCAGCCACGTCGCCGAGATCCGGGTGCACAGCGCGTCCGGGTTCTACGACTTCGCGGCCAAGTACCTGCCCGAGGAGCAGGTCGACCTCGACGTGCCGGCCGACGTGCCTGCCGAGCTGGCCGCCGAGGTGCAGGACCTGGCCCTGCGGACGTTCGAGGCGGTCGGCTGCGAGGGGCTGGCCCGGGTCGACGTCTTCGTCACCGCCGAGGGCCGGCTGGTGGTCAACGAGATCAACACCATGCCCGGCTTCACCGAGCACTCGATGTTCCCGCGCATGTGGGCGGCGAGCGGGCTCGCCTACCCCGACCTGGTGGACCGGCTGCTCGAGCTGGCCCTGCAGCGCCCGCTCGGCCTGCGCTGAGGCCGGTCAGACGCAGGGCTTCTCGACCGGGTCGGTGGCGCTGACCGCGTCCGCCAGGTCGGCCAGCGCCCCGGCCTCCGGGGCGTACGCGGCGGGGACGCCGACCTCCACGGAGGCCGTCCGGCCGATGGTGGTGTAGAGCATCCCGCCCTCGGCGTCCTCGGCGAACCAGCCGACGCCGTCCACCTCCAGGCACTCGCTGGACGCGGTGAGACCGGGCGGCTGCGGCACCCCGCAGCGCAGGGTGATCGGCGGGTCGCCCCAGGCCGCGGTCAGCACCCCGGGCTCGGCGGTCCGCCGCTCCCCGGTCAGCACGGTCGCGGGCAGCGCTCCGACCAACCGGGTGCAGACGTCGCGGCCGGTGCTGCCGGGCGTGGGCTCGGGCACCGCCACCGCGCTCGAGCACCCGGCCAGGGCCAGCGCCAGCAGCAGGGCGAGGCCGGCCGGCCGGCGCGCGTGCGGGGCCAGCGGTAGGCCCGCGGTCAGATGTGCACCACGGAGCAGGTGACCGTGCGGGTGATGCCGGGCACGTTCTGAACCCGGGCGATGACCAGCTTGCCCAGGTCGTCCACGCTCGGGGCCTCGGCGGTGACGATGACGTCGTAGGGGCCGGTGACGTCCTCGGCGCTCACCACACCGGTGATGGCGGCGATGGCGGCGGCCACCTCCGCGGCCTTGCCGACGTTGGTCTGGACCAGGATGTAGGCCTTGACGGTCATGGGGGTTCCTCCGGTTCCAGGCACGATCTCGTCCCGCGTACGCTCGCGGGATGCGTCACGGTACCGCGTCGGCAGCCGGCTGCTGCCGGTCCAGCCAGGGGTCCGGCCGATGAGCGCCGCCACCTCTGGCGGGGTCGCCGCCCTGCCTGGCACCTCCACCCTGGGCGAGGTCGGGGAGTTCGCCCTGGTCGAGGTGCTGACCGCCGACGCCCCCCTCGCCGAGGACGTGCTGCTGGGCCCCGGGGACGACGCCGCGGTGCTCGCCGTGGACGGGCCGGTGGTCACCTCGGTCGACGTGCTCGTGCAGGACGTGCACTTCAAGCTCGGCTGGTCCGAGCCGGGCGACATCGGGCGCAAGGCGATCGCGGTCAACGTGGCCGACCTGGAGGCGATGGGCGCCCGGGCCACCGGCGTCGTCCTCGGCTTCTCCGCGCCGCCCCACCTGCAGCTGCGCTGGGTCCGCGAGTTCGCCGCCGGGGTCGCGCAGGAGTGCCGGGCCGCCGGGGTGAGCCTGCTCGGCGGTGACACCACCCGCTCCCGCGACATCACCCTCTCGGTCACCGTGCTCGGCGGTCTGGACGGCCGCGCGCCGGTGCGGCGCAGCGGGGCCCGGGCCGGCGACGTGGTCGCGCTCTGCGGGCGCACCGGCTGGGCGGCGGCCGGGCTCGCCGTCCTCGGCCGCGGCTTCCGCTCACCGCGCGCGGTGGTCGAGGCGCAGCGGGTGCCCCAGGTCCCCTACGGTGCCGGCGCCGTCGCCGCAGCGGCTGGGGCCACCGCCATGCTCGACGTCTCCGACGGCCTGGTCGGCGACCTCGGCCACGTGGCCCGCGCGTCGGGGGTGGTCCTCGACCTGCACCGGGACGCGTTCGAGGTGCCCGACCCGCTGCAGGCGGTCGCCGCGGCCACCGGGGCCGACCCGTACGCGCTGCTGCTGACCGGCGGTGAGGACCACGCCCTGGCCGCCACCTTCCCCGGACCGGCGGCGGTGCCGGACGGCTGGCGGGTGGTCGGGGAGGTGCGCGCGGCCTCAGCAGGAGAGGCCGTCGGGGTGCTGGTGGACGGGTCCCCCTGGGACTCCGCGGGCGGCTACGACCACTTCGGCCGGGGTCGCTGAGCCCACGCGGGCACCGTCGGCGGTCGTCACGGGGTCCGGTGCGGGGCGGCGGTCGGGGCCCGGCGTGTGCGGGCTCGGGCGGGAGCCCCGTCGCGTAGCCTGCGACCATGGCGACCCGCGCGTCTTCCCCACCGCGGTCTCGTAGCACTCCTGTG
>Ga0210040_10002350_pt1 | contig 26777 bp, 21 predicted proteins | sample CryGeyCG12114_NA_FD_185462 | JGI IMG/M metagenome (GOLD analysis project Ga0210040, IMG submission 185462) | Groundwater microbial communities from aquifer - Crystal Geyser CG19_WC_8/21/14_NA (SPAdes) (version 2) | ecosystem: Environmental > Aquatic > Deep subsurface > Groundwater | place: USA... | reverse complement strand
GTGAGCGGGCCGGGCGCGGACCTGCAGGCGACCGTGAAGGGCTACGACGCGGGCAGCCGCGACGGGACGCTGCTGTGCGACGACGGCAGCCAGCTGGCCTTCGCCGCCGCGGCGCTGCGGCCGCCCGTGCGGCTGCTGCGCAGCGGGCAGCGGGTCCGGCTGTGGGTGGCGCAGGGCGAGGTCGTCGCGCTCACGCTGGTGACGTTCCCCCTGCCGGAAGACACGCCGGAGTGACACCGCCGGACTGACGCCGCCGGACTGACGCCGCCGGCCCGAGCACGGCACGAGGTCGTCGCCCGCGACCGCGGGCCTGGTCCGTGTTCACCTGCATGCAGCACGATGGGGGCATGACCGCCGAGCTCGAGCAGCAGACGCCTGTGACCGACGTCGAGGACGACGGCCTGCTGGAGGCCGTCGCCGCCCCGACGGTCCCGGTCGCCGCCACCGAGGACGGGCTCCCGGCCGACCGGTTCCTCAACCGGGAGGTGAGCTGGCTGGACTTCAACGCCCGCGTGCTCGCCCTGGCCGGCAACGCGGAGGCCCCGCTGCTCGAGCGGGCCAAGTTCCTCGCGATCTTCGCCAGCAACCTCGACGAGTTCTTCATGGTGCGCGTGGCCGGCCTCAAGCGGCGGCAGAGCATGGGGCTCGGGGTCCGCAGCGCCGACGGCCTCGGCACCCGCGAGCAGCTGGCCCTCATCACCCGGCGCGCGCGCGAGCTCGCCGCCGAGCACGCCCGCCTGTTCCTGGACGCCGTGCGGCCGGCGCTGGCTGACACGGGCATCCGCATCGCGCTGTGGGACGACCTCGACCCCGAGCAGCAGGTGCGCCTGCACGACTACTTCCGCACCCAGCTGTTCCCGGTCCTCACGCCGCTCGCGGTGGACCCCGCGCACCCGTTCCCGTACATCAGCGGGCTGTCGCTCAACCTGGCCGTCCTGGTGCGCGACGCGGAGACCGGCAACGAGCACTTCGCCCGCGTGAAGGTGCCCAACAACGTCAAGCGCTTCGTCCCCGTCGACGACACCGGGAGCGACACCACCTACCTCCCGCTCGAGGAGCTCATCGGGGCGCACCTGCAGCAGCTGTTCCCCGGGCTGGAGGTGCTCGGCCACGACCTGTTCCGGGTGACCCGCAACGCGGACGTGGAGGTCGAGGAGGACCGTGACGAGGACCTCCTGCAGGCGCTGGAGCGCGAGCTGGCGCGGCGGCGCTTCGGGCCGGCCGTGCGGCTCGAGGTCGGCGAGTCGATGGACCCGTACGTGCTCGAGCTGCTGGTGCGCGAGCTCGAGATCACTCCCGACGACGTCGTGCAGGTGCCGGGCCTGCTCGACCTGTCCTCGCTGTGGCAGCTGTACGACGCCGACCGGCCCGAGCTCAAGGACGACGCGTACGTCCCGTCGACGCACCCGCGGCTGAGCGAGGGCGAGAAGGCGGCGGACGTGTTCGCGGCCCTGCGCGAGGGCGACGTGCTCGTGCACCACCCGTACGACTCGTTCGCCACCTCCGTGCAGCGCTTCGTCGAGCAGGCGGCGGCCGACCCGAACGTGCTGGCCATCAAGCAGACGCTCTACCGGACCTCCGGCGACTCCCCGATCGTCCACGCGCTCATCGACGCGGCCCACGCGGGCAAGCAGGTCGTGGTGCTGGTCGAGATCACCGCGCGGTTCGACGAGCAGGCCAACATCCAGTGGGCGCGCGCGCTGGAGCGCGCCGGCTGCCACGTCGTGTACGGCCTGGTCGGGCTCAAGACGCACTGCAAGACGTGCCTGGTCGTGCGGCAGGAGAAGGGCCAGCTGCGCCGCTACGCGCACATCGGCACCGGCAACTACAACCCCAAGACCGCGCGCATCTACGAGGACCTCGGCCTGCTCACCGCCGACCCCGAGGTGGGCGCGGACCTCACTGACCTGTTCAACACGCTGACCGGCTACAGCCGGCAGACGGAGTACCGCCGGCTGCTGGTGGCGCCGCACGGCGTGCGCGCCGGGCTCGTCGAGCGGATCGACGCCCAGGCCGAGCTCGCCCGGGCGGGCCGGCCGTCGTCGATCCTGCTGAAGGCCAACAGCGTCGTCGACGAGCAGGTCATCGACGCGCTGTACCGGGCCAGCCGCGCGGGCGTGCCCGTCGAGCTGGTCGTGCGCGGGATCTGCGCGCTGCGCCCCGGGGTCCCCGGCCTGTCCGAGACCGTGCGGGTGCGCAGCGTCGTCGGCCGCTTCCTCGAGCACTCGCGCGTGATGGTCTTCGGCGTCGGCGCGGACGCCGAGATGTGGATGGGCAGCGCCGACCTGATGCACCGCAACCTCGACCGCCGCGTCGAGACGCTGGTGCGCATCGCGGACCCGGCGGTCCGCGCGCAGGTGGACGGGCTGCTGCAGCGGCTGCTGGCCGCGGACACGTGCGCTGGGAGCTCCAGGCGGACGGGTGCTGGCTGCGCCGCCCCGACGACGGCGGCGAGCCGGGGCGCGACGTGCAGTTCGAGCTGATGCGGCGGGCCGCCAAGCGCGCCCACGACTGACCCCCCGCCGTGGTCAAGCAGGTGCGCGCCGCGGGCGGCGTGCTGTGGCGGCCGGCTCCGAGCGGGATCGAGGTGGCGCTGGTGCACCGGCCGCGCTACGACGACTGGTCGCTGCCGAAGGGCAAGCTCGAGCGCGGTGAGCACGCGCTCGCCGGTGCCCTGCGCGAGGTGCGGGAGGAGACGGGCGTCGAGGCCGTCGCCGGGCGCACCCTCGGCTGCAGCTCCTACCGCGTGCTCCAGGACGGGCGCGAGCTGCCCAAGACGGTGCGCTGGTGGGCGATGCGGGCCCGCTCCGGCTCCTTCGTGGCAGGCGAGGAGGTGGACGAGCTGCGGTGGCTGGCCCCGGACAGGGCCGAAGCGCTGCTGACGGCCGGGCGTGACCTGGCGCCGCTGCGCCTGCTGCTCACGGGCGGGCTGGACACCAGCACGGTCCTGCTCGTGCGCCACGGCCGGGCCGGCTCGCGGGCTGCGTGGTCCGGGGACGACGCGCTGCGGCCGCTGGACGCACGGGGGCGCCGGCAGGCGGCCGCGCTGGCCGCGCTGCTCCCGGCGTACGGCCCGGTCCGGGTGGTGTCGGCCCCGGCGGTGCGCTGCCAGGAGACCGTCGCGCCGCTCGCCCGGTCCTGCGGGCTCGCGCTGGAGGTCGACGAGGTGTTCGGGGAGCAGGCCTACGCGCGGGCGCCGCAGCGCGCCCTGGACCGGCTCCGCGCGCTGGCCGCGCTGCCCGGGACGACGGTCGTCGCGAGCCAGACCGCTGCGCCGTCGGGGCTGGTGGAGGCCCTGGCGCGGGAGGCCGGGCTGCCGGTGGAGGACCTGCGCACGCGCAAGGGGGCGGCGTGGGCGCTCTCGCTGCGCGACGGGCAGCTGGTCGACGCCGACCGCCTCGGCCCGCTCGCCTGAGCCGACAGGGTCACGTCCGCGGGGCGGACGGCTCCCGCTCCCCCGGGCGGTGGGCGCTCAGGCGTCCGGCAGGCGCCCCGCGTCCAGGTCGGCCAGGAAGGCGTCCAGCCGGGCCGAGGCGCGCGGGATGTCGTGCTTGCTGGCATCGCTCAGCGCGATCAGCCGGCGGGCCACCCGCGCCTTGACCGCGTCGTCGGCGTCGAGGTCGCGGACCCGGCGGTGCGCCTCCTTGAGCCGCACCGCCAGGTCGGCTGCCTCGTCGGTCACGTCGTCTGCGGCAGGAACGCCGGGCGGCGCTGCTCGTACGCGCCGATCTCCTCGTCGTGGCGCAGCGTCAGGCCGATGTCGTCCAGGCCCTCCATGAGGCGCCAGCGCGTGAAGTCGTCCAGCGCGAACGGCGCCACGACGTCGCCGGCCCGCAGCTCGCGCGCCACCAGGTCCACCGTCACCGGGGTCGCCGGGTCGGCCTCGACCAGGGCCATGAGGTCGGCGACGACGTCGGCGGGCAGCTGGACCGGCAGCAGCCCGCCCTTGAGGGAGTTGTTGCGGAAGATGTCGGCGAACTTCGCGCTGACGACCGCCCGGAACCCGTGGTCCTGCAGCGCCCACACCGCGTGCTCGCGCGAGGAGCCGGTGCCGAAGTTCTCGCCCGCGACCAGCACGCTCGCCCCCGGGTAGCGGTGCAGCACGAAGTCCGGGTCCTGGCGCCACTCGCTGAACAGGCCCGCCCCGAAGCCGGTGCGCTCCACCCGCTTGAGCCAGTCGCTGGGGATGATCTGGTCGGTGTCGACGTCGCTGCGGCGCAGCGGGACGGCGGTGCCGGTGTGCGTGGTGAACGGCTCCACGTCAGACCTCCTGGAGGGCGGGGGCGGGCAGGTCGGCGGGCGCGGCCAGGTGGCCGGCGACCGCGGTCGCGGCCGCGACCTCGGGGCTCACCAGGTGGGTGCGGCCGCCGCGGCCCTGGCGCCCCTCGAAGTTGCGGTTGGACGTCGACGCGCTGCGCTCGCCCGGGGTGAGGGTGTCGGGGTTCATGCCGAGGCACATCGAGCAGCCGGCGTTGCGCCAGTCGAAGCCGGCGTCGGTGAAGACGGCGTCCAGGCCCTCCTGCTCGGCCTGCAGCTTGACGAGCATCGAGCCCGGCACGACCAGTGCCCGTACGCCGGGAGCGACCTTGCGGCCCTTGACCACGACGGCCGCGGCGCGCAGGTCCTCCATGCGCCCGTTGGTGCACGAGCCGAGGAACACGGTGTCCACCGCCACCTCGCGCATCGGCGTCCCGGCGGTCAGGCCCATGTACGTCAGGGCGCGCTCGGCGGCGTCGCGCTCGTTGCCCGCGGGCAGCGCCTGCGGGTCGGGGACGGCGGCGCCGAGCGGCACCCCCTGCCCCGGGTTGGTGCCCCAGGTGACGAAGGGCGTGATCGTGGAGGCGTCGAGGACGACCTCCTTGTCGAAGACCGCGTCCTCGTCGGTGCGCAGGGTGTCCCAGTAGGCGACCGCGGCGTCCCAGTCCTGGCCCTGCGGCGCGTGCGGGCGGCCCTGCAGGTAGGCGTACGTGGTCGCGTCCGGCGCGACCATGCCGGCACGGGCACCCCACTCGATGCTCATGTTGCAGACCGTCATCCGGCCCTCCATCGACAGCGCCTCGATCGCCGCGCCGCGGTACTCCACGACGTGGCCCTGGCCGCCGCCGGTGCCGACCTGGGCGATGAGCGCGAGGACGAGGTCCTTGGCGGTCACGCCGGGCTGCAGCTCGCCCTCCACGGTCACCGCCATCGTGTGCGGGCGCACCAGCGGCAGGGTCTGCGTGGCCAGCACGTGCTCGACCTCGCTGGTCCCGATGCCGAAGGCCAGGGCGCCGAACGCGCCGTGCGTGCTGGTGTGGCTGTCGCCGCACACGATCGTCATGCCGGGCTGCGTGACGCCGAGCTGCGGGCCGATGACGTGCACGATGCCCTGCCCGGCGTGGCCCATGGGCAGCAGCCGCACGCCGAACTCCGCGCAGTTGCTCCGCAGCGTCTCGACCTGCGTGAGGCTGATCGGGTCCGAGATCGTCAGCACGTCCGTGGGGACGTTGTGGTCCTCGGTGGCCAGCGTCAGGTCGGGCCGCCGCACCGGCCGGCCGGCCAGGCGCAGCCCGTCGAAGGCCTGCGGGCTCGTGACCTCGTGGACGAGGTGGAGGTCGATGAAGACCAGGTCCGGCTCACCCTCCGCCCGCCGCACGACGTGCGCGTCCCAGACCTTCTCCGCCAGTGTGCGGCCCATCGCCGTCTCCCTTGCATCTCAGATCGTGAGATGGTTGTGTCATCTGATGGAACACACTAGCGGAGTCGGCGTCCTTGACAAGGCCGTGCTCGTCCTCGACGCCGTCGAGGACGGTGCGCAGACCCTCCCCGCGTTGACGGAGCGCACCGGGCTGTCCCGGGCGACCACCCACCGCCTCGCTGTCGCCCTCGAGGTCCACCGGCTCCTGCGCCGCGACGAGGACGGTCGCTGGCAGCTCGGGCACCGGCTCTCGGAGCTCGCGGCCACCGGGACCGGCGACCTGCTGCTGGAGCGCGCGGGGCCGGTCCTGGCGCGGCTGCGCGACGCGACCGGTGAGAGCGCGCAGCTCTACCGCCGGCAGGGCGCGCGGCGGGTGTGCGTCGCGGTCGCCGAGCGCGGCAGCGGGCTGCGCGACACCGTGCCCGTCGGCAGCGTCCTGCCGCTCACCGCCGGCTCGGCGGCCCAGGTGCTGCTCGCCTGGACGCCCGAGGACCCGCTGGTCGCCGAGGCCGCCTTCGCGGCGCGGGTGCTGGCCGACGTGCGGCGGCGCGGGTGGGCGCACTCGGTCGCCGAGCGCGAGCAGGGGGTCGCCTCGGTGTCGGCGGCGGTGCGCCGGCGGGACGGCACGGTGGCGGCGGCCGTCAGCGTGTCCGGGCCGCTGGACCGGCTGACCCGCTCCCCCGGCCGGCTGCACGCCCAGGCCGTCCTGACCGCGGCCGCCGAGCTGAGCCACGAGCTGGGCTGACCTGCGAGAACTGTCGTACCCGGGCGAGAGGATGGGCCGCACCGGGACGAGGGGGGCGAGCCTCATGACAGGCAGGGCGACGGGCACGTGCGGGGCGGACGACTGCGGGCGGGAGGTCTACGCACGCGGGCTGTGCGGGCGGCACTACAAGCAGCAGCTGCGCCACGGGGAGGTGCAGCGCGAGCACCCCGTGCTGCTGTGCGCGGTCGACGGGTGCGAGCGGCTCGCGGTGACGCGGGGCTGGTGCCACGGCCACTACCTGCGGTGGAGCCGGACGGGGGACGTCCAGGCGGAGCGGCCGCTGGCGCGGCCGGTGCGGGCACTGTGCCGGGTCGACGCCTGCGGACGGCCCGGCCACACCGCCGGCCTGTGCCGCAGCCACTACCGGCGGTCGCTCAAGGGCGATCTGCGGGAGGGCGAGCCGCTGCGTCAGGTGACGGGAGCGGGCAGCATCAGCCACGGCTACTGGAAGGTGCCCGTCCCCGAGGGCCTGCGGCACCTGACCGGCGGCGAGGCGCAGGTCGGGGAGCACAGGCTCGTCATGGCCGTGCTGCTCGGACGCGCGCTGCTGCCCGACGAGGTGGTCCACCACAGGAACGGCGACCGCCTGGACAACCGCCCCGGCAACCTCGAGCTGTGGTCGGTGGCGCAACCGAAGGGACAGCGCGTGCAGGACAAGCTGAGCTTCGCCCTGGAGATCATCGCCCGGTACGACCCGGAGGGGCGCGCTGCACTGGGCCTCGACCTCGACCCGCAGACGGGGTGCACGCCGTGACAGCACAAGAGCCCGCTGTCCTCAGGACAACGGGCTCTCAGTACGTACCCCCGAGCGGATTCGAACCGCCGCTACCGCCGTGAGAGGGCGGCGTCCTAGGCCGCTAGACGACGGGGGCCGGGACTGGTGCTGTGCAGTTGTGACGAGCACATGCCGGTGATGCGTGTGCGCTGGGGTACCTGGACTCGAACCAAGACTAACGGAACCAGAAACCGTCGGGCTGCCAATTACCCCATACCCCACCGGGCGCAGACCGCGATCCGCGCCGGGGAGCACACTAGCGGACGTCGGGACCGCGTCTCAATCGACCTCGGCAGCAGAGCCCGCGGCGACAGAGCCCTGGGCGGCAGAGCCCGCGGCGGCGCGCAGCCGGCCCAGCGTGCGCTCGCGTCCCAGCAGCGCCATCGACTCCGGCAGCGGGGGCGACACGGCGGACCCGCACACGGCTGCGCGCAGCGGCAGGTAGGCCTTCCCGCGCTTGAGCCCCCGGCCCTCGATGAGGGCGGCGTCCACGGCCCCCTGGACGGTCCCGGTCGTCCAGTCGGTCAGCGGCTCCAGCGCCTCGACGGCGGCGAGCAGCACCTCGGCGCTGCCCGCACCCAGCGCCTTGGCCGCTGCCGCGGGGTCGACCGCGAACTCCTGCTCCGGCACGAACAGGAAGCGCACCAGGTCGGGCAGCTCGGTCAGCACGGCGACGCGCGTCTGCACCAGCGGCACGGCGCCGGCGAGCGTCTCCCGCTGCTCCGCCGTCGGCGGCTCCGCCACCAGGCCGGCCCGCTGCAGGAACGGCAGCGCACGGCTCGAGAAGTCCTCGGGCGCCAGCTCGCGCAGGTAGTGCCCGTTGAGCCACGCCAGCTTGTCGAGGTCGAACACCGGCCCCACCGTGTTGACCCGGGACCAGTCGAAGCTCGCGCTCATGTCCGCGAAGGAGAACACCTCGCGCTGGTCGGGCAGCGAGTAGCCGAGCAGGCCCAGGAAGTTCAGCAGCGCCTCCGGCAGGTAGCCCTGCTCGACGAACCAGGTCAGCCGGGCAGCCGGGTTCTTCCGCTTGCTGATCTTGCTCTTGTCGACGTTGCGCAGCAGCGGCATGTGCGCGAACGCCGGCCGCTCCCAGCCCAGCCAGTCGAACAGCAGCAGGTGCTTGGGCGTGGAGGAGATCCACTCCTCGCCGCGCACCACGTGCGTGATGCCCATGAGGTGGTCGTCGACGACCACCGCCAGGTGGTACGTCGGGAAGCCGTCCGCCTTGAGCAGCACCTGGTCGTCGGGGCGCGGCGCGGACACCTCGCCACGGATGAGGTCGACGAACGAGGTCGGCGCGTCGTCCGGCACCAGCATCCGCACGACCGGGACGTCGCTGCAACCGGGCAGCGCCGCGCGCTCCTCGTACGTCTTGCCGTGGCACAGCCGGTCGTAGCCGGTCGGCACCTTGCGCCGCTGCTGGTCCTCGCGCATCTCCTGCAGCCGCGCGGGGGTGCACCAGCAGTGGTACGCCCGGCCCTCGGCGAGCAGCCGGTCCGCCACCGGGCGGTACGTGTCGAGCCGCTCGGACTGGCGGTACGGGCCGACCGGACCGCCCTTGTCCGGGCCCTCCTCCCAGTCCAGGCCGAGCCAGCGCAGCATGTCGTAGACCTGCTGCTCGCTGTCCGCCCGGAAGCGCGCCCGGTCGGTGTCCTCGACCCGCAGCAGGAACGCGCCGCCCTGCTGCCGGACGAACGCCAGGTTGAACAGCGCCATGTACGCCGTGCCGACGTGCGGGTCGCCGGTGGGCGACGGGGCCACGCGCAGGCGCACGCTCACGAGGGCGCCCCGGCCCGGGCGACGACCGGGTTGGTGAGGGTGCCGACGCCCTCGACGACCACGTCGACGCTCTGGCCCGCCACGAGCGGGCCGACCCCGGCGGGGGTGCCGGTCAGGATGACGTCGCCGGGCAGCAGGGTCATGAAGGCGCTGACCCACGCGATGACGTCGGGGACGTCGTGCAGCAGCTGGGAGGTGCGCCCGTCCTGGCGGAGCTCGTCGTCGACGCGGCACTGCACGGCGAGGTCCCGCACGTCGAGGTCGGTCTCCACCCAGGGGCCCAGGGGGCAGAACGTGTCGTGCGACTTGCCCCGCGTCCACTGGCCGTCGGCCTTCTGGTGGTCGCGCGCGGTGACGTCGTTGCCGCAGGTGTAGCCGAGCACCACGTCCAGCGCCCGCTCGCGCGGGACGTCGCGGCACAGCCGGCCGATGACGACGCCCAGCTCGGCCTCGTGGTCGACCCGCGTGCTGTTGCGCGGCAGCTGCACCGGGTCCCCGGGTCCCACGACGGAGGTGGAGGGCTTGAGGAACACCACCGGGTCCGCGGGCGCCTCGCCCCCCATCTCCGCGACGTGGTCGGCGTAGTTCTTGCCGATGCAGACGACCTTGCTGGGCAGCACCGGGGCGAGCAGGCGCACGGAGGGCAGCGCGTGCCGCGCGCCCGTGAAGGTGAACGGGCCGAACGGGTGGCCCTCGACGGTGGCCACGACGAGCTCGGACGGGTTCGGCGAGGCGTCGGACGCGGGTCCTTCGACGACCCCGAACGACACCTGCCCGTCGACGGCGAAGCGGGCGATGCGCACGCGGCAGGACCTCTCAGGGAGCACGGCGGGGACCGTCGCAGGCTACCGGCGGGCGTTCACCCGGGCGCCAAGACTGCCCTCGTCCCGCCCGGGTAGGGGGCGATCATGGAACGGAGCGACTGGCTGCTGACGGCAGAGGAACGCGACAACCCGGCGACGGTCCTCGACCGCCGGCACGGCCCGGGCGGCGAGGCCTGGACCGAGGGCAACGAGGTGGTGCCGCTCGTGCACGGGTCGGAGTACTTCGCCCGCCTGCACGAGGTCGTCACCGGCCTCGAGGAGGGCGACCTGCTCGCCTTCACCGACTGGCGCGGCGACCCGGACGAGCGGCTGACCGGGGAGGACGGCAGCGAGGTCTCGAAGGTCTTCTGCCACGCGGCTGGCCGGGGCGTCATCGTCAAGGGCCTGCTGTGGCGCTCGCACCTGGACGGGCTGGCGTACAGCGCGGACGAGAACCGGCACCTGGGCAGCGACGTCAACGAGGCCGGCGGGGAGGTGCTGCTCGACCAGCGGGTACGGCCCTTCGGCAGCCACCACCAGAAGCTGGTGCTGGCGCGCTCCGGCGGGGGCGACGTCGCCTTCGCCGGCGGCATCGACCTGTGCCACAGCCGGCGCGACGACGCCGAGCACGGGGGCGACCCGCAGGGGCTGGAGATGTCCCCGGAGTACGGGGAGACGCCGCCGTGGCACGACGTGCAGCTCGAGCTGCACGGGCCCGCGGTGGGCGACCTCGAGGCGGTGTTCCGCGAGCGCTGGGACGACCCGTCGCCGCTGGACAACCGGCTCCGCATGGCCGTCGAGCGCCGGCTCGTGAAGGGCATCGACACCGACGCCAGCGAGCTCCCGCCGCAGGCGCCCGACCCGGAACCGGTCGGCACCTGCGCGGTGCAGGTGCTGCGCACGTATCCGGCCCGCCGGTCGCCGTACCCGTTCGCCCCGCGCGGCGAGCGCAGCGTGGCCGCCGCGTACCGCAAGGTGCTCCAGCGCGCCCGGAGCTTCATCTACCTGGAGGACCAGTACCTGTGGTCCGCCGAGGTCGCGGACCTGTTCGCCGAGGCCCTGACCCGGCAGCCCGACCTGCACCTGATCGCCGTGGTGCCGCGCTACCCGGACCAGGGCGGCAAGGTCGGGCGCCCGCCGTCCCTCGTGGGCAGGCAGGACGCCCTCAACGCGGTGCTGCGGGCCGGTGGGGAGCGGGTCAGCGTCTTCGACCTCGAGAACCGCTCCGGCACCCCGATCTACGTGCACGCCAAGGTGTGCGTCATCGACGACGTGTGGGCCAGCGTCGGGAGCGACAACCTCAACATGCGCAGCTGGACGCACGACAGCGAGCTGTCCTGCGCGGTCCTGGACGACGAGCTCGACCCGCGCGAGCCGCAGGACCCGGGCGGCCTCGGCGACGGCGCCCGGCGCTTCGCGCGCGACCTCCGGCTCCGGCTCTGGAGCGAGCACCTCGGGGTCGACGACGAGGAGGACCTGGTCGACGCCCTCGGCGCCGTGCAGCGGATGCGCAAGGCCGCCGAGGCGCTCGACGCGTGGGACGAGGGCGGCTGCCAGGGGCAGCGCCCGCCCGGGCACCTGCGCCAGCACCACGCGGACGAGCTGCCCGCCCACACCCGGGCCTGGGCCCGCCCGCTCTACCACGTGGTGGTCGACCCCGACGGCCGGCCGCGCAGGGGCCTGCGGCGCAGCTGGATCTGACCGGGCGGCTGCCCGGGAGTCGCCCCGCCCGCCGGTCCGGCGGGCGGGACCTGAGCCGGGTCCCGAACGCTCGCCGGTCGGGCGCGGAGCTGACCGGGTGGGCAGGCCGCCCGGTCAGCCGGCGCTTGCGGGGACCGCGGCGCGGGACTGCCGCAGCAGACCGGTGGTGTACGCGTCCTCGAGCGCCTGCCAGGAGGCGGCGATGACGTTCTCGTGCACGCCGACCGTGTCCCACTCGGTCGTGCCGTCGGAGGTCTCGACGAGCACCCGGGTGACGGCGGCGGTGCCGTGCTCGCCGCTGACGATGCGCACCTTGTAGTCGACGAGCTCCAGGGACGCCAGCCCCGGGTAGAGCTGCCCGAGCCCGAGCCGCAGCGCGGTGTCCAGGGCGTTGACGGGGCCGTTGCCCTCCCCCGTGGCGACGATGCGCTCGCCGTTGGCGTGCAGCTTGACGGTCGCCTCGCTGACGACCTCGGCGGTGCCGTCCAGGCCGGGCCGCAGCTCGACGATGACCCGCCAGGACTCCAGGTCGAAGAAGCGCGGCCGGTCCCCCATCTCCTCGCGCAGCAGCAGCTCGAAGCTCGCCTCGGCCGCCTCGAAGGACCAGCCCACCGACTCGAGGTCCTTCACGCGCTCGATGACGCGCAAGACCGTGTCGGCGTCCGGCTCGAGCCCGAGCTCGCGGCCCTTGAGCTCGATGGTCGCGCGGCCTGCCAGCTCGGACACCAGCAGGCGCATGTCGTTGCCGGCGACGGCCGGGTCGACGTGCTGGTAGAGGTCGGGGTCGGCCTTGACGGCGCTGACGTGCAGCCCCGCCTTGTGCGCGAACGCGCTGCTGCCGACCCACGACTGGTGCGGGTCCGGGGCGATGTTCGCGACCTCGGCCACGGCGTGCGCCACGCGGGTCAGCTCGGCCAGGCGCCCGGACGGGAGCACGGCCCGCCCGAGCTTGGTCTCGAGCGCGGCCACCACGCTGAACAGGTCGGCGTTGCCGCAGCGCTCGCCGTAGCCGTTGGCGGTGCCCTGCACGTGCGTCGCCCCCGCCTCGACGGCCGCGAGCGAGTTGGCGACCGCGCAGGCGGTGTCGTTGTGCGCGTGGATGCCGACGCGCAGCCCGGTGGCGAGGACGGCGCCCACCACGTCGGACAGCTGGTGCGGCAGCATGCCGCCGTTGGTGTCGCAGAGCACCGCGACGTCGGCGCCGGCCTGCGCCGCCACCCGCAGGACCTCGAGCGCGTACGCAGGGTCGCTGCGCCAGCCGTCGAAGAAGTGCTCGGCGTCGAGGAACACCCGCTGCCCCTCCGCCCGCAGGTGGCTGACGCTGTCGCGCACCATCGCGAGGTTCTCCTCACGGGTCGTGCGCAGCGCCCGCTCGACGTGCCGGACGTCGCTCTTGGCCACCAGCGTCACCACGCCGGCACCGGACTCGCGCAGGTGCGCCAGGTCCCGCGCCGCGTCCCCGCCCGGCCGCCGGGTGGAGCCGAAGGCCGTGAGCTGCGCCGTGTGCAGGGTCAGCTCCGTGCGCGCGCGGCGGAAGAACTCCGCGTCCTTCGGGTTCGCCCCCGGCCAGCCGCCCTCGATGAACCCGACCCCCAGGTCGTCGAGGTGACCGGCGATCGCCAGCTTGTCGTTGACCGAGAGCGCCATGCCCTCGCCCTGCGCGCCGTCGCGCAGGGTCGTGTCGTAGACGTGGAAGGCGTCGGAGGGACGGTCAGCGGACACGGCGATCCTGTCGGGGGTCTCGATCTGGGTGGGGCGCGGCCGGGTGGTGCGCGGCCGTACGAGCGGGTCTCGGGCCGGCGCTAGCCGACCGGCTGCATCCAGCCGTGCTCGTCGGAGGTGCGGCCGTACTGCAGGTCCAGCAGCGCCTGGCGCAGCCGCATGGTCACCGGGCCGGGCTGGCCGTCCCCGACCTGCCACGCGCCCTGGCGGCTCTTCACCTGGCCGACGGGCGCCACGACCGCCGCGGTCCCGCACGCGAAGACCTCGGTGAGGGTGCCGTCCTCGCAGCCCTGCCGCCACTGCTCGACGCTGATGCGGCCCTGCTCCACCTGCAGCCCGAGCTCGGGGGCCAGCTCGAGCAGGGAGTCGCGGACCACGCCCGGCAGCAGGGTGCCGGTGAGCGCCGGGGTGAGCAGCCGGGTGGTCTGGCCGTCGGTCTGCACGAAGAACAGGTTCATCCCGCCCATCTCCTCGACCCACCGGCGCTCGACCGCGTCGAGCCACACGACCTGGTCGCAGCCCTGCTCGGCGGCCTGGCGCTGGGCGAGCAGGCTGCCCGCGTAGTTGCCGGCGCACTTGGCCTCGCCGGTGCCGCCGACGGCCGCCCGGACGTACTCGTCGGACAGCCAGACGGTCACCGGCCGCACCTCGCCGGAGAAGAACGGGGTCACCGGGAAGGCGATGAGCAGGAACAGGTACTCCTGCGCCGCCCGCATGCCGACCTGCGCCTCGGTCGCGATCATGAAGGGCCGCAGGTAGAGGCTCTGCCCCTCCGCCGACGGCACCCAGGCCGCGTCGATCTCGACCAGCGAGCGGACCGCCTCGAGGAACAGCTCCTCCGGCAGCTCGGGCATCGCGAGGCGCGTGGCGGAGCGGTTGAAGCGCCGGGCGTTCTCCTCGGGGCGGAACACCGCGACCCCGCCGTCCGGCTGCCGGTAGGCCTTGAGCCCCTCGAAGATGGCCTGCCCGTAGTGCAGGACCATCGCCGACGGGTCCAGCTGCAGCTGCGCGTACGCCGACAGCCGGCCGTCGTGCCAGCCGTGCTCGGCGTCCCAGCGGATGGCGACCATGTGGTCGGTGTGGACCCGCCCGAAGCCGGGGTCGGCCATGAGCGCCGCCCGCTCCTCGTCGCTGCGGACGGCCGAGCTCCGCACGACCTCGATCGATCGCGTCGCGGTCCCGTGCATGTGCTCCTCCTCGCGTCCCAGGCCGGCGGTGGCCCTGGGTGCCGACGGTAGTCCCCGGACGGGGTCAGCCGAGCTGTGCCACCAGGGCGTCGCCGACCTGGCCCGTGCTGCGTGGTGCCTCGCCGCGCGCCAGCAGGTCGCGCGCCACGGCCGCCTCCACCCGCGCCGCCTGCTCGGGGTGGCCCAGGTGCTCGAGCATCAGGGCCACGGACAGCACGGTCGCGGTCGGGTCGGCCCTGGACTGCCCGGCGATGTCCGGCGCGCTGCCGTGGACGGGCTCGAACATCGACGGGTTGGTGCGCGACACGTCCAGGTTGCCGCTGGCGGCCAGGCCGATGCCGCCGCCGATCGCGGCGCCGAGGTCGGTGAGGATGTCGCCGAACAGGTTGTCGGTCACCACCACGTCGAAGCGGCCGGGGTCGGTGACGAAGAACATCGACGCCGCGTCGACGTGGGAGTAGTCCACGCTCACGTCGGGGAACTCGCGCGCCACCTCGTCGGTCACCCGCTTCCAGAGCCCGCCGGCGTGCACGAGCACGTTCGTCTTGTGCACGAGCGTCAGCCGCCCGGAGCGGGCCTGCGCGCGCCGGAAGGCGTCGCGCACGACCCGCTCCACGCCGTACGCGGTGTTGAGCGACACCTCGGTCGCGACCTCGTGCGGCGTGCCCTCGCGGAAGCGCCCGCCGTTGCCGACGTACGGCCCTTCGGTGCCCTCGCGCACGACGACCATGTCGACAGGGACGTCCCCGAGCGGGCCGCGCACCCCCGGGTAGAGCTTGACCGGGCGCAGGTTGACGTGGTGGTCCAGCACGAAGCGCAGCCGCAGCAGCAGGCCGCGCTCGAGGACGCCGGGCGGGACGCTGGGGTCGCCGATGGCGCCGAGCAGGATCGCGTCGTGGCCGCGCAGCTCGTCCAGGACGCTGTCCGGGAGCGCCTCCCCGGTGCGGTGGTACGCGGCCGCCCCGAGGTCGTACGGCGTCGTCTCGACGTCCGGCAGCACCGCCGACAGGACCTTCAGGCCCTCCGCGACCACCTCCGGCCCGATGCCGTCTCCTGCGATGACCGCCAGTCGGGTGCTCATGGGCAGACCGTACCGAACGTGGGACGGCCGTCCCAGGTGCTGGGACGTGGCATCGTCGGGCGGTGCTCGCCCTGCGCCTGATCTGCCCGCCCGCGCTGACCCCCGCCGCGCTCGACGTGCTGCGCGCCGCGCCCGGGGCGACGCACGTCGTCCTGCTGCCCGGGGCGGCGGTGGAGCCCGCCGGGGACGTCCTGCTCGCCGACCTCGCACGGGAGGCCGTCAGCGACGTCGTCGAGGCGCTGCGCGCCGTCGGGGACGACGGCGCATGCCTCATCACGCTCGAGAGCGTCGACACCAGCCTGTCGCAGTACGCCGACGCCGCCGAGCAGGCCGCACCCGGGCGGGGCGTGGACGCGGTCGTGTGGGATGAGGTCGAGGCGCGGTCCGGGGAGGAGTCCGAGCTGTCCGGCGCCTTCCTCACGCTGCTGGTCGTCGCCACGCTGCTGGCCGCCGTCGGCGTCCTGCTCGACAGCGCCGTGCTCATCGTCGGCGCGATGGTGGTCGGGCCGGAGTTCGGGCCCGTCGCCGGGATCGCGGTCGCCCTCGCCGACCGCCGCCCGGCGCTCGCCCGCCGCTCGCTGCGCGCGCTGGCGGTCGGCTTCCCGCTCGCGGTCCTCGCCGCGGTCCTGCTGACCCTGCTCGTGCAGGCCGGTCCCGGCCTGCCGCCCGCGTACGCCGGGGAGCAGCGACCGCTGACGGCCTTCATCAGCCGCCCGGACGGCTACGCCCTGCTGGTCGCGCTGCTGGCGGGCGTCGCGGGCGTGGTCTCGCTGACCAGCGCCAAGTCCTCCGCGCTCGTGGGCGTGGCCGTGTCCGTCACGACCGTCCCGGCCGCCGCCGACGTGGGGGTGGCGGCGGCGGCCGGGAGGTGGGCGGAGTGCGCGGGGGCGGCGGCCCAGCTGGCGGTCAACCTGGTCGCGCTCGTGGTGGCCGGGACCGCGACGCTGGGCCTGCGCCGGGCCCTCGCGGCGCGCTCCGGCAGCAGGGCCGGGCGGGCGCGCAGCAGGCCCGTCACGAGCCGGCGCTGAGGGCCCCGGCGGGCGCTGCGCTCAGGAGCGGGCGCGGTTGACGGCGCTCACGACCGCCCGCAGCGACGAGGAGACGATGCTGGGGTGGACGCCGAAGCCCCACAGCACGCGCCCGGCGACCGCGACCTCCACGTAGGAGGCCGCCTGGGCCTCTTCCCCCGCGCCGGTGGCGTGCTCGACGTAGTCGAGCACCCGCGCGTCGACGTCGAGCTCGGCGAGCGCGTGCACGAACGCGGCGATCGGCCCGTTCCCGGTGCCGGAGATGCTGTGCCGGGTGCCGTCGAGCTCCACGACGGCGTCGACCCTGTCGACCTCGCCGGACGTGAGCGCCTGCGAGACCAGCCGCAGCGGCGCGTCGCCCAGGTAGGTCTGCTCGAACACCGACCAGATCCGCGCCGGCAGGATCTCCCCGCCCTCGCTGTCGGCCACCTCCTGCACGACCCGCGAGAGCTCGATCTGCATGCGCCGCGGCAGGTCGAGGTGGTGCTCGTTCTTCAGGACGTACGCGACACCGCCCTTGCCCGACTGGCTGTTGACGCGGATGACCGCCTCGTAGGACCGGCCGACGTCCTTGGGGTCGATCGGCAGGTACGGCACGCCCCACGGCTGCTCGCGGACCGGCACGCCGGCCTGCTCGGCCGCCCGGTCCATGTGCTCCAGCCCCTTCTTGATGGCGTCCTGGTGGGAGCCGGAGAAGGCCGTGTAGACCAGGTCGCCGCCGTACGGGTGGCGCGGGTGCACGGGCAGCTGGTTGCAGTGCTCGACGGTGCGCCGCACCTCGTCGATGTCGGAGAAGTCGACGCCCGGGTCGACGCCCTGGCTGAACAGGTTCAGCGCGAGGGTCACCAGGCAGACGTTGCCGGTGCGCTCGCCGTTGCCGAACAGGCACCCCTCGACGCGGTCCGCTCCGGCCTGCACCCCGAGCTCGGCCGCGGCCACCGCCGTGCCGCGGTCGTTGTGCGGGTGCAGCGAGAGCACGACGCTGCTGCGCCGCGCGCCCAGCGCCCGCGAGAACCACTCGATCTGGTCGGCGTAGGTGCTGGGCACGCTCATCTCGACGGTCGCCGGCAGGTTCAGCACGACGGGGCGCTCGCTCGTCGGCTGCCAGACGTCCATGACCGCCTCGCAGACCTCGAGCGCGTAGTCCAGCTCGGTGCCGGTGAAGGACTCCGGGCTGTACTGCCACCGCACGTCGGTGGCTGTCCCTGCCGACGCGGCTGCGCCGTGGCCGAGCAGCTGCTCGGCGTACTTCTGGCACCACCGGGCGCCCTGCACGGCGATGTCCTTCACGCCCGCGCGGTCCAGGCCGAACACGACCTGCCGCTGCAGGGTGGAGGTCGAGTTGTACAGGTGGATCAGCGCCGTCCCGCCGAAGCCGACGAGGGACTGCACGGTCCGCTCGATCAGCTCCTCGCGGGCCTGCGTCAGCACCTGGATGGTGACGCCCTCGGGCACCAGGTCGTCCTCGACGAGGCGGCGGACGAAGTCGAAGTCCGTGGAGCTGGCGGCGGGGAAGCCGACCTCGATCTCGCGGTAGCCGAGGGCGACCAGCAGGGTGAACAGCTGCAGCTTGCGCTCGGCGTCCATCGGGTCGATCAGGGCCTGGTTGCCGTCACGCAGGTCGACGCTGCACCAGGTGGGCGCCGCCTCGAGAGTGCGCGCCGGCCAGGTGCGGTCGGGCAGGTCGACCGGCGGGAACGGCGCGTAGCGGCCGTACGGCATGGGACGGGGGGTGGGCGTTGCAGGGCGGCTCATGAGGGCTCTCCGAGAGGGGCGGGATGCGGCCAGCACCAGGACCCGCGACGGGGAGCCGGCCTAGGAAGGGGCCCCGCCGCGGCAGATGAGGAGCAGCCGCGTCATGGGCCCACCGTAGCGGAGGCCAGGAACTGCTCGACGGCCGCCCGGAACGCCTCCGGCTCGTCGACCCACGGGAAGTGGCCGGCGCGCGGCAGCACCGCGGTCCGGGCGTGCGAGAAGCACTCGGCCACGCGGGCGACGGAGGCCACGCCGGTGAGGGCGTCACGCTCTCCGCCGACCACGAGCACCGGCGCCGTGAGCTCCCCCAGCGCGGCCAGCACCCCGGGCACGTCGACCTCCTGCGCGCCGGCAGCGAAGCCCAGCTCCGCCCGCCGGCTGGACTGGCGGTCGGCGCTCGCCGCGTGCTCCTGCGTGCGCGCGTCCCACCGGCCGTAGAAGAACGGCCGGGTGGCCCGCACGAGGCTCTGCTGCTGCGCGGGCAGCGCCCCCGCGAGCGCGTGCTGCGCCTCGGCGGCGTCGGCGTACCAGGCCTCGTCCGCCCGAGCGGCCCGGATCGCGGCCACGTCCCCGCGGTCCCCGCCTTGCAGCCGGTCGGTCGGCGTCACGAGCACCAGCGCCTCGACCCGGTCCGGGTGCTGCGCCGCCCAGACCTGCGCCACGGCGGCGCCCGCCGAGTGGGCCAGCACCGCGGCGCTCTCCAGGCCGAGGTGCTCGCGCAGCGCCTCGACGTCGAGCGCCAGCCGGTCGAAGCGCAGCGTGGCGGGGTCCGGCGGGACCTCCGAGCGCCCGGTCGCCCGGGCGTCGAGCAGGACGAGCGTGCGCGCCTGCGCCAGGCCCGCCAGGTCCTCGAGGTAGGCGGACGCGCGGCCCGGCCCGCCGGGCAGGCACAGCAGCACCGGTCCGGTGCCGACCTGCGTGTACGCCAGCCGGGTGCCGTCGTAGGAGGCGAAGGTGCTCACGACAGGTCCACCGCGCGCACCGAGCTCGCGGCGATGGCGGCCGTGACGTCCTGCAGCACCTCGGCCGGCACGACGCTGTCCACGGTGAGCACCATGAGCGCGGTCCCGCCCTGCGAGCTGCGGCCGACCTGCGCGGCCGCGATGTTGACGCCGCAGCCGCCGAGGGCCGCACCGACGGTGCCGACCACGCCGGGCCGGTCCTCGTACCCGAGGAACAGCAGGTGCTCGGCCGGCGCGATCTCCACGTCGAAGCCGTCCACCTCGGTGAGCTTCTCGACCTGCCGCGGGCCCGTCAGGGTGCCCGACACCGACACCGGCGTGCCGTCCGGGAGCACGCCGTGCACACGCACCAGGCTGCGGTAGTCGGGGCTGTGCTCGTCGGTCGTGAGCGTCACCTCCATGCCGCGCTCGGCGGCCAGCGCGGGCGCGTTGACGAAGGTGACCTGGTCCTCGACGACGTCGGCGAACACGCCCTTCAGCGCCGCGAGCCGGAGCACCTGGACGTCGTGGGCGGCCAGCTCCCCCCGCACCTGCACGTCGAGCTGCGCCGCGAGCCCGCCGGCCAGCGCGGTGAACACCCGGCCGAGCTTCTCCGCCAGCGGCAGCGCGGGACGGACCTCCTCGACGACGGCCCCGCCGGCCCGCACGTTGACGGCGTCCGGGACGAACTCGCCCTCCAGGGCGAGGCGCACCGAGCGGGCCACCGCGATCCCGGCCTTGTCCTGCGCCTCCACCGTGGAGGCGCCCAGGTGCGGCGCGACCACGACGGAGTCGAAGGCGAACAGCGGCGAGTCGGTGGTCGGCTCGTGCTCGAAGACGTCCAGCCCGGCGCCCGCGACCCGGCCGGCGGCGAGGGCCGCCGCGAGCGCGGCCTCGTCCACGAGCCCGCCCCGCGCCGCGTTGACGATCCGCACCCCGGGCTTGCACAGCGCGAGCTGCTCCGCGCCGATCAGGCCGACCGTCTCGGGCGTCTTCGGCAGGTGCACCGAGATGAAGTCGCTCTCGCGCAGCAGCTCGTCCAGCGGGACGAGGCGCACCCCGATCTGGGCCGCCCGCGCCGTGCTGATGTACGGGTCGTACGCGATCAGCCGCGTGCCGAACGCCGACATGCGCTGGGCGAACAGCACGCCGATGCGGCCCAGCCCGACGACCCCGACGGTCTTGTCGGCGACCTCGACGCCGGTCCACCGGGACCGCTCCCAGCGTCCCGCCTTGAGCGCGGCGCTCGCCGGGGCGGTGTTGCGGGCGCACGCGAGCAGCAGCGCGACGGCCTGCTCGGCGGCGCTGACGATGTTGCTGGTGGGGGCGTTGACGACGAGCACGCCGCGGGCGGTGGCCGCCGGGACGTCGACGTTGTCCAGGCCGATGCCGGCCCGCGCCACCACCTTCAGCCGGGGCGCCGCGGCCAGCGCCTCGGCGTCCATCAGGGTGGCGCTGCGCACGATCACCGCGTCGGCGTCCGCCAGCGCCGGGAGCAGGGCGGCGCGGTCGGCGCCGTCCACGTGCCGGAGGTCGAAGCCCTCCCCCAGGACGGCGAGCACGGACGGCGCGAGCTCCTCGGCGAGCAGCACGACAGGCAGGGTCACGGAGGTCCTCGAGGCGGGGCCGGAGCGGGCGTCCGGACTGTACCGACCGGCGTGCCGGCCGCTCCCCCGTGCTCTGCGCACGACGACGGCCCGGCTCCCGTGCGGGTGCCGGGCCGCCGCCGTCAGCGGCTACTCGTCGCTGTCGTCGATCCAGGCCATCATCGGGCGCAGCGCCGCGCCGGTCACCTCGATCGGGTGCTCGGCCCCCTGCTTGCGGTAGGCCTGCATGCGCGGGCGGCCGGCGTCGTCGTCCTCGATGAGCGCGCGCGTGAAGCTGCCGTCCTGGATCTCGGACAGCACCTTCTTCATCTCCTCCTTCACGGCCGGCGTGATGATGCGCGGCCCGGTGACGTAGTCGCCGAACTCGGCGGTGTCGGAGATCGACCAGCGCATCTTGCCGATGCCGCCCTCGTACATCAGGTCGACGATGAGCTTGAGCTCGTGCAGGCACTCGAAGTAGGCGACCTCGGGCTGGTAGCCCGCCTCGGTGAGCACCTCGAACCCGGCCATGACGAGCGCGCTCGCGCCGCCGCACAGCACGGCCTGCTCGCCGAACAGGTCGGTCTCGGTCTCCTCGGTGAAGGTCGTCTTGAGCACGCCGGCCTTCGTGCCGCCGATGCCCTTGGCGTACGACAGCGCCAGCTGCTGGGCCTTGCCGGTGGCGTCCTGCTCGACGGCGATCAGGCAGGGCACGCCCCGGCCGTCGACGAACTGGCGGCGGACCAGGTGCCCCGGGCCCTTGGGCGCGATCATCGCCACGTCCACGCCGGCAGGCGGGGTGATCAGGCCGTAACGGATGTTGAGGCCGTGCCCGAACAGCAGCGCGTCGCCGTCCTGCAGGTTCGGGGCGACGTCCTTCTCGTACAGCGAGCGCTGCACGGTGTCGGGCGCCAGGATCATGATCACGTCGGCCTCGGCGGCCGCCTCGGCGGGGGTGAGCACGCGCAGCCCGTCCTGCTCGGCCTTCGCGCGGCTCCTGGAGCCCTCGGGCAGGCCGACGCGGACGTCCACGCCGGAGTCGCGCAGGGACAGCGCGTGGGCGTGGCCCTGGCTGCCGTAGCCGAGGACGGCCACCTTGCGGCTCTGGATGAGGGCCAGGTCGGCGTCGTCGTCGTAGTAGATCTCGGCCACGGGTGGGGCTCCTTCGTACGGGGGTGGGGGGTCGGGACGGGGTCGGGGACGGGATCCGGACCGGGAGGTCCGGGACGTCGCGGGCTAGGAGTCGGCGGGCCGCGGCGCGGCCGGGCGCAGCCGCTCGGCGCCGGTCATGGAGCGGGAGCCGCGGCTCAGGGCGACCATGCCGGACTGCACCATCTCGCGGATGCCGTACGGCTCGAGCACCCGCACGAGCGCCGCCAGCTTCTCGCGGGTCCCGGTCGCCTCGACCGTGACCGCGTCCGCGGCCACGTCGACGACCTTCGCGCGGAACAGCTGCACCGTCTCCAGCACGTGGCTGCGGACGGCCTGGTCGGCCTTGACCTTGATGAGCAGCAGCTCGCGCTGCACGCTCGCGTCCGGGTCCAGCTCGACGATCTTGAGCACGTTGATGAGCTTGTTGAGCTGCTTGGTCACCTGCTCCAGCGGCAGGTCCTCGACCGCGACGACGATCGTCATGCGGCTGACCGCCGGGTGCTCGGTCGGGCCGACCGCCAGCGACTCGATGTTGAAGCCGCGCCGGCTGAACAGCGCCGCGACGCGCGCCAGCACGCCGGGCTTGTCCTCGACGAGCACGGACAGCGTGTGCCGCGTGGTGCGGCTCGCGGCAGGGGGAGCGGGACGCACGAGCGGGGACGGCGCGGGCGGCGTGCTGCGTGGCGGCGGGCCGGGCACCGGACCGCCGAGCAGCGCACCCGGCGCACGGCTCCCGCTCGCGGTGGAGGTGGTGGACACGGACATCAGACGTCGTCCTCTCCCCAGACCGGCCGCGTGTCGCGGGCGGCGAGGATCTCGTCGTTGCTGGTGCCGGCGGGGACCATCGGCCAGACCATCGCGTCCTGGCCGACGATGAAGTCCACGACGACGGGCAGGTCGTCGACCGCCATGGCGGCCTCGATCGTGGCGTCGACGTCCTCGGCCTTCTCGCACCGCAGGCCGACGCAGCCCATGGCCTCCGCGAGCTTGACGAAGTCCGGGATGCGCTGCGCCTTCTGGGTCCGCGACTGCAGGTTGGTCTGGCTGTAGCGCCCCTCGTAGAACAGGGTCTGCCACTGGCGCACCATGCCGAGGTTGCCGTTGTTGATGACCGCGACCTTGATCGGGATGCCCTCGATCGCGCAGGTGGTGAGCTCCTGGTTGGTCATCTGGAAGCAGCCGTCGCCGTCGATGGCCCAGACCGTCGCGTCCGGCCGGCCGACCTTGGCGCCCATGGCGGCGGGGACCGCGTAGCCCATCGTCCCGGCGCCGCCGGAGTTGAGCCAGGTGTACGGGTGCTCGTAGGAGATGAACTGGCTGGCCCACATCTGGTGCTGGCCGACGCCGCTCGCGACGACCGTCTCCGGGCCGGAGATCTCGCCGATGCGCCGGATGACGTGCTGGGGCGCGAGCGAGCCGTCCGGCGGCTCCTCGAAGCCCAGCGGGTAGGTCTCGCGCCAGCTGTCGACCTGCTTCCACCAGCCGGTCAGGTCCGCGCGCACGCCGTCGGCGTAGAGCTCCTGGACGGCCTGCACCAGGTCGGCGATCGTCTCCCGGCAGTCGCCGACGATCGGCACGTCCGCCGTGCGGTTCTTGCCGATCTCGGCCGGGTCGATGTCGGCGTGGATCACTGCGGCGCCCGGGGCGAAGCTGGAGAGCTTGCCGGTCACGCGGTCGTCGAAGCGGGCGCCGAGGCAGATCAGCAGGTCGCTCTTCTGCAGCGCGGTCACGGCCGAGACGGTGCCGTGCATGCCGGGCATCCCCAGGTGCTGCGGGTGGCTGTCGGGGAACGCGCCGCGCGCCATCAGGGTGGTCACCACGGGGATGCCGGTGAGCTCGGCGAGCACGCGCAGCTCGGCGGCGGCCCGCGCCTTGAGCACGCCGCCGCCGACGTACAGGACGGGGCGCTGCGCGGAGGCGATCAGCCGGGCCGCCTCGCGCACCTGCTTTGCGTGCGGCCGGGTGTTGGGGTGGTAGCCGGGCAGGTCCAGCACCGGCGGCCACGCGAACGCCCCGTGCGCCTGCAGGATGTCCTTGGGGATGTCCACGAGCACGGGCCCGGGGCGGCCGGTGCCGGCCAGGTGGAACGCCTCGGCGATGGTGCGGGCGATGTCGTCCACCGACTGCACCAGGAAGTTGTGCTTGGTGATCGGCATGGTGATGCCGACGATGTCGGCCTCCTGGAACGCGTCCGTCCCGATGGACGCGCTCGGCACCTGACCGGTGATCGCCACGATCGGCACCGAGTCCATGTACGCGTCGGCGATGGGCGTCACGAGGTTGGTGGCGCCCGGGCCGCTGGTGGCCATGCAGACGCCCACCCGGCCCGTTGCCTGGGCGTAGCCCTCGGCGGCGTGCCCGCCGCCCTGCTCGTGGCGCACGAGGATGTGGCGCAGCGCGGTGCTGTCGAACAGCGGGTCGTACGCGGGCAGGATCGCGCCGCCGGGGATGCCGAAGACGACCTCGGCTCCGACGCTCTCCAGGCTGCGCACGAGCGCCTGCGCCCCGGTCAGGGTCTCGGGCATGGGTTCCTCCAGGTCGTGCAGCGGGTCGTGCGGGCGGTGCGCGGGCAAAAAAGAACCCCTCGTGCGAGGCACGGAGGGGTGAGCGCGGAGCCGCGGTGCGGCAGACGCGCTAGGGGACTACGAGGAGGCGGGGCACGTCTACAGCCTGCTCCTGCAGGCCGCGCGATGTCAAACGCCGTGGGACGCCCGTCCCAGGATCTGGGACGGGCGTCCGGTCAGCCGGTGATGGCGCCCTGCGCGGCGGAGCCCACGAGCCTGGCGTACTTGCCGAGGACGCCGGTGGTGTAGCGCGGCTCCAGCGGCTTCCAGCCGGCCCGCCGCGCCTCCAGCTCGGCCGCGTCCACGAGCAGGTCGAGGGTGCGGGCACCGAGGTCGAGGCGCACCGCGTCGCCGTCCTGCACGAGCGCGATGGGGCCGCCGTCGGTCGCCTCCGGCGCGACGTGCCCGACGCACAGGCCGGTCGTGCCGCCGGAGAACCGGCCGTCGGTGAGCAGCAGCACGTCCTTGCCGAGCCCCGCGCCCTTGATGGCGCCGGTGACCATGAGCATCTCCCGCATGCCCGGGCCGCCCTTGGGGCCCTCGTAGCGGATGACGATGACGCAGCCCTTGGCGAGGGTGCCCTGCTCGATCGCGTCCATGACGCCCTGCTCGCCGTCGAAGACGCGCGCCGGGCCCTCGAACACGTCGCTGTCGAACCCGGCGCTCTTGACGACGGCCCCGTCGGGCGCCAGCGACCCGCGCAGGACGGTGATGCCGCCGGTGGCGTGGATGGGGTCCGCCAGGGTGCGCAGCACCTCCCCGTCGAGCGGGGCGATGTCCATGTCCGCGAGGTTCTCGGCCATGGTGCGGCCGGTGCAGGTGAGCACGTCGCCGTGCAGCAGCCCGGCGTCCAGCAGCGCCTTCATCACGACCGGGATCCCGCCGATGCGGTCGATGTCGGTCATGACGTAGCGGCCGAACGGCTTGACGTCGGCCAGGTGCGGGACGCGGTCGCCGATCCGGTCGAAGTCGTCGTACGTGAGCTCGACGCGCGCCTCGTGGGCGATGGCGAGCAGGTGCAGCACGGCGTTGGTGGAGCCGCCCAGCGCCATGACCACGGTGATGGCGTTCTCGAACGCCTGCTTGGTGAGGATCTGGCGGGCCGTGATGCCCTTCTCGAGCAGGGCCACGACGGCCGGGCCCGAGCGGAAGGCGATGTCGTCGCGCCGCCGGTCGACCGCGGGCGGCGCGGCGCTGCCGGGCAGCGCCATGCCGAGCGCCTCGGCCGCGGCGGCCATGGTGTTGGCGGTGTACATGCCGCCGCAGGCGCCCTCCCCCGGGCACGCGGCCTTCTCGACCGCCGTCAGCTGCTCGCGGGTGATGAGCCCGCGGGCGCACGCGCCGACGGCCTCGAAGACGTCGATGATCGTGAGGTCGGTGTCCTCGCCGTCCAGGCCCTTGAGCTTGCCGGGCAGGGTCGAGCCGGCGTACACGAACACGCTGGCCAGGTCGAGCCGGGCCGCGGCCATGAGCATGCCCGGCAGCGACTTGTCGCACCCCGCGAGCGTGACCGTCCCGTCCATGCGCTCCGCGAACACGACGGTCTCGACCGAGTCGGCGATGACCTCGCGCGACACCAGGGAGGCCCGCATCCCCTCGTGGCCCATCGAGATGCCGTCCGACACCGAGATGGTGCCGAACTCCATCGGGAAGCCCCCGGCCGCACGCACGCCCTCCTTGGCCGCCTTGGCAAGGCGGTCCAGCGACAGGTTGCACGGGGTGATCTCGTTCCAGGACGACGCGACGCCGACCTGGGGCTTGTCGACGTCGGCGTCGGTCAGGCCCACCGCACGCAGCATCGCGCGGGCCGGGGCCCTCCGGTCGCCCTCGGTGACGTCGGTGCTGCGGGGCTTGCTGCTGCTCACGGGGACCACCTGGCGTACCTGCTCGGGAGCCCGGCGCGGCCCGCCGGACGAGGCCCCGACTCTACGTGCGGGCGCCCGGCTGCCCGGCGGCACTGCCGCAGGGCCTGCTCCGTCGGAGCCGCAGGCGGCCCCCGGCCCGCGCGACACCTGGCGCACGGCGGGTGACACTGGGGCATGGCGCTCCCCCGGCTGCCCCTGACCGCGGCACTGGCCCTGGCACTGGCTGCCACCGCCTGCAGCGGAGCCGCGGACAGTCCCTCGGCTGCCGGCGGCGCGGCACCCACGTCGGCCTCGGCAGGGCCGTCGACCGCTCCCTCCCCGTCCCCCTCCGGCTCCTCGTCCCCGGGCCCCTCCTCCGCCGGCCCCTCCGCTGCGCCGCAGGTGCTCGCCTCCGG
>Ga0210040_10002349_pt1 | contig 26779 bp, 20 predicted proteins | sample CryGeyCG12114_NA_FD_185462 | JGI IMG/M metagenome (GOLD analysis project Ga0210040, IMG submission 185462) | Groundwater microbial communities from aquifer - Crystal Geyser CG19_WC_8/21/14_NA (SPAdes) (version 2) | ecosystem: Environmental > Aquatic > Deep subsurface > Groundwater | place: USA... | reverse complement strand
GTCCCCGACCTGGATGCCGAGGGCCGCGACGTCGCCGGCGGTCGCGACCGGCTCGTCGATGCGCACCTCGACCTGGTGCCAGCCCACGCCCTGGGTGTCGATCTCGTCGCCGTAGGTGTGGCCGCTGGACAGCAGCGGGAGCACCGTCCCCGTGTACACGCGGTCGGGGTCGTCGGTCATGATCGTCACGTGCGCCCCCTCGGAGAAGCGGGCGCTGTGCGAGCCCACCGGCACGACCTCCAGGCGGCCGTCCTCCTTGAGCCGCTTGACCATGCACCCGATCGTGTCGGCGTGGACGACGACGGCGCGGCGGACGGCGTGCGAGCTGCCGGCCAGGCGGGCGCGCAGCAGGCCCCGGCGGGTGAGGTCGAAGGGGACGCCCAGCTCGGCCATCCGGTCGCCGACGAGCTGCACGACCGCGTCGGTGCGCCCGGAGGGGCTGGGCACGCGCAGCAGCTCCAGCATCACCGAGCGCAGGTACTCCACGTCGATCGGCAGGTCGACGGGTGCGTCGGTGCGGACGACGGGCTGCGGGCTGGAGGTCACGGGCCGCCACGTTAGCCCGGACGCCGGACCCCGGCGCAGCGGTCGCGGCCGCGCCGTCAAGGTGCGGGGCCCCGGTGACGAAGGGAGGGCGTGGCAGGCGACCGGAGGCTCCTCGTGCGGTCGCTGCACGTCGCCCTGGCCCTCGCCGTCGCCGCCTTCGCGGTGGGCGTCCTCGTGCGGGACCCCGGCTCGGGCCAGGTGCCCGCCCTCGACATCGGCGCCTACTGCGGCGCCTACCTGCTGGGGGCCGCGCTGCTGCTGGTCCAGGCCCGGGACACCGGGCGCGAGCGGTGGGCGTGGCGGGCGCTGGCCGTGGGGATGATCGTCACCACCGGCGGGGACCTCTACTACTCCCTCGTGCTCGCCCCCCTGGACGAGCCGCCCTACCCCTCGCCGGCCGACGCGCTGTACCTGTCCTGGTACCCGCTCGCCCACCTCGCCCTGCTCCTGCTGCTGCGGGCCCGCGTGCGCCGCTTCTACCCGAGCATGGCGCTGGACGGCGTCGTGGCCGGGCTGGGCGCCGGGGCCCTGGCCGGGGGGTACCTGCTCGACGACCTGCTCGCCCTCGACGGCTCCGCGCCCGCGGAGGCGATCACGACACTCGCCTACCCGCTCGCCGACCTGCTGCTGATCCTGGTCCTCGTCGCCGGCTGCGCGGTGCTGGGCCTGCGGGCCAGCCGCACCCTCGTGCTGGTCGTCGTGGGCCTCGCGCTGACCACCGCGGCCGACGTCCTGTTCCTGCTGGCGGAGGCGGCCGGCACCTACGCCGAGGGCGGGGCGCTGGACCTGCTCTGGCTGCTCGGCGTGGTGGCGCTCTCGCGCGCCCCCCGCACCGGGCCCGAGGAGGCGCCGCAGGACGACGCGAGCCGCGAGCGCACCCGGGTCACCCTCCGGGTGCTGGCGCTGCCGGCCGCTGCGGCGCTGGCCAGCCTCGGGCTGCTCGCCCTCGACCAGCTGCACCCGGTCCCGCCGGGCGCCGGTCTCGGGGCCGCTGCCTGCGTGCTGACCGCCTTCGTCCGGGTCGCCCTCACCTTCTCCGACGTCCGCCGGCGCGAGGAGGGCGACTACGCGGCCGTCCTGCGCCAGGCCCGCACCGACGAGCTCACCGGGCTTCCCAACCGCCGCGCGCTGCAGGAGGCCTGCGACGACCTCGTGGCCGCGGCCGGCCCCGGCTCCCCCGGCTCCCTGCTGGTGCTGGACCTCGACCGCTTCAAGGAGATCAACGACTCCCTCGGGCACGGCGCCGGCGACCAGCTCCTGCGCCTGGTCGCGGGCCGCGTGCGGCGGGCGCTGGGCGAGGGGGCCCTGGTGGGGCGCCTGGGCGGCGACGAGTTCGCCGTCGTCCTGCCCGGGACCGGGGCCGAGGAGGCGCTCGCGGTCGGGCACCGCGTGCACGAGCGGCTCACCGCCCCGTTCACGGTGGAGGGCCTGCGCCTGCACGTGGACGCCAGCATCGGCGTCGCCACGACCAGCGGTGGCGCCTCCGGGCGCGCCGAGCTCCTCCGCAGCGCGGACACGGCGATGTACGCGGCCAAGCGCGAGCGCCGCGGCGTGGTGGCCGCCACCGCCGAGGACGCCGCGGCCGCCCACGAGCGGCTGCTGCTGCTGGAGGAGCTGCGCAGCGCGCTGGAGGGAGAGGACGCGGCCGGGTGCGGTCACCTGGAGGTGCACCTGCAGCCCCAGGTCCACCTGGCCGACGGCTCCGTCGCCGGCGTGGAGGCGCTCGTGCGCTGGCAGCACCCCGGGCGCGGGCAGCTCGCGCCCGACGCGTTCCTGCCGCTCGCCGCGGCGGCCGGGCTGATGGGCCGCGTGGCCGACGCCGTGCTGGAGCTCTCGCTGGGCGCCTGCGCCCGCTGGTGGTCCGCGCAGGACGCCGTCCCGGTGGCGGTGAACCTGTGCGCCGAGGACGTCCAGGACGCGACGCTCCCCGCGCGGGTCGAGGCGGCCCTGGCCCGTCACGGGCTGCCGGGGTCCGCCCTGGTCCTGGAGCTGACCGAGGAGGCCTTCGTCACCGACCCGGCGCGGGCCCGGCGGCACCTGGACGCCGTCCGGCGCCTGGGCGTGCGGGTCTCCCTCGACGACTACGGCACCGGGTACTCCTCCCTCGCGCAGCTGCGCGACCTGGCGGTCGACGAGGTGAAGCTGGACCGCAGCTTCACCGCCGGCGTCGCCGACGACCCCACGGCGGCGGCGATCGTGCGCACCACCGTGGACCTGGCGCACGCGCTGGGCGCGCGCCTGGTGGCCGAGGGCGTCGAGGACGCCCGCAGCCAGCAGGCGCTCGCCCGGCTCGGCTGCGACGTCGGGCAGGGCTGGGCCGTGGCGAGGCCGATGCCCCCGGCCGCCCTCCTGGGCTGGCTGGCCGGGCGCCGAGGCGCCCCCGCGCCTCGCCCCCGCGGTCCTGTCGCCGCACCCGTGGTCACCTCTACCGTCGGCCCGTGACCCGCAGGACCACCCCAGCCCGCACCCGCACCGCGCTCGTCGGCGCGGCGGCCGCCGTCCTGCTGCTCGCGGGCGCCGGCCCCGCCGCGGCCGGTCAGGAGCCGGGCGACGACGAGGTCATCCGTGACTACGACGTCGAGCTCGTGCTGGACGCCGACGGCGACCTGGCCGTCACCGAGACGATCACCTACGACTTCGGCGACGAGGAGCGGCACGGCATCGAGCGCCGCATCCCCGACCGCGGGCGCTGGGACTCCCGGCACGACCGCCTCACCCCGCTGTCCGACCTGGAGGTCGAGAGCCCCTCCGGCGCCCCGGTCGACGTCGAGCTGAGCGAGGACGACGGCACCACGGCCCGGATCGGCGACCCCGACGTCGAGGTCACCGGCGAGCAGACCTACGTCCTGCGCTACCGCCTGCGCGGCGCGGCCGGCGTCCCCGGCGACCCCGACCGGGTGCGCGTGGACGCCGTCGGCACGGGGTGGCAGGTGCCGGTCGAGGCCGCGACGGCGCGGCTGAGCGGACCGGCGGAGGTGACGGGCGGCAGGTGCGCCACGGACGCCGGAGGCGGCTGCTCGGCCCAGGTCGCCGACGGCGCCGTGACCGCCTCCGCCCAGGACCTCGAGCCCGGCGAGGGCCTGGCCGTCGAGGCCTCCTTCCCCACCGGCGCGCTGCCTCCCGCGGCGCCGCAGCTGGTCGAGGTGTTCAGCGCCGCCCACGCCTTCTCCGCGAGGCCGGCCACGCTCGGCGCCGCGGGCGCCGCCCTCGTGGCGCTGCTCGGGGCGGTCGTCGTCCGCCTGCGCCGGGGGCGCTCGCGCGCCGGCTCCCCGGCGCCCGTGGAGGCCTCCCCGCCCGGCGGCGCCCGCCCGGCCCAGCTCGGCACGCTGCTCGACGGGCGGGCCGACCGCCACGAGCTCACCGCGACGCTGCTCGACCTCGCCGTGCGCGGGCACGTGGTGATCGAGGAGGTCGAGGGCGAGCCCGGGTCCGACGGCGAGCCGGGGAAGGACTGGCGGCTGCGGCCGACCGGCCGCGCCGGCGGCTCCCTGCGCCCCTACGAGAGCGCGGTGCTGGACCTCGTGCGCACCGCGCCGGACGGCCTGCTGGTCTCCGCGATGGCGACCTCCCCCGGCCTCGCGCCGGTGCTGGCCGCCGTGCACCGCGACGTCGTGGACCTCGGCTGGTTCACCGCCGACCCCGCCGCCGTCCGCCGGCGCTGGTACGTGCTGGGCACCGCCGCGCTGCTGGGCGGGGTCGCCCTGACCGCCGCGCTGGCCCTCACCACCTCCTGGGCGCTGGTCGGGCTGCCGCTGGTGCTGGTCGGCCTCGTGGTGCTCGCCACCGCGCACGCGATGCCGGTGCGGACGCCGTCCGGCGCGGCGGAGCTGGCGAGGACCCGGGCCTTCCGCGCGCACCTGGAGCAGCTCGACCCCGGGGGGCTCACGAGCGCCGAGGTCGACCGCCTGCTCCCGCACGCCGTCGCCCTCGGGGTGTCGGGGCGCTGGGAGGACGGGCTCGCCGGCGGTGGGCAGGGCTCCCCGGCCTGGTACCGGGGCGCCGACGGCGCTCCGGTACCAGCGGTGGGCCTCTACCCGGGCGTCTTCCTGTTCTCGACCGCCAGCAGCTCCCCACCGGCCTCCACCGGCGGCAGCAGCACCACGACGACCGTCAGCGTCGGGGGCGGGGGCGGCGGCAGCTGGTGAGGCTCAGCCGGCGGCGAGGCGGCGGGCCAGGTCGAGGGCCGCGGCCAGCGCGCCCAGGTCCGCGCGACCGGTGCCCACGAGGTCGAAGGCCGTCCCGTGCGCGGGCGTGCACACGGGGAACGGCAGCCCGCCGGCCAGCGTGACTCCGCGGTCGAAGCCCATGAGCTTCATCGCGATCTGGCCCTGGTCGTGGTACATCGTCAGCACACCGTCGAACTCCCCGCGCCGGGCCCGCACGAAGACCGTGTCGCACGGGAAGGGCCCCGCCGCGTCGACCCCGCGCTCGCGCAGCACCTGGACCGCCGGCGCGATCACCTCGATCTCCTCGCGACCGAAGCGGCCGCTCTCCCCCGCGTGGGGGTTCAGCGCGCACACCGCGAGCCGGGGCGCGGCGTGCCCGGCGCCGCGCAGGACGGCGTCCAGCAGCAGCCCGCGCTCCACGACGACCTGGCGGGTGACCCCGGCGGCGACCTCGCTGAGCGCGACGTGGCTCGTCACCCGGGAGGTGGTCAGCTCGGGCAGCACGTTGACCTCCGAGGCGCCGCGCACGCCCAGCACGCCCTCCATCCACTGCAGCTCGTCGGGCTCGGCCATGCCCGCCAGGTGCAGGGAGGACTTGTTCAGCGGCGCGAAGACCACGGCGTCCACCTCGCCCGCCGCGGCCAGGCGCAGCGCCTCGCGCAGGTCGCCCAGCGCCTTCGCGCCGCCGGCGGCGCTCGGACGGCCGGCCGGTGCGCCCGTGGGCCCTCCGCCGATGAGCCGCACCTGGGCCCCGCCGAGCCGGGCGGGGTCGGCGAGCAGCCGCTCCACCAGCTCCGGGCCGATGCCGGCCGGGTCGCCCGGCGTGATGGCGATCCTGGCGGGGCGCTCCTGCAGCACGGCGGCTCCTCAGCGGCGGCGGGTCTCGGGGAACAGCAGGTCGACGAAGCGCTGCGCGGTCGGCTGCGGCTCGTGGTTGGCCAGCCCGGGGCGCTCGTTGGCCTCGATCACGACGTGCTCGGGGCCGGTGACGTCGGGCACGAGGAAGTCCATCCCGGTCACCGGGATGCCGATCGCGCGGCTGGCCCGGCGCGCCGCCTCGGCCACGGCCGGGTGCAGGACGTCGGTCACGTCCTCGATCGTGCCGCCGGTGTGGAGGTTCGCGGTGCGGCGCACGGGCAGGGCGACGCCGCGGGGCAGCACCTCGTCCAGGGAGCGCCCGGCGTCGGCGACGACCGCCTCGGTGGTGGCGTCCAGCGGGATCGAGGACTCCCCGCCGGTGGCGAGCTGGCGGCGCCGGGACTGGCGGCGCACGAGCTCGGCGACGGTGTCGCGCCCGTTGCCGACCACGGCCGCGGGCCGGCGCACCGCGGCGGCGACCACCTCGTGGTCGATGACCAGCACGCGCAGGTCCTCCCCCGCCACCCGCTCCTCCACGAGCACGTCGGGGCAGAAGGCCAGCGCGTGCTCCACGGCGCGCACCAGGGCGGCGTCGTCGGCCACCCCCACGGTGATCCCCCGGCCCTGCTCGCCGCGGGCGGGCTTGACGACCACGTCGCCGACCTCGGCCGCCAGCGCGCGGGCGGGCGCCAGCACGGCGTCGTCCAGCCCGCCGGCCCTTCCGGCGCCGGGGCTGACCTCGGCCCCGCGGGGCACCGAGAGGCCGGCGGCGGCCAGGAGGCGGCGGGTCACCCGCTTGTCGTCGCAGCGGCTCATGGCGACCGCGCTGGTCAGCTCCGAGAGCGACTCGCGGGTCAGCACGCTGCGGCCGCCGTGCTCCAGGCGCACCTCCCCGGACCCGGCGTCGGTCACCTGCACCCGGATGCCCCGGCGCAGCGCCTCGTCGACGACGATCCGGGCGTAGGGGTTGAGCTGGTCGAGCTCGGCCGGCTGCGGGCTGTACAGCGGCTGGTTGATCGGGTTCTTGCGCTTCACGCAGACCGGCGGCGCCAGGCCGAAGCCGAGCTTGCGGTACAGGGCGATCGCGCCCGTGTTGCTGTGCAGCACCGACAGGTCCAGGTACGCGCGCCCGCGCCCGATGTAGCGCTCGGCCAGGCGGCGCACCAGCGCCTCGCCGGTGCCGGGCGGAGCGGCCTGGCGGTCGACCGCGAGGCACCACAGGCTCGCCCCGCGCTCGGGGTCGGCGAAGGCCAGGGCGTGGTCGACGCCGGTCACGGTGCCGACCACCCGCCCGGTGCGGCGGTCGAGGGCGACGAGGTGGGTGAAGGTGCGCGTGTGCTGGTTGGCCCACATGACGTCGACGTCGGCCTGCACCATCCCGGCGCAGGCGTAGAGGCGGTTGACCTCCTCCAGCTCCTCGCGGGCCTGCACGGTGCGGACCTCCACGTCGTGGACGGCGTCGCGGCGCTGCCGGTAGGTGTGCAGGGGCAGCCGGTAGGTGTAGGAGGGGTCGACGAAGAGCTCGTAGGGGCTGACCCCGACGAGCACCTGGGGGTTGGGCACGTAGCAGGCGATGTCGCGCCGGCCGCCCTCCTCCGCGCGCAGGGCCTCCAGGATCCCGCGCTGGTCGGCGAAGGTGTGGCCGAACACCAGCCGGCCCCAGCCCATGTCCAGGACGACGTCGGAGGCCATCTCGGCCACCGCCCAGCGCGAGGGCCGCGCCCAGGACCGGGTCAGCGTCGAGCCGTCGCCCCGGCCGCGCAGGCCCGCCACGCGCGAGCCCCGGCGCCGGCCCATCAGTCGATCCCGTGCGACTGCAGCCACAGCTCCAGCAGGCCCAGCTGCCACAGCGGGTTGCCCCGCAGCGGGGTCAGCTGCGCGTTCGGAGCGGCGAGCAGCCCGCGCACGGCCTCCGGGGCGAACAGGCCCCGGCGCTGCGCGGGCTCGGACGTCAGCGCGTCGCGCACCAGGCCGAGCACCTTGCCGTCCAGGTGGGTCAGCGCGGGCACCGGGAAGTAGCCCTTGGGGCGGTCGATGACCTCCGGCGGGATCACCCGGCGCCCGATCGCCTTGAGCACGCCCTTGCCGCCGTCGGCGAGCTTCAGCTCCGGCGGGCAGGCCGCGGCGAGCTCGACGAGGTCGTGGTCGAGGAAGGGCACCCGGGCCTCCAGGCCCCAGGCCATCGAGGTGTTGTCGACGCGCTTGACCGGGTCGTCGACGAGCATCACCTCGGTGTCCAGGCGGAGCGCGGCGTCCACCGCGGTCGCCGCGCCGGGGCGGCCGAAGTGGGCGGCCACGAAGTCGCGCGAGGCGTCGCCGTGCGTGCCGAGCGCGGCCAGCCACTCCGGCGAGAGCAGCTGCGCCATGCCGGCGGCGTCCCGGTCGAAGAAGGCCTTCGCGTAGGTGTCGACCGCCTGCTCGCGGTCGACGCCGGCCAGCGGCGGGTACCAGTGGTAGCCGGCGAACACCTCGTCGGCGCCCTGCCCGGACTGCACGACCCGCACGTCCTGCGACACGCGCTCGCACAGCAGGTCGAAGGCCACGACGTCGTGGCTGACCATCGGCTCGCTCATCGCGCCGATCGTGTGGCCCAGCGCGCCGACCAGGGCGTCGCCGTCCACCCGGATGCGGTGGTGGTCGGTCGCGTAGCGCTCGGCGATGACGTCGGAGTACTGGAACTCGTCGCCCTCGTGCCCGCCGGCGGACTCGAAGCCGATGCTGAACGTCGCCAGCCCGCTCTGCCCCTCCTCGGCCAGCAGCCCGACGATGAGGCTGGAGTCGAGGCCGCCGGAGAGCAGGACCCCCACCGGCAGGTCGGAGACGAGGCGGCGGCGCACCGCGGTGCGCAGCGCGTCCTCGACCGCGTCCTCCCAGTCGCGCGCCGACCAGCCCGCGTGCTCGGCGCGGCGCTCGTAGCGCGGCTGCCAGTACACGTGCTCGGACGTGCTCCCGTCGGCCTCGACCGTGCGGACCGTGGCCGGGGGGAGCTTCTTAACGCCGTTGAGGATCGTGCGCGGCGCCGGCACGACCGCGTGCCAGGACAGGTAGTGGTGCAGCGCCACCGGGTCGATCGAGGTGTCGACGCCGCCGCCGGTCACCAGCGCCGGCAGCGAGGAGGCGAAGCGCAGCCGCCCGGGGGTCTCGGCCAGGTAGAGCGGCTTGATCCCGAGCCGGTCGCGGAACATCACCACCCGGCCGGTGCGGGTCTCGTGCAGCACGACGGCGAACATCCCGACCAGCCGGTCGACCACGGCGGCGCCCCACTGGGCGTAGCCCTTGAGCACGACCTCGGTGTCGGACCGGGAGCGGAAGCGGTGCCCGGCGGCCTCCAGCTCCGCGCGCAGCTGCTGGTAGTTGTAGATGCAGCCGTTGAAGACGCCGACCAGGCCGCTGTCCTCGTCGGTCATCGGCTGCGCCCCGGCCTGCGAGAGGTCGATGACCGCCAGCCGCCGGTGCGCGAAGGCCACCGGCCCGCGGGCCCAGGCCCCCTCGCCGTCGGGCCCGCGCGGCGCCAGGACCTCCGACATCCGGTCCACCGCTGCGGCGTCGGCCGCACGGCCGTCGAACCTGATCTCTCCCGAGAGCCCGCACATGCGACCCCATGCAACCCGCACCGGGGCGCGAGCGCTACTCCGGGCGCCGGGTCAGCGCTCCAGGCGGTACCAGAGGGTGCGCACGCCGTCGTAGACCCGCAGGTCCCAGGACCCGGCGACCATGTCGAGCACCTGACGGCTGTGCTCGACGACGTCGGGAGGGCCGCCGGCGCTCGCGTCGCTGCCCACCCCGGGGTCGACCTGGTCGTCCTCGGCGGCCACGGTGACCGTCACCTGCACGCGGCGGGGGCCGAGGCCGACCTCCACCGCGAGGTCGGCGCCGGTGCCGTGGCGCACGCAGTCGGTCGCCATCTCCGAGACGCACAGCACCGCGGCGTCCAGGAGGGAGCGGTCGGTGACGCCGTGCTCGACGAGGACGTCCTCCACGAGCAGCCGGGCCTCCCCGACCGAGGCGGCCTCGCGCGGCAGGCGCTCGCGCGCGACGGCCGTGCCGCCGGAAAGCAGGGACACCGGGGCGACCCCCGACCTGCGTTCCGGCATGGCGACGACGGTAACCGGGCCGCCGCGACCCCGCCCGGCGTGCGCGCCGGGCGAGTCAGGCGTAGGTGACGACGACGGGCGCGTGGTCGCTGAAGCGCTCGGCGTAGGACGCCGCCCGGTCGACGGCGGCCGAGGTGGCCCGCTCGGCCAGGTCCGGCGTGGCGAGCTGGTAGTCGATGCGCCAGCCGGTGTCGTTGTCGAAGGCCTGCCCCCGCCAGGACCACCACGCGTACGGCCCGGGCTGGTCCGGGTGCAGCGCGCGGACGACGTCCACCCAGCCGAGCTCGTCGAACCAGCGGTCGAAGAAGGCGCGCTCGGCGGGCAGGAAGCCGGCCTTCTCCTGGTTGCCCTTCCAGTTCCTCAGGTCGGCCTCGCGGTGGGCGACGTTGAGGTCGCCGCAGACGAGCGCGGTCGTGCCGGCCGCGCGCAGGGCCGCCATCCGCGCGGTCATGGCGTCGAGGAAGGCCATCTTGTCGTCCTGCTTCGGGGTGTCGGCCTCGCCGGAGTGCACGTAGGCGCTCACGACGGTGACCGGGCCGGAGCCGGTGACGACGTCCAGCTCGACCCACCGCCCGGTGCCGTCGAAGCGCGGGTGGAGGGTGGCGCGCTGCTCCCCCACGGGCAGCCGGGTGGCCACCGCGACGCCGGCGCGGCCCTTGGTGCCGGCGTCGGTGGGCTCGCAGTGGGCGACGTGCCAGCCGCCGCCGAGCGCGTCGTCCAGCAGCGCGCCGAGGGTGGCGTCGTCGGCGCGCACCTCCTGCAGGCACAGGACGTCCGGGTCGCGCTGGGCGAGCCAGGAGGTCATCCCCCGGCGCACCGCGGCCCGGATGCCGTTGACGTTGACGGTCGCGACGGTCAGCACGCCCGCCATCCTGCCCAGCCCTGCCGACGTGCCACTCGTGGGGCTCTCGCAGCTCTCCAGACCCCCACGAGCGGCACCTGGTCGTGATCATGCAGCAGCAGGCGGGTCGAACGGGGTGAGCCGCTCGCTGCTGCATGATCACGGCCACGGGCGCGGCACCACCGGGTCACCCGAGCAGCGCGCCGAGCAGCGAGGCGCTGGCCAGGGCGTTGACGCATCCGTGGGCGAGCACGGGCGCCCAGAGGGTGCGGTGCACCTCGCGCAGGACGCCGAGCCCCACGCCCAGCGCGAGCAGGTAGGGCAGGAGGAGGGGGATCCCGTGGCACACGGCGAAGAGCGCCGCGCTGCCCGCGACCGCCGCCCAGACCGGCCAGCGCCGCCGCAGCCCGCCCTGGAGCACCCCGCGGAAGACCGCCTCCTCCCAGACCGGCACCAGCACCACCGCGGCGACCAGGACCGCGAGCACGGTGACGGGTCCGGCGCCGGCCGTGACGTCCTCCAGGGCGCCGTCCCCGGAGGTCCGCACCTCGCCGAGGACCAGGAAGGTCAGGCCCTGCACGAGCAGCACGACGACGAGCAGGGCGGGGACCTGCCACAGCAGGTGCAGCAGCCGCGCGGTCGGCCGGCGGAAGCCGAGCTCCCCCCATCCGGTGCCGGAGCGGCGCAGGCAGGCGTGCACGACGGCCAGCACGGCCAGGGAGTGCAGCGGCAGGGTGAGGGCGAGCACCGTCAGGGCGTGCTCGCGCGCACCGGGCACCCAGAGGACGACGGCCACGGCCAGCCCGAAGACGGCCGCCGTGGCGCCGAGCACCGCCGCGAGCAGCACCGCGGACGCCCGCACCGGGAGCGGCGACGCCGTCGGCCCGGGACGTCGAGGAGCGCCGACGGGCGACAGCTGCAACACCTGGTCGGCCACGGCCCCCGTGTCTACCAGGCCCGGACCGCTCCGCGGGCCCGGCGCGAGCGCGGGGACCGCTCCGCGGGCCCGGCGCGAGCGCGCGACGTGGTAGCAACGACCATGACGCCGAGCACGCTGGACGACGCCCGCGCCCTGGGGCCGGCCCTCACCGACCTGCGGCGCGCCCTGCACCGCGTGCCCGAGGTGGGGCTGGACCTCCCCCGCACCCAGGCGCTGGTGCTCGAGGCGCTGTCGGGGCTCGACCTGGAGGTCAGCACGGGCTCGGCGCTGAGCTCGGTGACCGCCGTCCTGCGCGGCGGCCAGCGACGTCCGGCCACGGGCACCGCCGACCGCGAGCGCCCGGTGGTGCTGCTGCGCGCCGACATGGACGCCCTGCCGGTGCACGAGGACGTCGACCTGGACTTCCGCTCCACCCTGGACGGCGCGATGCACGCCTGCGGCCACGACCTGCACGTGGCCGGGCTCGTCGGCGCCGCCCGGCTCCTGGCGGCGCGCCGCGACGAGCTTCCCGGCGACGTCGTCCTGATGTTCCAGCCCGGTGAGGAGGGCCGCGACGGCGCGGGCGCGATGATCGCCGAGGGCGTGCTGGAGGCCGCGGGACGGCGTCCGGACGCCGCGTGGGCGCTGCACGTGTTCTCCACCCTCGGACCGCGCGGGATCGTCACCAGCCGCCCCGGCGCCCTCATGGCCTCCAGCAACGAGCTGCACGTGACGGTGCGGGGCCGCGGCGGGCACGGCTCGGCGCCCGAGGCCGCGGCCGACCCGGTGCCGGCCGCGTGCGAGATGGTGCTGGGCCTGCAGTCGCTGGTCAGCCGCACGGTCTCCCCCTTCGCGCCGGCGGTGCTGACCGTGGGGCACCTGGCCGCGGGGAACCGGGCCAACGTCATCCCCGACACCGCGACGTTCGCGGCGACCGTCCGCTGCTTCGACGAGGCGGTGCTGGCCCGCCTCGAGCACGACACCGTGCGCTACTGCCGCGGCGTGGCCGCCGGGCACGGCCTGGAGGTCGACGCGGAGTTCCGCCGCCAGTACCCGGTCACGGTCAACGACGCCGCGGCGGTGGACCTGGCCGAGCGGGTGGTCGGCGCCGCGCTGCCGCCGGTGGTCGGCGGAACCGGGGACGACGCTGCGCCCTTCGCCCGGATGCCCCACCCGATCGCGGGGGCGGAGGACTTCAGCCGCGTCCTGGAGGCGGTGCCGGGCGCGATGCTGTTCCTCGGGGCCCGCCCGCCCGGCGTCGACCCGGCGACCGCCGCCGACAACCACTCCCCCCGCGCGCTCTTCGACGACGCCGTCCTGCCCGAGGCGGCGACCGTGCTCGCCGAGCTCGCCCGCGCCACCCTCGCGCGCGCCTGACCGCCGCTGTCACCGCTGGTCACTACCCTCCACCGGGTGCGCAGACCGAAGGCCGTCCTGCTCGGCGCCCTCGCGGCCCTCCTCGTCCTGGCGGTCGTGGCCGCCGTCGTGGTCGTGCGCCTGCGCGCCGGCGAGCGGGCCCGCGACGACGCCGCCGAGGCGGCGGCCACCGACCTCGCCCGGGCGTGGAGCGCCGGCGACCTGTCGACCGCGCGGTTCGTCGGCGCCCAGCCGGCCGCCGTCCAGGAGCAGTACGCGGCCCTGACCGCCGGGCTCGACGGCGCCGCCCCGCAGGTGGAGGTCACCGCGACCACCCGCGAGGAGGACGCCGCCACCGCCGACCTCACCGTCACCTGGCCGTTCGGTGAGGGCTGGACGTACGACGTGCAGGCCGACCTCGCCCCGCTGGACGCCGGGGGCGACGCCGACGGGGAGTGGGGCGCGCGCTTCGCCCCCCAGCTCGTGCACCCCGAGCTCGCCGAGGGCGACCGCCTGACCGCCGAGCGGACCACCGCCCCCCGCGCGGAGGTGCTCGGCCGCGACGGCAGCGCGATCATCAGCGCCCAGCCCGTCGTGGACATCGGCGTCCAGCCCTCCCGCACCACCGACCCCGCGGGCCTGGCGGCGCAGCTGGCCGACGCCCTGGCCGCCTACGACATCGACGCCGGCGACCTGCAGTCGCGGATCACGTCCGCCTCCCCCGACGCCTTCGTGCCCGTCATCAGCCTGCGCCGCCCCGACTACGACGCCGTCCGCGCGCAGGTCCAGCCGCTGCCGGGCACCGTCTTCCGCGAGACCACGCAGCCCCTGGCCCCGACCACGACCTTCGCCCGCGCCCTGCTCGGGCGGGTCGGGCCGGCCACGCAGGAGCTCGTCGACGCGAGCGAGGGCCGGGTGCTGCCGGGCGACACCACCGGCGTCTCGGGGCTCCAGCGCTCCTACGACGCGCAGCTGACCGGCACGCCGGGCACCACGGTGCGGCTCGTGCGCGCCGACGAGGCGGCGGCCGCCGAAGACCTGTTCACCTCCCAGCCGGTCGCCGGCGAGCCCGTGCAGCTCACCCTCGACGCCCGCGTGCAGCAGGCCGCCGACGCCGCCCTGGCCGGCGCGCAGGCCGGCGTCGGCAACAACGCGCTGGTCGCCGTCGACGTGCCCACCGGCGACGTCCTGGCCGTCGCGAACACCCCGGCGAACGGCACGAACCGCGCCCTGACCGGCCAGTACCCGCCCGGGTCGACCTTCAAGACGGTCACCACGACGGCGCTGCTGGGAACCGGCCTGACCCCGGAGGAGACCGTGCCCTGCACCCCCGACGTCACCGTCGAGGGCCGCTCCTTCCGCAACTTCGAGGGCGAGGCGTTCGGCGACGTGCCGTTCCGCACCGACTTCGCGCAGTCCTGCAACACCGCCTTCATCCGCCTGTCCCAGCGCCTGGGACCTGAGGACCTCACCACCGCTGCGGCGTCCCTGGGCATCGGCGGCAGCTGGGACCTCGGCGTCGAGGCCTTCACCGGCAGCGTCCCCTCCGAGGGCTCCGCGGTCGACCGCGCCGCCGCCTCGATCGGGCAGGGCACGGTGCTGGCCAGCCCGGCCTCGATGGCTCTGGCCGCCGCCACCATCGCCCGTGGGAGCTGGGCGACGCCGCACCTGGTCACGACCCCGGCCCCGCCCGCGCCCACCGACGAGCCCGCACCGGACGCCGCCCGGCTGGCCGTGGTCCGCGACCTCATGCGCTCGGTCGCGACCTCCGGCACCGCCGCCGCGCTGGCCGACGTGCCGGGCGCCCCGGTGCACGCGAAGACCGGCACCGCGGAGTTCGGCACCCAGGTGCCGCCGCAGACCCACGCCTGGGTGATCGGCTTCCAGGGCGACCTGGCGTTCGCGGTGCTCATCGAGGAGGGCTCCAGCGGCGGGGCCGCGGCGGTCCCGGTCGCCGAGGCGTTCCTGCGCTCGCTGGCCGGCTGAGCCCGGCGGTGGCACCGTGGTGGTCATGAGGATCGCCATCGCCGGAGCCCACGGGCAGGTCGCCCGCCCCCTGGTCCGCCTGCTCGCCCAGCGCGGTGACGAGGTCGTCGGCCTCGTGCGCAACCCCGACCACGCCCCGGACCTGGAGGCCGACGGCGTCGCCGAGGTGGCCGTGGTCGACCTGGAGAGCTCCTCGGTCGAGCAGGTGGCCCTCGCGCTCGCCGACTGCGACGCCGTGGTCTTCGCCGCGGGCTCGGGGCCGGGAAGCGGCTCCGCGCGCAAGGAGTCGATGGACCGCGACGGAGCCCTGCTGCTGGCCGACGCCGCGGTGCGGGCCGGCGCGCGGGGCTACCTGCTGGTCTCCTCGATGGGCGTGGAGTCCGTGCGCGACGGCGCCGAGCCCGAGGGGCTGGAGCCGTCGATGCTCCCCTACCTGCGGGCCAAGCTCGCCGCCGAGGACGGCGTCCGCGAGCGCGCCCTGGCCGTCACCGTGGTGCGCCCCGGCGGGCTGACCGACGACCCCGGCACCGGCCGGGTGCTGCTCGCGCCCTCCGTCGACCGCGGCAGCGTCCCGCGCGCCGACGTGGCCGCCGTCCTCGCGGCCCTGCTGGCCCTGCCGCCGGCGCCCGGCGCGGTCCTCGAGCTGGTCGGCGGCGACGACCCCGTCGAGGACGCCGTCTCCCTCGCCGTGGCCGGCATCGGCCTCTGAGCCTGGGAGCGGTCTGTGAGTCGGCGCTCGGCTCTGGTCACCGCGTGACCGGGGCCCCGATGCTGGGCGGGTGACCGTCACCTCGCCCGCCCCCGACGCGCCCGGCCGGCGTCCGCGCCGCCGCACCCTGCTGTGGGCCGGCGTGGTGGTCGTGGTCCTCGCCGTGCTGGCGCTGCTCGTGGGGCCCCGGCTGTACGCCGCCTCGCAGGAGGGCAGGGCCGCCGCCCCGCTGGCCCCGGCCAGCCGGGCCCCGGCGGCGACCGAGGTCCCCGCAGCCGCCCCGGCGGCGGGGACCTCGGTGGCCGACGGCGCGTGGGCGGTCACCGGCGGCACCGCGGGCTACCGCGTCGACGAGGTGCTCAACGGCCAGGACGTCACCGTCACCGGCCGCACCGACCGGGTCACCGGCTCCTTCACCACCGCCGGCGGCGCGCTCACCGCCGGGGAGGTCGCGGTCGACCTCGCGAGCGTCACCACCGACAGCGGTGCGCGCGACGCGCAGTTCCGGCGCATCGTCGGCGTGGACGCCAACCCGGCGGCGACCTTCGTGCTCTCCGCCCCGGTGCCGCTGGGCGGGCTGGCCGAGGTCGGCTCGTCCGTGGCCGTGACCCTGCCGGGCTCCCTGACCGTCAACGGGCAGGCGCGCGACGTCCAGGTGGCCGCGACCGCCGAGCTCACCGGCGAGGGCGCGGTCACCGTGACCGGCGCGATCCCGGTCACCTGGGCCGACCACGGCGTGCAGGCCCCCGACCTGGCGATCGTCGAGGTCGAGGACGCCGGCACCCTGGAGTTCCAGGTGCGGGCCACCCGCTCCTGACCGGCCCTCACCTCCCGGCGACGGCCGCCCCGAGCTCGGTGACCACGGCGTCGGAGACCGCGCTGGGACCGCCCACGACCAGGGCCGCGCCCACGTCGCGCCCGCGCAGCCAGTCCGTGGTGGCGCGCGAGGTCGACGCCGACGGGGTGAGCAGGACGAGGCGGCCGTGCGCTCCGGCGGAGATCGCGTCCACCACGTTGCCGCTCTCCCCGGAGGCGACGACGACCGTGCCGGTGCCCACGCTGCCCGCCCACGCCGTGGCCACCGCGGCAGCGGTGGCGTAGCGGTCGGCACCGGCGATCCGCACCAGGGAGCCGGTCGGCAGGCCCAGCCGGGCGAGCACCCCGGCGGCGGCCCGGTCGCTGACGACCGCCGTGCCCCCGACCACCACGACCGTGCGGGGGGCCAGCGCCTGCAGCGCCGCCAGGGTGGCCTCCGGGGCGCCGTCGGAGCGGGTGAGCAGGACGGGGCGGTCGGTGGCGCCGGCCGGCCCGCCGACGGCCAGGGCGTCCACCATCGCTCCGGACTCCCCCGAGGCGAGGACCGCGACGCCGTCGCCGCTGCCGCCGCGGCCCACCTCCAGGGCCACCTGCGCCGCGGTGGCGTAGCGGTCAGCGCCCGCGATGCGCACGACGTCCGCCACGCCGAGGTCGCGCAGCTGCCGCTCGACCGCCGGCTGCAGGACCGAGGTCCCGCCGACGATGTAGGCGGTGGTGGCGCTGCGGCGCTGCACCTCCTGCACCACCGGGTCGGGGAGCCGGTCGCCCCGCGAGAGCAGGATCGGGGCCTCGCGCTGCACCGCGAGGGGAGCGGCGACCAGGCCGTCCGCCGAGGCGCCGTCCTCCCCCGACACGACGACCACCGTGCGCTGCTCGGGGTGGACGGCGCGCGCCTGGGCGACGCTCGTGGAGTAGCGGTCCTCACCGGCGAGGCGGACGACTCCGGCGAGGGGCGCGGCGGGCTCCGCGCCCGCCCCGCCGCCGTAGGAGGCGACCAGGGACCGGATGCGCCCCAGCTCGGCGTACAGGTGCTGGCCGGGGCACGCCGTGCGGCCCAGGTCGCGGTGGCCCAGCACGGTCGGCACGGTGACCGTGGTGCCCGCCGCGTAGCGGGAGGTGCCCCCGCCCGCGGAGGTCAGCTGCGTGGTCCCGTTCGGGTCGACCCCGTGCAGCCCCAGCTTCCACGCCGTGATCTCGGCGACGCTGGTGACGATCGCGTCGCTCACCTGGGCCGTCTCGTAGTCGCCGAGCACCGAGACGCCGAAGGTGGCGGTGTTGAAGCCCCCGGTGTGCGCCCCGCGCACCGCCCGGTCGAGCCCACCGGCACGCCCTTCGTAGATCGTGCCGAACTTGTCGACCAGGGCGTTGTAGCCGATGTCGGCCCATCCCAGGCTGCGCGTGTGGTAGGCGTACACGCCCCGCACCTCGGCGTAGGCCTCCGCGGGCGTGGAGTAGCTGTTGCTGCCGGCGGTGTGGTGGATCACCGCGGCCCGCACGGTGCTGTCGTAGGTGGGGCTGCCGCTGCGGTAGCTCTCGTCGGCGCCCCACTGGGCGCGGGAGACGACCGCCGGGCGGCCGGCCGCGGCCGAGGCGGAGGCCGCCGGCCGGGCCGGCGCCGCGCCGTCGGCCCGGGACGTGCCGGGGTCGATCAGCTCCAGGCGCAGGTCCGGCGGCACCGGGCCCGACCCGGGCTCCACCCGCACCTGGACGGCGTCGCTGAGCTCGGTGACCAGCGGCTCGGTCCCGGTGCGCAGGTCCTGCACGGCGCCCTCGCGACCGCTCGGCTCGGCGTCCATCGCGGACAGCTGCTCCCACGCGCCCCAGGTGCCGCCGGAGCGCGTCCGCACGGCGAGCGCCGGGTCGTCGCCCTCGGCCCCGGCCTCGTCGGCGGCCGGCCAGGACAGCCCGACCAGGCGGAACGGCGCGGTCTCGTGGACCCCGGTGACCACCTCGCCGCCGGGGGCGGGCGAGGTCTCGGGCAGGTCGTCGACGGCGATCTGCTGGACGCCGGCCTCCACCGGGCGCGCGACCGCGCCCGGTGAGGTGACCACGGAGGCGGCGACGAGCACCGGCACGAGGGCGGTGACGCCTAGCAGCCGTCGCAGGGCGGTGGAGAGCACGGGCTGCCCCTTCCTCGGGACCGGCGCGGGTCGCTGTGCAGCGCGCACCAGCCGCCGGTCGGGCACGGGCCCAGCACAGGACCCCGATGATCACTCACCGTAGTCGAACGACCAGGCCTGAGGGGGGAGCTCCGGGATCCCCGCGTGTCCCGCCCTGCAGACGCCTCAGGCCAGGGAGCGCTCGGCGGCCTCGACGACGTTGGCCAGCAGCATCGCCCGGGTCATCGGGCCGATGCCGCCCGGCACGGGCGTGTACCAGCCGGCCACCTCGGCCACGGCCGGGTCGACGTCGCCCACGAGGCGGTCCTTGCCGGTCTCGGGGTCGGTGACCCGGTTGATGCCGACGTCGACGACGACCGCGCCCGGGCGCACCATGTCGGGCGTCAGGACGCCGACGACGCCGGCAGCGGCGACCACGACGTCCGCCCGGCGCGTGTGCTCGGCGAGGTCGCGGGTGCCGGTGTGGCAGGAGGTGACCGTGGCGTTGACGGCGCGGCGGGTGAGCAGCAGGCCGAGCGTGCGCCCGACGATGACGCTGCGCCCGATGACGCACACCTCCGCGCCGGCCAGGTCGACGCCGTGGCGCTCGAGGATCTCCACGACGCCGCGCGGGGTGCACGGCAGCGGCGTGGCCATCGGCCCCGACACGCTGGCCACGAGCTCGCCGAGGTTCGCCGGGTGCAGCCCGTCGGCGTCCTTGGCGGGGTCGACGAGGGAGATCACGCGGGCGCTGTCGAGCCCGGCGGGCAGCGGCAGCTGCACGATGTACCCGGTGCAGGCGGGGTCGGCGTTGAGCCGGCGGACGGCGTCCTCGACCTCCTCCTGCGTCGCGGTGGCGGGCAGGTCGACGCGGATGGACTCGATGCCGACCTCGGCGCAGTCGCGGTGCTTGCCGCGCACGTAGGCCTGGCTGCCGGGGTCCTCCCCCACGAGCACGGTGCCCAGGCCCGGCACGACGCCGCGGGCGCGCAGCGCGTCGACCCGCTCCCGCAGCTCGGCCTTGATCGTCGCCGCGGTGGCCTTCCCGTCGAGGACCCGCGCGCTCACGCGCCGAGCCCGGGGTAGAGCGGGAAGGCGTCGGTCAGCGTCGCCACGCGCGAGCGCAGCGGCGCGAGGTCGGCCGCCGGGTCCAGGGCGGTGGCGATGACGTCGGCGACCTCGCGGAACTCCGCGTCGCCGAAGCCGCGGGTGGCCAGCGCCGGCGTCCCGATCCGCAGCCCGGAGGTGACCATCGGCGGGCGGGGGTCGAACGGCACGGCGTTGCGGTTCACCGTGATCCCGGCCTCGTGGAGGCGGTCCTCGGCCTGGCGGCCGTCCAGCTCGGAGCGGCGCAGGTCGACCAGCACGAGGTGGACGTCGGTGCCGCCGGTCAGCACGCTCGCGCCGGCCTCCGCGACGTCGGGCTGCATCAGGCGCTCGGCGAGGAGGCTCGCCCCGGCCAGCGTGCGGGCCTGGCGCTCGCGGAACTCCTCGGTCATGGCGATCTTGAACGCCACGGCCTTGCCGGCGACGGCGTGCATGAGCGGGCCGCCCTGCTGGCCCGGGAAGACCGCGGAGTCGATCTTCTTGGCGTGCTCGGCGCGGCACAGGACGATCCCGCTGCGCGGGCCGGCCATGGTCTTGTGCACCGTGGTCGTCACGACGTCGGCGTACGGGACCGGCGAGGGGTGCAGCCCTGCGGCGACGAGGCCCGCGAAGTGGGCCATGTCGACCATGAGCAGCGCCCCGACCTCGTCGGCGATGGCGCGGAAGGCCGCGAAGTCCAGGTGGCGGGGGTAGGCCGACCAGCCGGCGATGATGAGCTTCGGACGCCGCTCCAGGGCCACGCGCCGGACCTCGTCCATGTCGACGAGGAAGGTGTCCTCGCGCACGCCGTAGGAGGCGACGTCGAACAGGCGCCCGGAGAAGTTGGCCTTCATGCCGTGCGTGAGGTGGCCGCCGTGGGCCAGCTCCAGGCCGAGGATCGTGTCGCCGGGGCGGATCAGCGCGTGCATCACCGCGGCGTTGGCCGAGGCGCCGGAGTGCGGCTGGACGTTGGCGTGCTCGGCGCCGAACAGCTCCTTGGCGCGCGAGATGGCGAGCGTCTCGGCGATGTCGACCTGCTCGCAGCCGCCGTAGTAGCGGCGGCCGGGGTAGCCCTCGGCGTACTTGTTCGTCAGGACCGAGCCCTGCGCCTCCAGCACGGCGCGCGGCGCGAAGTTCTCGCTGGCGATCATCTCCAGCGTCTCGCGCTGGCGGCGCAGCTCGCCGTCCAGGACGGCGGCGATCTCGGGGTCGACCTCGGCCAGCGGCCGGTCGGTCACAGGTTGAAGCGGGGTCTGCGTCACCAGGGGGCTCCTCGGGGCGTGGCACGGCGGCGGGCGCCGTCGGGCCCAGGCGGACGACCCGACGGTCGGTGCTCGTGCGCCGCTCCCCGGTGGTGACCCACCTCTCGCCAGTCGCGGCGCCGCCCAGACTAGTGCAGGGCGGCGCCGCGGTCGCTCAGCGGTGCGCGCCCACCTGCGTCAGCCAGCCGTGGGGCGCCGCGAGCGCGTCGGCGGCCTCCGGGCCCCAGGAGCCGGGCTCGTACGGCTGGACCTCTGGGCGGGAGTCCAGCAGCGGGGTGACCACCCGCCACGCGTCGCGCAGGCCCGCGGAGCTGGTGAACAGCGCGCGGTCGCCGATCAGCACGTCGCGCAGGAGCGCCGCGTACGGCGGGAGCGGCTCGGCGTTGGGGAGGTCCTCCAGGTCGAGGTAGAGGCGACCGGGCACCAGGTCGTCGGAGATCCCGGGGCGCCGGGCGGTCACCCCCGCCCACACGCTGCCGTTGCCGCTGAGGGTGAAGGTGATCGTCTCCGGACCGCCGGTCCCGTGGACGCCGGACTCGGGCTCCTTGAGCACGAGCGTCACGTGCTGGTGGCTCTCGGCGAGCTTCTTGCCGGTGCGCAGCAGGAACGGCACGCCGTGCCAGCGGTCGGTGTCCACCCACACCCGGGCGGCCACGAAGGTGTCGGTGCTGGAGGAGTCCTCCACGTCGTCCAGGTCGCGGTAGCCCACGCCCTGGCCGAGGACGACCTCGGCCGGGTCGATCGGGCGGAAGGCGGCCAGCACCGACTCGCGGGCCTCCTGCAGCGCCGTGGGGTCCGAGCCCGCCGGCGGCTCCAGCGCCACCTCGGCCGCGACCTGCAGCATGTGGGTCACGAGCATGTCCAGGGTCGCGCCGGTGGCGTCGTAGAACTGGGCCCGCTCGTCGACGCCGAGGGTCTCGGGCACGTCGATCTGCACGGCCGCGACGTGCTCGTTGCTCCACACCTGCTCGAACAGGCGGTTGGCGAAGCGCAGCACGTGCAGCTGCTGGGTCGCCTCCTTGCCCAGGAAGTGGTCGATCCGGAAGACCTGCTCCTCGGTGAAGACCGACTGCACGAGCTCGTCGAGCTCCTCGAAGGAGGCCGGGGACGTGCCGTAGGGCTTCTCGAAGACCACCCGCGAGCCGTCCGCGAGCCCGTGCTCGGCGATCGCCCGGGTGTACGGCTCGAAGGTGGACGGCGGCAGCGCGAGGTAGTGCACCACCTGCACGTCGTCGCCGAGCTCGCCGCGCGCGCGGTCCAGGGCGTCGAGGAGCTCGCCCGGGTCGTCCTCGCTGAACCCTCCCCCGGCGAAGCGCAGGCCGGCCCCGACCTCCTCCAGGACGGCGTCGCTCACGCCCTTGCCGAACTCGCGCAGGCCGGCGACCACGTGCTCGCGGTAGGCCTCGTCGGGCATGGCCCGCCGGCCGCTGCCGATGAGCAGCCAGCGCTCGGGCAGCAGGCCCGCGGCGGCCAGCGCGGCGAACCCCGGCATGACCAGGCGCTTGGCCAGGTCGCCGGTGGCGCCGTAGAGGACGAAGACGGTCGGGGTGGTGGGGGCTCCTGCGCTGTCGCTCACACCGCGAACCGTATGCCGCCGGGGGCTACCCTCGCCGCTCGTGACCACCCCGGCCTACGTCCTGAGCCTGTCCTGCCCCGACGGACCGGGCATCGTGCACGCGGTGACCGGCGTCCTGGCCGCCCTCGGCGGCAACATCAGCGACAGCCAGCAGTTCGGCGACCCGGGCACCGGCCGCTTCCACATGCGGGTCCAGGTGCACGTGGACGCCGACCTGCCGGCGGTGCACGCGGCGTTCGCGCCCGTGGCCGAGCGCTTCGCGATGGACTACGACCTCGACCTCCTCGGCCGCCCCCTGCGCACGCTGGTGATGGTCAGCCGGGCCGGGCACTGCCTCAACGACCTGCTCTTCCGCCAGCGCTCGGGGCAGCTGCCGGTCTTCGTGCCGGCGATCGTCGGCAACCACCCCGACCTCGCGCCGCTCGCGGAGTTCTACGGCGTGCCCTTCCACCACCTGCCGGTCGACCGCTCGGTGCCCGGCACCCTGGAGGCGGCCGAGCAGCGCCTGCTGGAGCTGGTCGACTCCCTCGACGTCGAGCTGGTCGTGCTGGCCCGCTACATGCAGATCCTGTCCCCGCAGCTGTGCGCGGCGCTGGCCGGGCGCGCGATCAACATCCACCACTCGTTCCTGCCGAGCTTCAAGGGCGCGCGCCCCTACGCGCAGGCGCACGAGCGCGGCGTGAAGATCATCGGGGCGACCGCCCACTACGTGACCGCCGACCTCGACGAGGGCCCGATCATCGAGCAGGACGTCCAGCGGGTGGACCACTCGATGGACGTCGCCCAGCTGCAGGCGATCGGCCAGGACGTCGAGGCCCAGGTGCTCGCCCGCGCCGTCCGCTGGCACGCCGAGCACCGGGTGCTGCTCGACGGGCACCGCACCGTCGTCTTCCGCTGACGGGCCGGCTCAGCCCGCTGCCAGGCCGACCACCCGTCCACCCCACGGGGTGAGCGTCCCCGGGTCCACGGCCTCCTCCGGCTCGGCCTCGGCGAGGTAGGACGCCGCGGTGCGGCGCTCCACCGTGGCCGAGCGCTGGCCGACCCCGCCGACGGTGATGTCGTCGACCGCGAGCAGGCTGCCGTCGTCGGGGTCGAAGCGCAGCACCGACATCTGCAGCGGCAGGGGCGAGTCGTCCACCAGGGTGCGCAGCCCGGCGCCGCCGGAGGACCCCTGGGTGAGCTCCAGGGTGCCGGCCTCCACGCGGTGCCCGCGCTCGTGCACGTGCCCGTCCAGCACCAGCGGCACGACGCCGAACAGGGGGCCGGCCATCTTCGGCTCGTGGACGAGCGCGACGTCCACCGGCTCGCCGGCCTCGTCGGAGGCGCGGACGGCGTCGGCGACCAGCTCCCCCGCCGCGCTCAGCGCGTCGCGGGAGCCGACCACCTTCACCAGCGAGCTGGGGCTGTAGGTGGGGTCGCCGGTCCCGGCCCAGCGCAGGCCGGCCACCTCGGCGACCTCCCCGTCGTCGAGGACCGTGACGTTCGGGAAGGACTCCAGGGTGGCCTGGGTGGTGGCCTCGGAGTCGTGGTTGCCCCTGATCCACAGGTAGGGCACGCCCATCGTGGCGATCGGGTCGAGCAGCGACGCCTCGGCCGCGGTGCCGAAGTCGCCGGAGTCGCCGGTGTCCACCACGGCCTGGACGTCGAACTGGCCGACCAGCGTGCGCATGATGCTGTACGCCTCGGGGTTGTTGTGGACGTCGGAGACCCACAGCACCCGGATGTCGTCCGTCTCTCCCCCGAGGTCCTCGGGCAGCCCGGACAGGGTCGCGTACAGCTGGGACACGCTGCCGGCGAGGGTCGCCACGCGCGCCCGGTAGCTGTCGAAGCGGCCCCCGATGTCGGTGAGGTTCCCGGCGAGCGAGGGGGCCTGCGACAGCAGCCCGGTGTAGGTGGGCTCGGTCAGCGCCTCGGGGCGGGCGGTGGCCGCCGCGGCGGCGCCGGAGCCGGCCAGCACGACGGCGGTGGCGCCGAACCCGGCGAGGGCCGCGCGCCAGCCGCGGAAGAGCAGCCCCGCCGCCGCGGCCGCCGCGACCAGCGCCACGAGCGCCGAGCGCAGCACGAGCGCCTGGATGCCGGAGCGCAGGTCGGTGGCGATCTGGTCGGCCACCTGGGCGCGGGTGGACCCGCCGGACAGCAGCGCCTGCACGTCGTCGATCCGGATGCCGGTCACGGTGGCCCGCAGCCGGACGGGGCCGGAGTGGGTGTCCAGCGTCAGGTCGCCCAGCGGCGGCACCTCCACCTGCGTGCCGCCGTGCCAGGACGGCACCAGGGCCAGCCGCACGTCGACCGGGCCGACGCGCCGCTCCGTGCTGCCGAGCACCGCCATCGCCGAGCCGCCGGCCAGCAGCGCCACCAGCACGACCGCCGCCCACCGCAGGGCGGCACCGCGGCGCACCGGTGCCGGCACGGTCTGGGCGATCACGGGAAGACCCTAGGCGCCCCCCGGCACTGCACCGGAACACGCGCGCCGGACGGCGGGTTGTGCCGGTCGTGAAGGTCGAGATCTGGTCCGACGTCGTCTGCCCGTGGTGCTACATCGGCAAGCGCCGCTTCGAGGACGCCCTGTCCCGCTTCCCCCACGCCGCCGACGTCCAGGTGGAGTGGAGGGCCTTCGAGCTCGACCCCTCGGCGGCCTCGGGCCGCCCCGGCCAGACGGGCGGGCTCGCGCCCGCCCTCGCCGCCAAGTTCGGCACCCCGCTGGAGCGCGCGCAGGAGATGCTCGCGACGACGACCGCGACAGCGGCGTCCGAGGGCCTGGAGTACCACTTCGAGCGCGCCCTGCCCGCCAACACCCTCGACGCCCACCAGGTGGTCCACCTGGCCGGGCAGCGCGGGGTGCAGGACGCCGTGGAGGAGCGGCTCATGCGCGCCTACTTCACCGAGGGCGAGGCGCTCGGCGACCACGAGGTCCTCGTGCGCCTGGGCGCCGAGGCGGGGCTGGACGCCGAGGAGGTGCGCGCGGTGCTCGCCGAGGGCCGCTTCGTCGACGCCGTGCGCAGCGACGAGGCCGAGGCCGCCGCCCTGGGCGCGCGCGGCGTCCCGTTCTTCGTCGTCGACCGCCGCTACGGCGTCTCCGGCGCCCAGCCGGCCGAGCAGTTCCTCGCCGTCCTGGAGCGCGCCTGGTCCGAGGCGCAGCCGGCCTGACTCCCCCGGACGCAGCCGGCCCGGCCCCTCGAGGGGCCGGGCCGGCTGCGTCCGCGAGGGACGGCTCAGGCGAGCTTGCGCGCCAGGTTCTCGTCGAGCGCGGCGAGGAAGCCCTCCGTGGTCGCCCACGGCTGGTCCGGGCCGATGAGCAGGGCGAGGTCCTTGGTCATCGTGCCGGCCTCGACCGTCTCGATGCAGACCTGCTCCAGCGCCTCGGCGAAGCCGGTGACCTCCGGCGTGCTGTCGAGCTTGCCGCGGTGCTTGAGGCCGCCGGTCCACGCGAAGATCGACGCGATCGGGTTCGTGGAGGTCGGCTTGCCCTGCTGGTGCTGGCGGTAGTGCCGGGTCACGGTGCCGTGGGCGGCCTCGGCCTCCACGACCCCGCCGTCGGGGGTGGTGAGCACCGAGGTCATCAGGCCCAGGGAGCCGAACCCCTGCGCGACGGTGTCGGACTGCACGTCGCCGTCGTAGTTCTTGCAGGCCCACACGTAGCCGCCCTCCCACTTGAGGGAGGCCGCGACCATGTCGTCGATGAGCCGGTGCTCGTAGGTGATGCCCGCGGCCGCGAAGGAGTCCTTGAACTCGGCCTCGAACACCTCCTCGAAGATGTCCTTGAAGCGGCCGTCGTAGGCCTTGAGGATCGTGTTCTTCGTCGACAGGTAGACCGGGTAGCCCCGGGCCAGGCCGTAGTTGAGCGAGGCGCGGGCGAAGTCGCGGATCGAGCTGTCGAGGTTGTACATCGACAGGCTCACGCCGGCGCCGGGGGCCTGGAACACCTCGTGCTCGATCGGCGCGGAGCCGTCGGTCGGGGTGAACGTCACGGTCAGCGTGCCCGCCGAGGGGAACGTGAAGTCCGTGGCCCGGTACTGGTCGCCGAAGGCGTGGCGGCCGACGATGATCGGCTTGGTCCAGCCCGGCACCAGGCGCGGGATGTTGCTGATGATGATCGGCTCGCGGAAGATCACGCCGCCGAGGATGTTGCGGATCGTGCCGTTGGGCGACCGCCACATCTTCTTGAGGCCGAACTCCTCCACGCGCGCCTCGTCGGGCGTGATCGTGGCGCACTTGACGCCCACGCCGTGCCGCTTGATGGCGTTCGCCGAGTCGATCGTCACCTGGTCGTCGGTGGCGTCGCGGTGCTCGATGCCGAGGTCGTAGTACTCGAGGTCCACGTCGAGGTAGGGGTGGATCAGGCGGTCCTTGATGAACTGCCAGATGATCCGGGTCATCTCGTCGCCGTCGAGCTCGACGACCGTGCCCTCGACCTTGATCTTGGCCATGCGCGTTCCTGTCCTCCGTCGGGCAGTGCTTCGACGTC
>Ga0210040_10002348_pt1 | contig 26792 bp, 20 predicted proteins | sample CryGeyCG12114_NA_FD_185462 | JGI IMG/M metagenome (GOLD analysis project Ga0210040, IMG submission 185462) | Groundwater microbial communities from aquifer - Crystal Geyser CG19_WC_8/21/14_NA (SPAdes) (version 2) | ecosystem: Environmental > Aquatic > Deep subsurface > Groundwater | place: USA... | reverse complement strand
CAACATCTACACCCCCGAGGAAGCCCGCACCGCCGGCTTCCACGCCTACGACTCCGTCGGACGGAAAGGCTACAAGGACGCAGCAGAGACCGTGAGACTGGCAGGGGAGTAGGGCGATCTTTCCAGTGAAATATCCTGCTGTGAGACATATATGCAGACAGGGAGCGTGCTGCTGCCTTATACTCGCCTGGCAGACCAAAAAACGACGCTGATCCTGCGGGCCAAAGCGACCGAAACCTCTACTTTCCGCCATGAAGTCAGAGGCTTCACGTTGCTCAAGGTGAACGAAGTAATGAGAAGCCTGCATACTACATCGCTGGACTACCTATCGGTTACTTCCGGGAAAAGGTCAAACTCGTTGCAAGACTTGGGAATATCAAAGTTTTCGCGTTCAGGATCGGATACGCGACCAAGCGCCTGACCAACGCCGAGGCGATGACGAGCAACCTCATACTACTTCGATAAATAGCTGGCTGACGCAGTACCTCGCGCTCGCCCTTACCTCCTGGTGACCCGAACAGACCCGAGCGCACCAAAGTCAGAATGGTTCATCACGGCTATATAGATAGACGTCTCAGCAACCCGCTGCCCCGAGTTGCCGCGCATGGAGAAGTCTTCGCGGACCGGGTGAAGTCGGGTGTCAAGTCCGACCTAATGTCCTGCTCGGCCCAAGACCTCGCACATCTTCTGCGGCAACTTTTCCAAGCGCGCAAAGCCGTATGTGCATCTCAACTAGGCAACGGATGCCTTCGAGGTACAGTCTATCAGACAAATGAGAACTGCTGGAAATCACCGCGCGACTCGCGATCTGGCGGCAACTTCCGCCGGCCACCCGGAACCGATCTGGCAGAGCCGCTGGGCTTGCAACGACGCGCTTAAGAGTATCGAACTGCAACCCTGGCCTTCTCCACTGCTGGAACCTGCTCGCTTTGGGCCAGAAAGATCAGATGAGTTCTTTTGGTCAAGATCGGTAGGATTAGGCACCCGCCACGCACTCCTCCCCATCGTCATTGCCGGGCCTGTTCTCACCCGTGTGATCGAGCGGAGTTAGAAGGGAGGTTGGAAGGAGAAGAGGCAGAGAAGTCGTGCGATCTTTCTGATTCCTGATTTAGCTGGAGCAAAAGCAGGGGAAACAAGCGAGCAGCAACTCACGTGCTGGTTGCGCCATGACGGCGCACGGCTCCATCGTCTAACCCAGCAAGTAACTGATCGCTATGTTTTACCTCAACGCTTGATGGTCTCACCGCGGACCTTACTATCCTTTTGCGCGAATATCAGACCTTCGCCACAACCTGTGCCATAAAATCTTGCTCGGAACCCTGGGGACAGGAAAAACTTCTTTGTAGCGTTACACACATGTGACATAATTTTGCCTAGAAGTAGTAAGCGGCCGCCAAATAGCATGGGGTTGTTTGCTTGCGCCCCATGTGGGTCTGGTGTGTTCCGGTTGAGTGGAAACTTGGGGTAGGAGAGGAACGTGTTCAAGATCGGCATCTACAGCAAGAGCGCATTCTCACGCTCTGGCATGAAGCAAATCATTCAAAGCCAAGATGTGCTTGAGTTCGAATCACTATCCGAGGCACGGAAGGCAGCGGCGATCTTCCGCCCCCTCGTTCTCATCGTTCACGAAAGCGATATCTTTGTGGATGACGCCGAAGATAAGACGATCGATGACGATCGCCTGAAAGTCGTGGTCGTCGCGCCGAAATTCAACCTGGAGAAGATGATTGCCCTGTTCAACAAGGGCGCTCGCGGATATCAGCTGGAAACCGTGTCGCCTGCAGTCATGCGGATGACCTTGCAGATGGTGTCCTTGGGCGAGTTTGCCTTGCCTTCGATGCTGGCAGAGCACTTGGCGGGCACGCCCAAGGACAATGACCTGGTCCCGCTGTCGACGAAAGAGATGATCGTCGTGCGCTGCTTGGCAAGAGGTTGCTGCAACAAGGAAATATCCCGCTCCGTGGGGATAACCGAGGCCACCACGAAGGTTCACGTGAAAGCCATTATGCGCAAGTTGGGCGTCTCGAACAGGACGCAAGCAGCCGTCTGGGCAGTGCGCAATGGTTTCGACCGGCCGGTCGTGCATATCTGATCTACGGCCAAGACGGCAAGAAGAGGGCGTCCCGGGTTACCTGGGGCGCTCTTTGCCTTTTGGTCGGTAACATGGTTAATACTTTCGTACACCCCTCTCCTCATCCGCAGGGTTAGGCTGACGCAGAAGGCTTAGTCGGCTCATCCGTCGGATACCTCTTTTGGCCACTACAATGCCATCGACCATTCGGCAACACTCACCACGAGATCGCGACTGGCAGTTAATGCGACGACGTCATTTCGCCTGACCAAAGGTGTGGAACATGAGTGATATGCCCAGCATCGCCCGAATTCCGAATCACGGCACCCTGCTCGGCGCACTGGGGCAAACGATCTGGCGAAGCAGTGGACGGAGGGCGCTGTTCGTCTATGACATGACCGCTTGCGGTGGCTCACTGATCGTGGCGGACGCGCTGTGCTCGGGGAGCTTCCCCCCGAGTGATTCGTTTCTGCAGTTCGCTGCCGCCGCAGCAGTGATTGCCGCAATCCTGCTTCCCCTCTGGGGGGCCTACCGGACGAGCTTGCGGCACGCTTCGCTCAGCGAGGCGCTTCGCCTTTCGGCACTCGCGGCGGTGCTCCATCTGTCCCTCGGTCTGATGGCCGCCTTGCTGCCCTTCTCCGGTGTGGACCTGCGAGTCTTCGTGGTGGCATTCCTGGTGCTGGTGCCCCTCTTGGCCGCACCCCGGCTGTACTACCGCCGGCATGACCTGCGCATGGGTCGCCTGGCGCCCGCCAATGCAGAGCAGGAGCCGGTGCTGCTCATCGGCAACGGAACGGCCTGTGATCTCTTCCTGCGGTCATTGCGGCATGCAGAGGAGCCTGCCTTTCATCCAATAGGTATTCTCGACGACGTTTCAGGATCCCGGGGAATGCTGATCCACAGCATACCGATCCTGGGCAGCTATCAGGACTGCGACGCCGTGCGCGACGAACTGTTGGCGCGCGGAGTGCTCCTGAAGCGCATCATCCTGACGGAGCCCCTTACGCGCCAAGCGACCGAAGCCCTGTCCGCGTTCCTGGGCTGGGCGCGCTTCGAAGGCATCCCGGTGTCGCAGCTGCCGCCGCTGACCGCCCTGCGGCCACTTGTGGAGGACGGCCGGCATGGGCTGACGGACCTGAACGTGGCGGAGTTGCTGGAGCGCCAGGAGGCGCGCGTGGACTACGAGGTGATCCGCCGCCTGGTCGGCGGGCGCCGCGTGCTGGTCACCGGTGCGGGAGGGTCCATCGGCTCGGAGCTCACCCGCCAGATCGCCTCGCTGGGTCCGCGCGAGCTCGTGCTGATCGAGAACTGCGAGCTCAACCATTACGAGATCGACATGGATCTCGCCAAGTATTTCCCCCATGTCGTGCGCCAAAGCTACATCTGCTGCATCCGCGACGCCGACCGGCTGCGCGAGATCTTCTATAGGCACCGGCCGGAGCTGGTCTTCAACGCGGCGGCCCTGAAGCATGTGCCGATCGTCGAGGCCAACCCCTGCGAAGGCGTGCTGACGAACGTGATCGGCGCCCGCAACGTCGCCGACATCTCGCTCGAGACCGGGGCGATGGCCATGATCCAGATTTCGACGGACAAGGCCGTCAACACGTCCAACGTCATGGGCGCGACCAAGCGCGTAGCGGAGTTCTACTGCCAGGCCCTCGACCGTCGCGGTGGCACGCGCTTCATGACGGTCCGGTTCGGCAACGTGCTCGGGTCGTCAGGGTCGCTGATTCCGCTCTTCCAGAGGCAGATCGCCCAGGGAGGTCCGCTCACCGTCACCGACCCCCGGATGACCCGCTTCTTCATGACGATCCGCGAGGCGGTCGAGCTGACCCTTCTGGCGTCGGCGAGCGGCCTGGAGCGCGCTCTGGCGCATGGTCAGATCATGGTCCTGGACATGGGGGAGCCGATCAGGATCATCAACATCGCTCACCGGATGATCCGCATGGCAGGGCTCACGCCCGGGCGAGACATCGCGATCAAGACCGTCGGGATCCGCCCGGGCGAGAAGCTTTACGAGGAGCTCTTCGACGCCACCGAGAAGCGGGAGACCTGCGGCATCGAGGGGGTGCATGTAGCGACGCCCGACGGCAAGCCCCTGCCCCAACTCCGTGAGGTGATCGCCGCCTTGGAGAGGGCGGCACGACGTGGGCAGCGGCACTTGGTCGTGGCCACGCTGGCCGAGATCGTTCCGGGCTACGACCCGTTCGGGCCCGCCCCCGACGAGGCAACAAAGGTGCAACCGGCCAAGCGCCCTGACTCCCCCGCCCATTACGAACCGAAGACGATGGAGACCGCCTGATGGGAAGTCAGTCCACCGCCCCTGACCTGATCAGGTCTGCACCGCCGGCTGCACCCCGGTCGCGCGCCCCGGTCTGGCCCTACTACGACCCGGAACAGATCGCCGCCGTGACGAGGGTTCTGGAAAGCGGCCTCGTGAATGCCTGGACCGGGCCGGACGTCGCGGCGTTCGAGGCAGCCTTCGCCAGGATGACGGGCGCCACCCATGCGATCGCGCTGGCCAATGGCAGCGTCAGCCTATCGCTGGCCCTGGAGTGCCTAGGCCTGCGGCCGGGAGACGAGGTCATCGTGACGCCTCGGAGCTTCGTGATCTCGGCCAGCGTGGTGATCCAGGCTGGGGGTACGCCCGTCTTCGCCGACGTCGACCCGGATTCGCAGAATATCACCCCCGAAACCATCGCGCCCCTGATCACCGAACGGACGGTGGGCATCATCCCTGTCCACCTGGCCGGCTGGCCCTGCGACATGGACGGCATGCTCGATCTTGCGAAGGCCCACGACCTGTGGATCGTCGAGGATTGCGCTCAGGCCCATGGCGCGCGGATCCGGGACCGTCACGTCGGGACGTTCGGAGATTTCGGCTCTTTTTCGTTCTGTCAGGACAAGATCATCACCACTGGCGGCGAAGGCGGGATGCTCATCACCGACTCGCCAGAGCTATGGCAGGAGGCCTGGTCGCGGAAGGATCATGGCAAGGATCACCGGCTCGTCTCCCAGACGACGCACCGGTCTGGCTTCCGCTGGCTTCATTCTCAGGTCGGAACGAACCTGCGCCTGTCCGGCATTGCGGCTGCCATCGGCTGCGTGCAGGTCGAGCGCATGCCGGAATGGTCCGAACGTCGTGCGCGCAATGCGACGATCCTCGCATCGGCGCTGTCGGATTGTCCCGCGCTGCGCGTTCCCCTGCCCGGCAACGAAATTGCGCACGCGTGGTACCGCTTCTATGCCTTCGTCCGGCCGGACCGGCTGAAGGCTGGATGGTCGCGCGACCGGATCCTGAGCGAGATCGAGGCGCGTGGCCAGACGGCCTTCTCGGGCAGCTGCCCCGAGATCTACCGCGAGCAGGTGTTCCGGGCACGCGGACTGGGTCCGGCGACGGCGCTTCCCGTCGCCAGGGAACTCGGGGAGACGAGCTTGGCCTTCCGCGTCGATCCGACGCTGGACGACGCCGACATGGAGGTCATGGCGACGGCGGTCCTGGACGTCATGGACCTGGCCAAGGCATGACGGCGTCCCCACGTCGCATCGTTCTTGTGCAGGCAGGCCTTGGCGCGGGTGGGACCGAGAAGATACTCAGCCTCCTCGCCTTGCATCTCGATCGCCAGGGGCATGCGGTGACGATGCTGGCGATCGTGGGACACCCCTCGGAGAGCTTCTATGCGATGCCGAGCGGTGTGACCGTTCGCACGATGGAGGAGGAACTCGGCAGAGCGGCCACCCGATCCACGGTCCGTCGCATCGCTTGGCTGCGAAGAGCCCTTCGCGAAGGCGAAACGGATGTCGTCATCTCGTTCCTGACGAAGATCAACGTTCAAGTCGCGGTCGCCCGCCTGGGTCTTGGCGTCGCTCGAATTGCCTCCGAGCGCAACAACTTCCTGATTCAGAGGATGAATCCGCTCTGGCGCGTGCTCATGCCCTTCGCGCTTGCCAGGGCGGAGGTGGCCGTCATGTTGACCCGGGCGTCGCGGGCCGCCTTGCCCGCCTGGGCGCGAAAGCGGGCGGTCGTCATCTATAATCCCGCGCCTGTGGCCTGCGAGCGAGCGGCCGCGTTTCCCCCGCCCCGCCGACTGATCGCCGTCGGGCGCCTGACGGAGCAGAAAGGGTTCGACGTCCTGCTGCAGGCCATTCGTCGGGCGCGCGAGCAGGGCTGCAATCTGAGCCTGACGGTCTATGGCGAGGGGGAGGATCGGGAGCGCCTGTCCGCCCTGACGGAGTCGCTTGGGCTCTCCGGCCATGTTCGGCTGGCCGGCAGGACTCTCCGGCCGCACGGCTGGGTCGATGGCGGCGGCATATTCGTCCTGTCCTCGCGTTTCGAGGGCTTCGCGAACGTTCTGGTGGAAGCGATGGCGGCCGGGTTCGCCGTGGTGTCGACGGCTTGCGACTGGGGCCCGCCCGAGATCGTGACTCATGGCCGGGACGGGCTTCTGGTGCCGATCGATGACCCGGGGCGGCTTGCCGAAGCCCTGGTCCGTGTGTGGGAGGACGACGCGCTACGCGCTCGGCTGGCCGAGGCGGCCCTTCTCCGCGCGGCCGACTTCTCGGAGGCACACATCCTGTCCGAATGGGATGCCGCGATCGCCGAGGCCCTCAATGCCCGAACGCATCAGGCCGGCATGGCGCTGCTGTCCCGATCCTAGGGAGGCCTCCGAACGTGGCGGCTGGAGCGCCATCCGCTGGATCGCCGGCGGACGGATCGCCGATCAGGTCGCGCGCGCCTGACGCAGGCTGACCAGGCGACGCTCGTCTTCCGCCTCCTCGTCCAGGCGCATCTCGCCGTTCACCTCCGCTTCGAGGATCGGATGGTTCAGGCGTTTCGTCTGCAGGAATATGCGGCCGATGTATTCGCCTATGATCCCGAGGAACATGGCGTTCAAGGTGATCGACATCAGGAGCAGCATGGTCGTCGTCGCGAAGCCGGCGGGCCAATCCTGTCCCAGGAACAACTTCCCGAAGAGGTATCCGATAGCGAGCAGGAACGTCACGAACCCGAGCACAAAACTCGTCAGCGTGGCGATCCTCAGCGGCACGAGCGAGTGGTTCACGATCCCGTCCACGGCGAGCACGAGCATCGCGCGAAGGGGAAACTTGCTGACGCCGGCCACCCTCGCGTCCCTGTCGTATTCGATGCCGACCTGCGAGAAGCCCATCGAGCTGATGAGGCCGCGGAGATAAGGCGTGCTGTCCTCCACCAGGCGGAGCTGGCGCAGGATCCGGCGGTCCACCAGGCGGAACTCGCCAGCGTTGCGGGGAAGATCATCCTCGCTGAGCCGGTCGATGGTGGCGTAGAACATCCGTCGCAGGGCCGCGACGACAGGTCCGTCCGGCAGGCTCCTGCGGATTCCGTAGACGACCGCATTTCCCTGCCGCCACAAGTCCAGCATGGGCGGGATCAGCTCCGGGGGATCCTGAAGGTCGGCGTCGATCTGGACGGCGCAGTCCCCGGTCGCCGCCTGATAGGCCATGAGCAGCGACCGCTGGTAACCGACGTTGCGCGACCACCGCAGGACCCGGACCCGGCGGTCCTTCTTCGCCAAGACGGACAGGATCGCAAAGGTCTGGTCGATGGAGTGGTTATCGGCGAAGATCAGCTCGAGCTCATGCCCGGGCAACCCCTCGAACACCTGCACGATCCTGGCGTAGGTGCGCATGACGTTGTCTTCCTCGTTGTAGACGGGAACGAGGACAGAGACCCTCACGGGCTGACCGTCCGCCATGTCGAAACTCATCTGCGGGCCTCCTTCTGAACTAGGATGCAAGGCACTCGACGCGCATGCGGGCAAGGCAGTGGGCAACACCGGCGCGCAGATCGTACTGCGCGGTCCAGCCCAGGGCGGAGCGCGCTAGTTGCGTGTCGGATCTGAGGGTGACCGGGGGACCGGCCATCGAGCCGAAGCGCAGCAAGGCGTGATCGGCCCCGGAAAGCTCGGCTACGAGATGGGCGAGCTCGCGCATGCTTGGCACGTCCTCGGTCGCGATGTTCACCAGCTGTATCGGATGCTCGGCCAGCCTGAGAAGCGCACGGACCGCGTCGTCGATGTAGACCAGGGTCCGGCGGTCCTCTGGCCGGCTCACCATCACGGGCAGGCCTCGTGGCAGATCGGTCAGAAGCTTCGCCGCCAGGAAGTCGGGCGACTGGCCGGGTCCGTAGGTCAGGGCGAGCCGGGCCGTGGCGACCGGGAACGGAAGGGAGGGCGCCATCGCCAGCATATAGGTGGTTCCAGCCGAAAGCGCCGCTCCATAGGCCGAGTCCGGCAGCACCGGCCCGGTCTCCCTATAAGGCAAGGGCGCGGCGCCGTATTCCGCGATCGATCCGGTCCGCACGAGGACCCGCGGCGGACGCTTCGCCGCGGCTGCTGCGGCCACGAGTGTGACAAGCGCAGCAAGGTCCTCGGCCACGCTGTCCGTCCAGTCCGAGAAGTCTGCGGCGGACCTGCGGCGTGTCCTTGCGGCCAAGTGGTAGACGGCATCAACCTCGCGCGTCGCGAACAGGGCATCAAGGGCGGGCCGATCAGTCAGGTCAATCCTCAGGACGTCGGAGACCTGGGGAACGGGGCCGCGCGTCGAGCCGGGACGCCCGATGACGATCACCTCGTCGCCCCGCTTGCAGAGGGCCGCGACGAGGTGTCGTCCTATGAAGCCTTCTCCTCCGGTGACGACGTTCCGTGCCATGGGCGGCCTAGATCAGCACTGGTTCAGGAAGCGGGATGATGAAGCGGCCGCCCCGCGCTACGAAGGCCTTCTGGTCTTCGATGATTTCGTCGAGAGGGGTCTGGGCAAGAAGAAGCAGCACGTCCGGCCGCTCCTCCTCAATCGCCGCGGGCGGCTTCACCGGTATGAGGGTGCCAGGGCAGAGGAGGCCTTGCTTGAGCGGGTTCCGATCCACCAGGAAGTCGACCCGGTCGGAGCCCAGGCCGGAATAGGTCAGAAGGGTGTTGCCCCTCGCCGGCGCACCATAGCCGGCGACGGACAGGCCCTCGTCTCGAAGGCGGTCGATCATCCGGAGCAGCCGGTCCCGTACGGCATCGGCACGTTCAGCGAACTCGACCCAGGATTGCCGGTCGGTCAACCCGGCCTCGCGCTCCTCAGACAGCATGTCGAACACGGCGTCGGTCGGCCGCGTGCCCAGGATCATGCGCTGGATGTAGACCCGCATGGAGCCGCCATGCACGGCAAGCCGCTCGACATCGACGACGTCCATCCCGAAGAGGTTCACAAGCTTCTTGACAGCCAGGAGGCTCAGGTTGGACACGCGCTCGTGGCAGAGGCTGTCGAACTGGCCACCCTCCAGGATCTTCGCTGCCCAGGGCACCTCGATCAGGAACGTGCCTTCGCTGCACAGAAGCCGGCCGACCGCCTCCATGAAGGCGTGAAGATCGCCGACGTGATCGAAGGTGTTCACGGCGGATACGACGGCGGCCTGCCCATGCTCGGCCACGATCCTGTCCGCGATCTCGGGGGTGAAGCAGGCTTCGACGACCTGCGCGCCGCGCCCTTGCGCCAGCGTCGCAATGCCCGACGCAGGGTCTACTCCCAAGGTACGCGCACCCCTCCTGTTCGCCGCGGCAAGCATGAGCCCGTCGCCGCAGCCCACATCGACGATCAGCCCGCTCATCGCGCGCTGCACCAAAGTATCGGCAAGACCCTCGACGTCCGCCTGGGTTGCCGCAGATCTGCACGGCAACTCGAGGTGGTGGCCAAAGGAGCCTGCCGGGATCTGATCGGCTACCTGGATCATGCCGCAGTCGAGGCACGCGGTCAGATCGAGCGGAAAGGCCGGCTGGGGAACGGTTGCATCCGTCGGACGCATGAACATGTTCGCCGGGGAATGGAGCCCCATGGGAAGGAAGCAGAACAGGTTCTGCGACAGGCAGCAACGACAGGCAGTCAGGCTTGCTGGCGCGCTGACCTTGATCATGTCGTAGCGGAGCAGCATCGCTCGTGCCTTTTGCCGACCTTCAGAACTGGCTCGCGAAGCGGCGGAAGGTCGAATGCATATGCGCGAGGTGCTCGGTCGAAAGCCCGTGATGGCAGGCCAGGAGGATGCCGCCCCGCATCACGTCGTCGGCGACCGGATAGCCGGCGCCGTGCACGCGAGACGACACGCGCCGCATGGCAGGCTGGCGCAGGATGTTGCCGGTGAAGACGGGGCGCGTCTGAATGTTGGCCAGTTCCAGCGCGATCTGCATCTGCTTCCGGGTGAACGGCGCATCCTTGCGGATGGTCAGCGGGAAGGCCAGCCAGCCGGTGCGAGCACCATCGAGCTGCCGCGGCAGTTCGAACCAGTGCTCATATTCCTTGAAGCAGGCGAGCTGTGCGGCGAAGTTCCTCTCGCGCGCGGCAATGTTCTGTTCGAGCTTGCCGAGTTGCACCAAACCGAAAGCCGCTCCAACCTCAGAGGGTTCGAGGTTGTACCCGAGCTCCTCAAAGAGGAACTTGGCATCATAATCGAAGCCGTCGAGCTGGACGCCGAACCGCGAGCCGAGCGACTCGCTGTTCGCGAAAAGCGACGAAGTCCGGCCCCAGGAGCGCAGCAGGATCGCCTTGCGTGCCATGATCTCGTCGCGCACGCAGAGCATCCCACCGTTGCCGGCGCAGTTGATGACATGGCTGCCGTAGAAGCTGGTCGTGGAGATGTCCGAGTAGGTTCCGGTCGACTGCCGGTTCAGCGTGGCGCCCAGAGTGTCGGCGCTGTCCTCTATCAGGAACATTCCGTGTCGATCGGCAATGTCGCGCAGGCGGTTCCAGTCCGGAAGGTTGCCGATCAGGGATGGAATCATCATGGCCCGGGTCTGGGGCCCGATCATCTCCTCCACCTTGTCAATGTCGATGTTGTAGGTGCCGGGCGCGGCGTCCACGAAGACCGGGACGAGGTGGTTGCGGATGATTGGCGCCACGGTGGTGGCAAAGGTCAGCGCCGGGGTCAGGACCTCGTCCCCCGGCTTCAGCCCGAGTATCTCCACGGCGAGATAGTTCGCCGAGGAGCCCGAGTTCACCATGATGCCCCGCGTCTTGTCGAAGAGGCGGGCGACGCGACGCTCCATCTCGGCGACGTGCCAGCCCATCTGGGTGGACGTGCGCAGGACGTGGCAGACGGCGGCGATCTCCTCTTCGCCATGGACGGTCTGGCCGTAATTGACTCGGATGTCCTGGCGACCTGGCTCGATCGCCGGGTCCAGAAGGTCGATCATGCTCATGCCGCCAGCCTTTCATAGGTTTCAATCTGCTGTTCGCTGAGACGGCGCATGTCCGCCCCACTCGCCTGGCCGACATACCAGTCCGCCGTGAGCGCCAAGGTGCGGTCGAGGTCCAGGCGCGGGCGCCAGGCGAGCCGCGTCGCCGCCTTAGTGCTGTCGAGCCTCAAGATCTCCGCTTCCGGGCGGTTGTCGTTGCCTTGCGAGAGGATGATCTCGGGCCTTTGGGCCTCCGGCCAGTTCTCCGCCAAGCGAGCGCAGACGGTGGCGACGGTCGCCACACCTCCGGGATCCGGGCCGAAGTTCCACCCGTCGGCCAGATCGGCCCCGTCCGGCACCAGCAGGCGGGCGGCCAGGGTCAGATACCCTGCCAGTGGTTCCAGTACATGCTGCCAGGGGCGCACGGCCTGGGGGCTCCGAATCCTCATCGGGCTGCCGGTTCGGGCGGACCGGACGAAATCGGGGATCAGGCGGTCGGGTGACCAGTCGCCGCCGCCGACCACGTTGCCGGCGCGCACCGTCGCCAGCCGGGGTCCCCCCGGCTCGGAGAAGAAGGCGTGCCGCCAGGAGGCTGCTAGAAGTTCGGTGCAGCCCTTCGAGGCGCTGTAAGGGTCCTTCCCTCCCATGGGGTCGCACTCGCGGTAGCCCCAGACCCACTCTCGGTTGTCATAGCACTTGTCGGAGGTGACGATGATCACCGCCTTAAGCGAGGGCATTCGCCGGGCTTCCTCCAGAACATGCGCCGTGCCCATCACGTTCGTCATGAAGGTCTCGACCGGATGCTCGTAGGAGGCGCGCACCAAGGGCTGCGCTGCCATGTGGATGACCAGTTCGGCGTCCACCCCGACCAGCGCATGCCGCAGGGCCGCCTGATCGCGGATGTCGGCAATGCGGCTGTCCACGAGGTCGCCGAGGTCGGTGGCGTGCCAGAAGCCTTGGGGTGCCTCGGCGGGCAGCGCGACGCCGGTGACCTGGGCTCCGAGACGGGCCAGCCAGCAAGCCAGCCACCCCCCCTTGAACCCGGTATGCCCGGTCAGCAGCACCCGGCAGCCATTCAGGCGCGCGGCATCCATGGCTCACTCCGCCGGCTGCAGCGCCTCGGCGCTGGGTTTTGCAAATGAGGTCCAGGGCGGCGCGCCATCCTCGCACAGGCTGTCGAGGTACTGGACGTCGCGGATGGTATCCATCGGATGCCAGAAGCCGAAATGCTTGTAGGCCATCAACTCGCCGTCGCGGGCGATCTGGGCTAGGGGCGTCTGCTCGAGAGGCTCCGAGTCCCCTGGGATGTAGTCGAGCACCTTCGGCTCGAACACGAAGAAGCCACCGTTGATCCAGGTTTCGTGCTTCCTGACCTTTTCGGTGAATTCCTTCACTTGGCTGCTATCGTCGGCAAGCTCCAGGTTCCCGAAACGAGCGGGCGGCTGGACCGCCGTCACCGTCGCGAGCTTCCCATGGCTGCGATGGAAGGCGAGCAGCGCGTCGATGTCGATGTTCCCGACACCGTCCGAATAGGTGACCATGAAGGTGTCGTCGCCGATCCAGTCCCGCAGGCGCTTGAGGCGACCTCCCGTCATGGTACGGGCCCCTGTGTCGACGACCGAGATGCTCCAATCGCGCTTCATCATCGGCGTCAGGCTGCAGGTGCCCATCACCGGCGACACCGTGATGTCGTTCGTCACCAGATGGAAATTGCTGAAATACTGCTTAATCAGGATCGACTTGTATCCTGCCGCAACAATGAAATCAGTATACCCGAATTGACTGTATATATCCATGACGTGGACGATGATGGGCTTCCCCCCGACCTCGACCATGGGCTTCGGGATTCTGGTCGTTTCTTCAGCGAGACGCGACCCCAGACCCCCTGCCAGCAGAACGATTTTCATATCGGTCCTCCCCGGTCCATTTCCGGTCTTGCGCAGGTCGCGCGCGGCGACTTCGGACGTTCCCAGAGTGGCGCAGTCAGGGGAGGATAGAAATCATCATTCAGGTCCGAGGGCCTCCGCCAAAAGGTGTAGTGCTCCGGCGAAAGAGAAGTGGCCCGGCGTCGTGCTACCCGGCATATCGGAGCCACAACTGAATTTCCCGTGCCGGTGCATCGAGGCAGCCCGCTTCGCGGGATGGCCAAAGGAGGCGCCATGAGGACGGCTTTCGTGGGAGCGGTGGAGGCATCGCGACGCGCTCTCGAGTCGCTGGTGGCTTCCGGATGCGCGCCGAACTTGGTCGTGACGCTTCCGCCCGAAACCGCGACTAGGCACTCCGATTATGCAGACCTGTCATCGGCCGCAAAGCAGGGCGGGTCCGACCTCCTGTTCACGCGTGACATCAACGATGACGAGACCTGTCGCGCACTGGAATCCCTCTCGCCGGACCTGCTGCTCGTGATCGGGTGGTCTCAGATCTGCCGCGAAAGGCTCCGGAACATCCCTTCGATCGGGCTCATCGGCTTCCACCCTGCCCCATTGCCAGCCCTTAGAGGGCGCGCTGCGATTCCCTGGACGATCCTTGTCGGACTGGAGGAGACCGCAGCCACCTTGTTCTGGATCGACGAAGGTTGCGATAGCGGTGACATCCTGTTGCAATCGCATTTCCCGGTCGCTCCGGACGAGACCGCTCGGACGCTCTACGACAAGCATGTCGCGGCGCTTTGTCGGATGCTGCCCGGCGTCCTGTCCGGGATCGCGGCCGGCACCATCCATCGCGTCCCGCAAAACCCCGATCAGGCAAGCTACTGCGCGAGGCGACGGCCGGAGGATGGCCGGATCGACTGGTCGCGGCCAGCGCTGGAGATCGACCGGCTGGTGCGGGCGGTCGGGACGCCTTACCCAGGTGCCTTCACTGAACTGAACGGCCACAGGATCATCATCGACAGCGCGCGTCCCCACCAGGGCGCCCCCCGCTACTTCGGGCTTCCCGGACAGATTCAGGAGGTCCATGGTCGCCAGATGCGGATCAGCTGCGGAGACTTCTCCTGCCTCGACGTCACGGCGTGGCGAAGTGAGAGCAGCGGGTTCCCGCCCCGTCATGCCATCCTGGGGCAGCACGGCGGATCGCCACGATGACAGCGATGCGTCTCGGAGTCCTGCTCTCCCTTGCCGGCCAAGGGGTTGGCCTCCCCGGGTGCCCGTCCTAGCCGGCGAAGGACCCGGAAACGACATCGCACCTCAGGCCTGTGACTTGGCCCGGCACCCAGTGCCGCCTGCGACACGGCCGGCCGGTCGTTCGTCACCTCGCCGCAGCGACCCTTTCGGTCAATCGCTGCTCGCCACGCTCGTCCATCTGGAAAGCCGCTTGGCCCAGTGGTTGCGGCAGTTCACGGCCCGGGGGCCGGCAGCCAGAGCTTCGCCTCTCCGTAGCGGTCAGTGAAGGACACCGTGGGGTCGGGCTTGTACCCGTTGGCCTCAGCCCAGTCGACAAAGGGCCGCTCAAGCTCCGGATCGAACCCGGTCAGGATCGCAGCCGGTGGATCGCGGTCCAGAAGCGCGGCGACCTGATCGGGGCCAACGGTCACGTAGTACTTGAGGATGTCGGGGGCGGCCACCGGCACGACCCGGTAGGCGAAAGGCCCCGTCGCCAACGCAGGATAGACGGGCAGGTCCGCCTCCAGCGGGTAAAGGGGGCTGAGCGTGGCAACAGGGCCATCGGCTCCCGCGCGCTCCATGGCGGCGCGTATCTGTTCGGCGGCGGCTTCCACGCGCTCGGGCGTCGTAGGGGCGCCGAGCGCCAGCTTCGCGACCGGCTCCACCAATCGCGGCAGCGCAAGAAGAACGACCAAGACGAGAAGAGCGAGAAGAAGAGGCTCGGCAAGGAGGCGCCGCTCTGCCGGCAGGGCCCGCCACAGCAGCGCGGGAAGCATCAGCATCCCGGGCAGCGGCAGGATGAAGTACTGGGGAAAGGCCGGTGTGGGCAGGAAGCACAGAACGGCAGTGAAGACCGTCGCCACGGCCACGGCAATGCAGGGGCCAAGGAGTCCCGCGCCAATTCGCCCTGGGCCCGCGAAGGCCAGGCCGGCGAGCATGAAGATGGCGGCGAGGATCAGGAGGTTCGTGCTCTGGAACCAGATCTCGAAGGCCAGGAGCAGCTTGCCTCCGAGGTCGAAGGCAAGGCTCGGCTCGGTGTGCCGCATGATCTCCCACCAGGCGACATGCGGGCCGACGTGATAGCCGACCACATGAGCAAGGAAGACGTCCGGGAAGGAAATCAGGTAGACGAAGAGCGGCAGCGCGCCGATGAGCCCACCCAAGGCCATGGGCAAGGTCACGCTCCACAGGCGATCCCGTGCACCTAGGTCCCTGGGCAGGAACAAGGCCGCCAAAGCCAGAGGCGGTATGAGGTAAGCCGCGCTGATCTTCACGCCGACCGCGACGGACAGGGCAACTCCTGAGAGGAACGCCTTCCATGCCCGGCCGCGCTGGTCCAGCACGGCCAACGTGAACAGGGAGAGCCCGGCATAGGCGGGACTAACTTGCAGGAAATTGTTCGTCGCCGTCATGCCCGGAACTGTCAACAGGTACACGTTCGCCACAAGCGCGACGTAGCAGAACAGCGCCATGCGCTGCGAGCGGGAGATGGCCAGACTTGCGGTCCAGACCGCAGCCGCCGTGATGCCCCACGCGACGATTGTCGCCAGCCGTGCCGACAGCACGAGGTGATCGCCCCCCAGGACGATGTACGCCAACCTGTAGTAGAACGCCGAGAGCGGGACGTGATTGTAGAAAAAGTCCGTGTAGAGGCCAGCGTCTTCCAGGAGTGCCGCGGGCGAGATGTACAGTTGTTCGTCTGCGCGCAACTCGTAGGTCAGGATTCGGGCCGCAAGGCAGGCGAAGAGGGATATCGCCACCAAGACCAATCCGAGCCCGACGCGCGTCCCTGAGACGTCCTTGCCGGCCGCGAAGGCGATGCTCATGGCAGGTTCCTACCGTAGCAGTTTCGAGAGGACGAGGAAGGACAAGCCTGCCATGGGCAGGATCAGCGCCGCCTGCGCCAGCGCGGCTGGCAGCATGAGCACCAAGGCCTTCAGCACGACAAGGTTGAGCGCATAAAGGCAGAGATACACTGCGGCATAGGCCGGCAGTCGCCCATAGCCCGAGTAGCCGAAGACGAGGCGTCCGTGGACGGCGTAGTTGAAGGGGATCCCCAGGCTGAACTGCAGGGCGAGCGCCTGGCCCGGCCCAAGGCCCGCAGCCAGGCCGAGGCAGAAGACGCCGTAGCCGAAGGCGGTGTTCAGCGCCCCGGTCCCGATGAAGCGGAGGAACCGGAAGCGGATGATCCCGACGGACATCGAGCCCTCGTCCTCATGGTGGCGCCGGTCGGCGAACATGGCGATCATCATGCACAGCTCCTGCTTGGGGCAGTTGGCCATTCCGGTCCTCCCCTCATCCATGCGCGCCAGATCCGCCCGAACGGATGAGGTGGCGCTCCGCCAGAGATCAAGCCAACGGCGCCGCGAGTTCGGCCGAGCAGGTCCCCGCTCCGTCGCTCGCCGTCTGCGAAACTCGTCTGTGGTCCCGGCTCGTCATAGCCCGAAAGGCGCCGCCGAGCCGATCCCCACGTCCGGAACACGGAGTTCTGCAGACCAGGGGCCTGCCTGTCCCGATCGCTCGGAGTAGTCGGACAGTACCTCTGAAGGCGTATTCTGCGACGGCCCTGCGCCGGACTAGATTGCGAGGGCCGCGATGCAAGCCTGGATCAGAGTTGCTCCTGCAATGAGCGATATCAGCCTCTCTCGACCAGCTCGCGGGCCGCACGCCGGCGCAGGACCGCACGCCGGTGCGCTGGCGACCGATCGGTTCACCTTTCTGCTGGCCGCGGTGGCCGTGTTCCTGTCTCCTTACAACGTCCTTCGTCACCCGAGCATCTACTTCACGGCAGCGGATGCCGTGACCCTTCTGACCTTTCTCATCCTGATGGTCGGCAGGCGCCTGCCGCTCGCGCCGTTCGGGCGGTTGACGCCTCTCTGGTATGCTGGGTTCCTGGCCATCGCCGTCGGCATGGTGATCGGCGGCATCGTCAACCAACGGCTGCTCGACGGCGCGGACGTCATTGCACAATACGCCTACGCGATGATCATCCTTCCTTGGGTTCTCAGCGGACGAGACTTTGCGCAGACCCAGCGCCTGCTTCTGGTCTGGACGGTCTCAATGGTCATCGTCCTGCTGCACGGCATCTACCTGATGGAGATCGCCAGCGATCCACCGAGGAACATGGTGTCGGGATCGGGTCGGCTGGCCGGCCTGGTGGAGCGTGAGAATGCGCTTGCCGCCCTTGCCGCCCTTGCGATCGTCGCGACCATGTACCTGTCGGCCGAACGGGTGCTTTCGGGGGTCATGACGCTGCTGTTCCTGGGGGTGCTACTGTTCGGCATCGTTCTGACGGCATCCAACACCGGGTTACTGGCGCTGGCCAGCGGGGGCATGGCGTTCACTGCCCTCCAACGCTCGACGCGGCACTTCGTGATCGTCGCCGTGCTCTGCGTCTTGGCAGTCGTTGCCCTGCAGATCGGCGGCGACCAGATCCTGCCGGCGTCATTCATGAAGCGCGTGGCCGGCGCGTTGAGTTCGGGGGACCTGGCGCAGGCAGGCACCTTCGACGACCGCATGGAACTCGCGCGCGAGGGCTGGCAGGCTTCGGAGGATCACGTCCTGATCGGCCTCGGAGCCAACGGCTTCCGGCTGACGAGCGTGCTCGGCGCGCCAGTTCACAACACCTACATCCTGCTGCTGGTCGAAGGCGGGGTCCTTTCGCTGTCCGGGTTGTGCGTGATCATCGGCATGATCTTCCTCCAGGGCGCGGCGCTGCTGCTCAGCACGAGAACCCGGAACCTTGGCGCAATGGTTGTCGCGGTCGCGGTGCTTTTCGCGGTGGTGCTGAATGCCTTCGCTCACATCTACGGCCGCTTCTGGATCGTTCCCCTCGTTCTCGTGATGGCGCTCGCCTCATGCGAGGCACAACCCCATCGGAAAGTTCGAGGTGTCGTCCGAACGGGGTAGCTTCCGCCACTTTGGGGAGATGATCCAAGCTCCACTATCGATTAGCCCTTGTTCCAGGATGTCCGCTCCCGAGACCCGGGGGTACAACGAGGTAGTGTCGCGTGACGTATGCATTGAACGATACCGCCAGCCAGCCCTCCCCCGACTTGGCCAGCGATCTCGATTCGCGGCTAGGCGGCTCCGAGATCTTCCGGATGATGCGGCGGCACCTGGGGATCATCCTGACCGTCATGATCGTCGGGATGACGAGCGCGGCCCTCTGGCTCACGTCCCAAAGCCCGGTCTACACCTCGACCGCCGCGATCCTGCTGAAAAATCGGGAACTGCCGTCCGAAACCGTCAACCCGGAGCCGGACTCCGGCTTCGTCAGTTCCAACCAAGTCTTCACCACGGCCGAGGTTCTGCGCTCGCGGGAGTTCGTCTCGCGCCTCGCACGTCGGCTCGACCTGATGTCCGACCCCCGCTTCAATCCCGCCCTCGTCGAGCCCGAACCTCCGACCGTGATCGACGGGTTGCTCATCCGCCTCGGCCTCTCGGACCCGGATGCCGCGCACGACATGCCGCGGGAACGACAGCATGCCGAGGTCACGGCGAAGCTTCTGGACCTGTATACCGTATCAGCCAGCGACCAGCACAACGTGATCCAGATCCGGGCCCAGCACGAGGACCCGGTCCTCGCGGCGCAGATCGCGAACGAGACCGCGCGGCTGTACATCGACATACAGACCGACGGCATGCTCGCTGAACTTGATCGCGACATCCGTTTCATGCGTCAGCGCAGCCAGGAGATCGCGGCGAGCCTGTCGCGCCAGCAGACCAGCCTGACCAGGTTGATGCTCGAGAACCAACTGCTCGACGACACCGCGGTCCGCACCCTCCTGGCCGAGCAGGCCCGCCTTCGGATCCGGCTGGAAGCGTCCGACGCGGATGCGCTGGGCCGCGACGAGCTCCAGGCGCGCCTCCAACAGATCGACACCGAACTGACGACGCGCGTCGGAGCCGAGATTCGGCTGACGGAGAACCAGACCGCCCTGCAGACCGAGACCAGCCGGCTCGATGCGGTCAACAAGCGGCTCGACGAGCTCGAGGCGCAGCGCGGGTCGCCGACGCCGAATGTCGAGCAGATCTCCGTGGCGGAGGTGCCGAGCGCGCCTTCGGGACCGAACGTCAAGTCGACCTTGGCGATCGCCTTCGTCGTCTTCGGTTTCCTGGGCGTCGTGGCCGCCTTGCTGCGCGAGAGCCTGGACGACCGCGTCCTCCATCAGGAGCAGGCCGAGAGCCTGACGGGACTGAACGTCCTTGCCTCCCTCGCCCGGCTTCCCAGGGCGGTCCTTCGGCGCCACCTGGCCCCTCACCTCTGCGTGGCCAACGACGCGAGTCCCAGTTACTCGAACGCTGTGCGCGCCCTTGTGTCAGCGGCGATGGAGGGCGCCGAGCCGGGCCGGGCTCCGATCGTCTTCATCGGATCGGCCAAGTCGGGCGAAGGAAAATCAAGCGTCGCGTCGTCTATGGCGGTCGCGGCCGCGATGGACGATCTTCGAGTGCTGCTGATTGACTTCGACGTCCATCGCTTCGGATTGACCAAGACCCTGGGCATGTGGCGGGGCCAGTTCACGTTCGGCGACATCCTGTCGAGCCGCGACACGTTCGTGGGGGCCGTCAGGAAGACGGGGCATACAGGCATCGACCTGCTGAACTTCCGCCCGGGCTCGAACATCTCGCGCCGGGCCCTGTGGTCCGAGAACGCACATGACGTCATCGAGGCCATGCGCCACGCCTATGACCTCGTGATCATCGACACCCCGCCCTTCCTCGCGTCGGAAGAGGCAAGCCGCCTGCACGGGATCATCGACAAAGCCATCCTGGTCAGTCGCTGGGGCGCGAGCAGCCGGGAGACGCTGGTCCAGACGGCACGAATGATGCGCCGGAGCGGTCTTCCGGTAATCGGAATCGCGATCAACGGCATCGGCGCGCGCGCCGCACATGCCTACGGCCACCTGGCCTATCGCGAGGACTATTACCGCTCGAAGGAAGCGGCGAATGGCTGATCGGATCCCGGGCGCCCTGCATCTTGGCGTCGTGCTGGCCATGGCCTTCGCGATGGCGCCGCCGCTGCTGGCGGAGCCGGCCTTCCCGGGCGCCGTCGGATATGGCCAGGACGCGACCGGCTGGCGCGGCGGCAGGATCGTCGCCGTGACTACCCTGGACGACGAGGGGCCCGGATCACTGCGCGCCTGCGCCGAAGCCGAGGAAGCCCGGGTCTGCGTCTTCCGCGTCGCGGGGACCATTACCGTCTCGCGACCGATCCGCGTGCGTTCGCACGCATACCTCGCGGGACAGACCGCGCCGGCTGGTGGCGTCCAAGTCCGTCTCGATGGCACCAAGACACCGCTGATCGTCAAGAATGCCGAGGATGTGGTCATCCGCTTTCTCAAGATACGGCCCGGCCCCTCCGCCGAGCCTGACTCCGCCACCGACGCGGTCACGATAGAGAATTCGCGCCACGTCTACCTCGACCACCTGTCGCTGGCCTTCGCTACGGACGAACTCTTCAACGTCCATGCGAGCGACGGGCTGACATCCGACATCACCTTGGCGAACAGCCTTCTGGCCTTCTCGCTCGATCACTCGACCCACCCCGACGGGCGGCACTCGAAAGGCGCGCTCATCTGCTCTTACGACGGGGACGCCACGGGCTGTGGACGCATCACCTTGTGGCGCAACCTCTTTGCCCACAACAGGGACCGGAATCCCGACGTGAAGGCGTCCGGGACGGGGCCAGTCGAGATCGTCAACAACGTCTTCTACGACCCGATCAGCCAGTTTGGCGAGTACTACAACCTCATGGGCGACACCCGCATCCTCCACGTCGGGAACGTCACGATGCCAGGGCCGAGCACGATCGACGACACGCCGCCCGCAGTTGAGATCTTCCTCTTGGACGAGGATCACCCGATCCAGATCACCGAGCATGACAACCTGGCCTTCGCGGACCCACCCTGCCGCGATGACACGGCTGGCGTCGTGCTGGGCCCGGAGGCGCAACGCTTGGCATCGGATCAAACGGAGGCGAGCCTCGGGCTGCCTGTGGAACCCGCAACCAGGGTTCTCGACAGCCTTCTTGGCTCCGTCGGGGACGTGCTGCACCGGGACGAACTCGACGAGCGTGCGATCGATGACGTTAGGTTCTGCGGCGGACGCGTGATCGACAGTCCGGACGAGGCGGGCGGCTGGCCCGAGGTGGAGCAGTCCACCGGACCGCAGGACTCGGATGGCGACGGCCTGCCGGACGACTGGGAAGAAGCGCGCGCCGACCTGGACCCGAACGAGGCCGACGATCCCTGGGCCATCGATGCCGCCAGAGGCCTAAGCCGAATTGAGACTTATCTTGCGACCCTCGCGGGCGATATCTGACGCGGCCCTCGCAGGTGCCCCGTTCAGTCGTCGACGCCAGAGGTCCTCGGGGCCAGTCCGACGAGATCTGCGCCCTGGCTCGGATCCTTCACGGTCAATGGCGCGCTTTGGCGACCGGATGTTGCCAAGACCTTCGATACCCTGACGGCGCGACAGGCAGAGGATCAGGTGGACTGGCTGGGATAGGGCAGAAGGTGTCTGCGCCTCTGGTGATCGGCGAGCGGGGCCTGCGCGCCAGCGGTCACCCTGGCAGCGCGGCCAGACGACTGCCTGGACGGGATCCATTCCCGTATTTCGGTATGGACGCATCGGGCCCGGCGGCTGGCTGACTTGGGCCAAAAGCCTGTGCCCGTCGGAGCCTCGTGACCCGGCCGGAGCGTCGGGTCACGCCGAACCCTGGCCCGCTGCGCTTTCAAGCTCGAACTCGCCGATGCTGCTCGTCATGCCTGAGAAGGGATGTCTGGCAAGCCAGGCTGGTGATGTGTGGGGGGGGGTAGCCATGGAGGGCCTACGGGCTTCAGAGAAGTCTCGTACTCGCCGATCAGGAAACAGCAGCGCTCATGTGCCCTGTTCGCCGAGAAGACCTTCGTAGATCGCGGAAATCTGCGACAAATGTCGATCCTCGCCGTATGCCGGAAGCTCCTCCCGCGCGGCCAGGACGATCCTGCGGTACAGGTCCGGATTCCGCAGCAAGTTTGCTACAGGCCCTACGAACGCCTCCGGTGCCTCGGGGTCCACGAGGAATCCGTTCACGCCGTCCTTGATCGCCTCGCGGTTGCCGCCGTGATCCGTGGCAACGACTGGCGTGCCGAGATGCATGGCCTCGATCAGGGTTCGGCCAAAGGGTTCGTTGAGAGCCGTCACCAGCTTGACATCGACGCCGGCCATGTAGGCTTCGATTGGCACGCGGAATCCCATCAGGTGGATCGCGGCGCCGATTCCAAGTTCGTTCGCCAGATCCGTGGTTCGCTCGTCCAGGCGGCTTCCGGGTTGGGCGACGTTGCCAAAGATCAGGCCATGGACGGCGGTGTCGGGCAATGCTGCCTGCACGGCCGCGACGGCACGTACGAAGTGAAGGGGCCTTTTCCGCTCCGTCAAGTTCCCGAAATACCCGAGCAAGGCCGCGTCGTGCGGCAGGCCCAGTTCGTCGCATATGGCGCGGTGCGCCGCGACCTTGTCCGGGACCTCAGGAGAGAAGACGAATGGGCTTCGCACGACGCTGAACTTGCGGTCGATGCCTCTCAGGGGCCGGGTCGGCTTGGCGAAATGGGACACGCTGATGATGTGATCGGCGAGTAGCGGTGCGATCTTGTTGATCCCGAAGGCTTGAGGATCCTGCCGATGATGCCAGACCAGCATTCGCCCGCTGAGCTTTGTTGGCAGCGCCCAGTTGGCATGCATCCTGCCGTCGTTCGTGTGTACGATCCGGGGCTCGATTTGAAGGATCTTGCGCCGCAGCGCGGGCAACGTGCGCAGGAAGTAGCCGGAAAGTCCCGTGTCGCTACTTGAGCGCCGTGCTGACGCACCCAGGACGGAGGCATCTCCAAGACGCTCGAAGTCGAGGCCCCTCTCGCCAAGGGCCTCGGCGAATGGACCCGTTCCGTCGTGCAGGAGCACGACCGGTTCGAAGCGATCGCGATCCAGGCCACAGATCAGCCCAAGGGCCGAGATATGGCTTCCCCCCATGTTGGGGCCCCCGGCAAAGGGAAAAAGAATGCGGACGGGACGTCGGGCGGCCGTCATGTGGACCGGGCGCCGGCGGTACCGGGCGCCGGACATGGATCTGCCAGATGAAGGCTTTCGGAACTGCTTGGACTCGGTCGATCAATCGCCTGCAAGGCAGCACCTGACCCGGCGGCCCTGAGGATCCTTGGCCGAGCGTTCACCGGCTGATTCCGGCGGAGAGAAACCTGCCGATCGCTTGACACAGATTCCGATCCGCGCTTTCCGCAAAATCCAGTTACGCTCACAAGAATACCCGAACTGTTCCCATCCAGGCCGGCAATGAGGCTCTCGTTGCAGCCCTGCCAGGAACTCTCGCATTCACCACTGCAGGAATGAGTTCCTTCCTGCGCTCTTGGCTGGAGGTTGTGGAGCCAGGACGAGCCGCAGCTTTCAGCAGACGTCAGGGGCGGCAGACAAACGCCAGTCGCTACAGGCCGCTGATCATTCCGCATCATGGTGGCGCCGATGTTCGAAGGTGACTCTGCCGGCTCGTCGTCGAGATCCGGCTGCTTGATCCTCGCGAACAGCAGCATGAACGCCGGCTCAAGTAAAGCATGGGAAAGGGGGGCTTATCCCTCGAAAGAAGGATTGCGCGAAGGACGCCCCCGCTGATTATTGGTGGCGTAGCCGCGGCGCGGCGAATCGCGCTCCGCTCTAGGCTCGGTGGACTCCGACGTGCTCAAGCTGATCTACATCGCGGGTTATGGCCGGAGCGGATCGACCATTCTCGACATATTACTCGGTCAGCACGAGAATGTGTTCGGGATGGGCGAGCTTTCCACCATGTGCCGGCACGTCTGGGCACGCAACGAGTATTGCGCGTGCGGGGCACGCATCCGGGAATGCGTTTTCTGGGCTCCCGTCATGTCGGATTGGCTCTCGGGCGGTGTGGCCCTTTCCGATCATCTTTGGCTGCAAAGACAGATAGAGCCTCTCTATTCCCCCCTGCGCAGGCCCGGCGGCGGCAAGCTCGGCCGCTATCTGGCGCAGACAGAGCTGCTGATGGAGAACGTTGCCGCGCGCGCGGGGACCTCGGTCCTGCTCGATTCCTCGAAGATGCCCGGACGCGGGCTTGCCCTGTCAATGTCCAGCTCCATCGATCTCAGGGTCATCCATCTCGTGCGCGATGGCCGCGCGGTCGCGCACTCCATGACCCGTGCCATGGCGATCGACGTGGCCAAGGGTCGGCAGAAGGAGATCAAGCCTCGTTCGGCCTATCGGACGGCGCTGAGATGGCGGCTCTACAACTCCTCCGTCGAAACCCTGGCCCGTCGGGTGGGTCACGACCGCTTCGTGCGTGTACGATACGAAGATCTCGTGGCCGATACCCCAACTCAGCTGCAACGGATCGGTCGATGCGTGGGGTTGGACCTGAGCGACTTGGGGCGGCGGGTTTCGGCTGGCGAACCCATGTCCTCCGTCCATCAGATGGCTGGAAGCCGCATCCGGATGGAGGGGCGACTTATGTTGGAGGCCGACACCAGATGGGAGACCGAAATCACCGCAACCAACCGCAGGCGCGTGACACGGGTCGCCGGGGGGCAACTCCGACGCTACGGCTACCTGGCGGAGCCTTAGATCGTCAGGCGTGCGAGGGACCACGAAATCGTCCGCACGACTGTCGTCCCGAGAACGCGCCGGCGTGTTGTGGCCTTGGGCGGCGCGGCAAGTTCCGATCGGCGCAAGGCGAAGGGGTTGCGGCCGCGGCGTCGCCTGGGCGAGCCCTGACCGGCCATGGCCAGCACACAAGGGGATCAACGATGACTACCGTGTCCGGGCAGGCATCTGATCGGTCGGCTTGGATCATCCGCTCGGCGCCGGGCGGCTCGACCTTCCGGCATGTCGAGATGGAGTGGCAGGGCGCGGCATGGCTAGGCTCTGCCGACGAGCTCTGTCCTAAGCGTCTTGGTGTTTCAGAATCGCGGAAACTGGCCCTGAGCTCGGCGCAGGTCCATGCCTGCGGCGCCCCAGCATCTCCGGGGAACTCACCCCAGGTCGACTTACCCACCGTAGGCGTCACGAAATTCGGCTCACGATTCGCATACATATCCAAAACCCACTAGGCGGGGGCAGAAGGCTTTGCCCGATAGAGAGAACCTCATGCGCTGCGCCTTCGTCACCGGCACTGCCGGATTCATCGGATTCCATCTGGCGCAACATCTGCTGGCCGAAGGCTGGCGGGTGGCCGGCTACGATGGAATGACCGATTACTACGACGTTGCCCTTAAGCGTCGACGTCACCAAATCCTGTTGCAAAACGAAGCCTTCACCACCACGGAAGCACTACTGGAGGATCGCAGCGCGTTGGAGCGAGCGGCGGCCGAAGCCGCGCCGGACGTCATCGTTCATCTCGCCGCCCAGGCCGGTGTCCGCTACTCCCTCGAGAACCCGCGTGCTTATCTCGACGCCAACGTGATCGGCACTTTCAACGTGATGGAGGTGGCGCGGACCCAGGCCGTGGATCACCTGCTCATGGCATCCACCTCCTCGGTCTACGGCGCAAATACCGAGATGCCCTATGCCGAGAGCCACAAGGCCGATCTGCCCCTGACCATCTACGCAGCCACCAAGAAGGCCGACGAGGCGATGGGACATGCCTGGGCGCATCTGAACGCCTTGCCCACCACCATGTTCCGCTTCTTCACAGTCTACGGACCTTGGGGACGCCCAGACATGGCGCTGTTCAAGTTCACCCGGGGCATCCTCGAAGGCACGCCCATTGACATCTACAACAATGGCGAAATGTACCGGGACTTCACCTATGTGGACGACCTCGTCCGGGGCATCGTGCTGCTGATCGACGCGCCTCCGCTGCGCGTGGATGCGCGGACGGACGAGCCACAGGTGCCGGGTGACACGCTCTCGCCGGTGGCGCCCTATCGGATCGTCAACATCGGCAACTCCGATAAGGTACGGCTGCTGGACTTCGTCGAGGCGATCGAGGCCGCGACCGGGCGGATCGCACAGCGCAAGATGATGCCGATGCAGCCGGGCGACGTGCCGTCGACCTGGGCGGATGCCAGGCTCCTTGAGGCGCTGACCGGCTACCGTCCTGAGACACCTTTCCGCGAAGGCGTGCGCCGCTTCGTGGAGTGGTACCGAGACTACCAAGGGGCCTGAGGGAGCAGTTGGTTCGACTGTTCCAACACGAGCGTCCCGCTGGGCCAGATCCAACTCTGCGCCAGGCATATGCTCCAACGGGCGCATCCCGGTCTTTCGCCTTGAATAGTCCCTTGCCTAGCGCTGGCAAGGAGTCTGAGCTGGCTTGGGGAATGTGGACAGGGGCGCTGAGTGGATGATCCGCGCGACATCGGCCTGATGCCGAGGAGCGAGGCGAGACCATGACGAGACGACCGCGCCGGAACCACAGCCCGGCCTTCA
>Ga0210040_10002347_pt1 | contig 26816 bp, 17 predicted proteins | sample CryGeyCG12114_NA_FD_185462 | JGI IMG/M metagenome (GOLD analysis project Ga0210040, IMG submission 185462) | Groundwater microbial communities from aquifer - Crystal Geyser CG19_WC_8/21/14_NA (SPAdes) (version 2) | ecosystem: Environmental > Aquatic > Deep subsurface > Groundwater | place: USA... | reverse complement strand
AACCTTCCATCTTATTCAAGCTGTATTTTTTCTTACAGATCAGCGATGATGAACGGATGTCCCTAACTACTGCAGTGAGTGACGATGAGCCTGGAGATGGAACAGGCTCCCCAAAAGGTTCAAGAAAATCGGCTGCCTCGTTTAACTGTACTGGTGCTGTTAGGAAAGCTGGGTAAAAACAACTTACACATTGAATTTACTATTTACTTGAACATAATAGAAAGTTTATGTTCATTTCAAGTAGACAATATTTAGATGGGATCTAATTATATCTAACTTTCAACACTTCCGATTGAATTAAGTTTCATGCCTTCATGGCGTGTTGTTCTCTTAAGAGTACAGGCTGGAAGAATATTAGCTATAGGAGTTTAAAACTAAATACTGGTGCTTAAAATATTGAACTTCTCAGAGCATTTAATTTACCTCCTGCTGCACTGTTCACTATTTCCTTAATATGTCTGCATTAGCTGCTATCTGACTTTGAGAAGTGAAAGATTTTAATGGGATCCTTGCTGTGTTGAACATCAATTTTCATTTCTGTAAGAGCATTCAACGGGGCAATGTTATGTAACTGGGAATTATTGGCAGCTGTTTCAATCTCTGTGTGTCGGTTTTTTATGTTCGGACTGAGTTTCTTATTTTGTATTCATATACAGATAAGAAATTATTTTTGGTGAGAAAATTGGCAGCTGGTGAATACATTTAGTATCATGCATATATATTAGATTGTATAGCTGTGTTAAATCCAATTGTAGCTCTTGAGAACTTTTTTACGAATGTACATTCTTTCTTCAACTTTCACCTTTTCTGTTTTTACTTGTCTTATTAATTTTTTTTGACAGGAGTGTCCTTTCTGAAATGGTATTTGCTTAATATAAATGTTTCTTTAATGTGTATTTTCCTTGCTGTTCTAGCTTTCTAAGTGTGAAAAAATGGTTGATACGAAAACGGCACCAAGTAGAACTTGCTAGACGCCGTGGATGGAAAGGGTATTGGGTTTGCTTAAAAGGGACAACCTTATTATTCTATCCTTGTGATGCAAGGGAAGCCAAGTAAGTTTTTACAGCCACTTTAGATTTCCTTTTAACCTGTAAACAAAACTATGCAATGACCGGAAATATTACTTTACATATTCAGATCTGTCGAAGCAGCCCCTAAGCATTTGATCATCGTTGATGGAGCAATTATGCAGCCAATTCCCGAGCATCCCAAACGAGATTACATTTTTTGTCTGAGCACAGCTTTTGGAGATGCATATTTGTTTCAAGTAAGTTTTTCGTTCCCGCTTCTGACTTCATTCGTATGCATCACTGCTTCTTAGAAAGCAAAGAGAAAGAAGCCTTTTATATTGTTCCGATTGTGGAACCACGTTAGAAAGTTTTTTGTACTTTTATCAAAGAAATTGTGGTGATTGTAGTTAGCTAGTTACTTGAGTTTTATCACGTAACTGTGATGCTAATGAAGTACAGGACTTGTCTAATTTCATTAATAACAATTTTGTACGTTACACGACTTGAAACGTCTTGTTTTTGTTTTCCCATGGAATTCGCAGACTACTTTAATTGCATTTGTGTGGTCGTGCCCGTGTTATTTAATTTCTTTGTGCAGCTGGGTATTCCCGGTAAAAGCAGGCTATGAGGAACATGTGTTTTCGAAATGGCAACCAGACCATAGAATGGCCAAACTCAGCAAACAGATATATTTTATTCACTAGCCGTATTGAACCTAAATAGATTTTTTCGTAGCATATCAATAGTCCCAACCCCAACATGGCGTCGGCGTAATACTTTTCCATTATAGTTTTGGTGTATAGAAATCCACGATCATGGTAAAAGCCTTTTTCCGGGAAATTTGGGTTTTTGTGTGTGCAATTGCATACTTACTAACCAGCCCATCATCATGTTTTAAACATTACGTCTGCTTTAGTCTATTTGGTCTGACATTTGTTCTTTTCCAGGCCCCTTGTCAAGTGGAATTGGAGTCCTGGGTGCATAGTATACACTGGGCGTGTGCTGCTGCATTTGCTCGTCACCGAGGGAAAACTGGAACATTACATCTTCTGCAAGAAGAGATCGTTCGTTTGGATAAAGCCATCGAATCGGTTCGTTTTTTACTTTTTTGTACTCACTTGAGTATAGTAGCATACAAATGTCTCTCGCGTCCTATCCCATCCTTACTTGTTTGCGTTTAAAGACATGGGCAATTGTGTACTCATCTGGGATATGGGATGTCCTTTGCACATACTTTTTTGTGTAAAGTTCCTTTATGAAATGCTCAGTAGCTCCACAAATTGGATTCGGTTTTTTTTGTGGAGCGAATATGTCACAGGCGTTGGGATTTATGTTGAACGAAAATGGGTAGGAAAGTTACTGATGGGCATTTGGGACCTATAATTTGCAGTTGCGATAAGGACCACAAGCATATAGTCATTGTATTTCAGGTATTTAGTTAGTTAGTTATACGGATCCAAAGTACATTTTCTGAATTTTTTCATTTTGAAGAATCTTGAATGAGTGGCTATTGTACAATAGGCTAGGCAGACGGTTTTTTATAAGTCTTACACAAACCTTAACCTATTATTATTTGGAAGTGAAAAAATACTTCTTTTCAGGATGGGAAGCTAAGGCATATGGCTGAACTACAGAGATCTGTTGTAGCAGACCCCGAGACGAGGCAACAACTTGCTCAACAAATTGCCAACTGGGAGGAGAATATCGAAAGACTACATTGTGAACAATTTAGGCTACGGTGCTACATGGCCTCTCTACAAAGTGGAGAGTTGCCTAACCCTAAGGTACGAACTTATTTAACCAAGTCCACTCTATAGCTTTTCATTTCGAACTCTGTATTTACTAATGTAAATATTTACGATTTAATTAAGATCATAGGTAGCAAACATGTCCTCATCCACGGGTCATATTTATAAACCTTATTTGTATGCATTTGTGCAGAGTTTACTCTCGTACGTGTCACGGACAACAAAAAATACTCTGAATCGGCTGGGTGTGTTCACTGTCTCTTCATTTCATGCGTACGTGTGTGCTCGCAGTCCTTCACTCTTAAGTAATTTACTTGCTGGGAGAGGAGCAACCAAACGTAGAGCTCCCCTCCTGTCTCGCTCAAATAGCGCTTCCTCCAGGCGCTCTTTTCATGCCAACACGTCTGATGGTGAAAATGAAAGAACTGCTAAAGTCTCCTTACCTGATAATCAAGTAAGACATTCCAACTAAACCTTCTCATTATTCGAGTAAATCACTTTTTTTCATTTCAATCTCATCTCATGAGCGACTGACTGTACCTAACCACCTAATGGTGCCTATTGCTTTGCCACGATGAATGAAAAGTTAATTACATTCCTGTCAGCTATCGTAAAAGTAAATATTTATCATTGCGCAGTTAGTGACTGTCTTCCTTCGAGATGGAATGACTGTGGAGGAATTCCTGGTAAGCGCCTGCTCACGTAAAAGTCTCTCTCCAATGGAGCATTTTGTTCGTGTGAAGAAGAGGAGAGAACTGCCCGACACGAATTACTTTGTTCCGCATCGCAATGATTCAATTGAAACTTATGTGAGTAACAAGCGATTTCTTGGATTTTTATGATGGTTATATCAGGGTATCACATTCTGTAATCTACTAGATACTACAGAGCGCGCGTCTATAACAAGTCGTCTGTGCAACGATGTGTAGGAGTGTATGCCAGTCTTTTTCGTTAATATTATGCGTGGTCTATATAGTATCTCACAACCTAACATAACATGCAATGAAGGGATCTTTAACTTTTACTTGTCGATAAAATTTTTCTTACGTCAAATGATGGAAAAGTATATGTAATTTTTTCCTCAGGGCTTCATAGTTATATTTTAGCTCTATATTTTATAGAAATCACTATTTTCATAGTTTATTTTGTGTCGCTTGTATAGAAAAAACTTGATTTGATGGAGAAAGTTCTCATGTTCTTTTGTTAACTTAAAAAAGTGAGCCCGTGTACTATTGTGTGCGTTTGCATTGGGCATGTTGGGCATGAGCGATGCAACCAAGCTATATGAAGTGGTTGAGTACATAGAATAAGGCCACTTGGTTGCCCTACGTTTCTAAGTACGCCTACGTATATCTTCTGAATACAGCTCTCAACTCATGAAGTGGTAGAAGTTCGTGCAAAGCTCTTGTACCAAGTAGAGCTCACACGATCCTCAGTAGAGCAAATGTGGGGCTTCAGTGTTGAGGCTGAGCTTGTGGAGAATGCTGACCGACAAGATGAATTGTGCTGCTATGTCAGTCGTGTGGAAGAACGAAGTGTGGCCATGAATAATGGTAAGAAGAAACATCTCATTGCTTCAAGTGCCTCTTCAGTCTGCTTCCTGTGTACAAGTAGATATGGAAAAGTTTGGCTTGTGCATTATTTTTGCATTTGGTTAGTCGATTTACCTGTTTTCCACATTTCTATTCAATGTTGTTGGTCCGCTTGGGATTCTATGCAATAGAAATTGGGGAGGAAAATTGGTTTGCATTGATTGGACAGTAGTATGGGATTTGATTTATAAGGTCTCTGCTACTGAGAATCAAAATAAGAGAATGACTTTTGAACACTCAACTGAAATTGAGATGCGAGTAAGCAAAATGCTAAGAAAGTGGGAAAGGAGAGTTTTATGGCAGACATAACCATTTGTATGTGTACATTAGTGTATGCATTGGCACTAGAGAAGCACTTTTTCTTTTCCCATAATTTTCCACATTCATGGTGGTTAGTTTTAGGTCGCATCTACCTTGGAAAACTTTTGTGTTGGCGAAGAGAATGGAACCAATTCAACTTGTGTGGTAGTTTTGGCTCACAGTTAGTTACATTAGGAAAGAACTTTCACTTGAATGCAGGCTCACTACGAACTTTGCGGAGGAACACACGTGATGGGATGAATAAATGCATGCGATTGTGGTAATGATGAAAGAAGTTTTTATTTCTAGAGACCAATGAATTACGAATGAGTTATTTAATACGAAGGTTCTGTGTAGTTTCGTATGAATAGGAAAGTATGCTTGGCATTGCTATTTTGGGAGATACAAACTGAAATTACGCATGTAGTAAACAATTTCGGAAATAAAAATGAAAAGTTTGGAGCGTGTATTTAATTAAATCTCATTAATGCACAGACATAGAAACTGAGACAGTCTTCGTATGATATATATGTTTGTACAATATTCTCAAGAAGGGAAAATAATTGTTCCTTGTAGTTTTCGTTGTGTCTCATTTCTAGTATTCATTAGCTTGAGTAGTTGTGCGTGAAATTGTGAGCGTGCATATGCGATATGCCACAAAGGCCCAGGATGTTAAAGTATAAAATGTGAGTGGATCTGATATATACAAGTTCTCATTATTTCTCGTCAGGAATGTGAATATGATTCATTGGGTCGTTTTGTCAACATCCTATACAGTTTGCAGCATATACCATCATATCATGTTATAAATTTTATCTCAAATAATTATATTTCGATTTTTATAGCTATATCTTTCGTGTTTACAACTACTGTGAATGGTGCTTTGGAAGCGACTAAATCCAGCAGATTTCAATAAAGCGAATTTGAGTTTAAGTTTATGCTTGCTTTTTTGTTAAAAATTGATATTTCATCTTTAATGTCGAAAAAGTCTTGAAAACTAAATTTTCTAAGAAATTTTGCATAAATGTGAAAGTAAATTTTTTTTCTGTATCAACAGATATTTTTTAGGTAGCGTAGTAATTACAAAAAATTGTAAACGACCCATTTGCTGTGATGAATTATTCATTGTTTCTGAACGTTTATATTAAAAAGCACATAATGTCATTCTTTTCCTTGTAGTTTTTTGTAAATGCTTTATAATTATTATTTTTTCTCGTGTTACGAACGGCAAGTCTAGACTGCTCGTTAAAAGATAGTTAATTAAGAAATTCGTTTCTTAAATTTCCGTGATGAAGCAGGTATAATATTTGACAGCAATTCATTTCTTTTTTCAAACCTTGTACTCTGTTTTTTCCTCTCTAACATTGATAGAACAGTATTAAGTCCATGGATAAACCTTTTAGCTTACACTATTCAAGTACCATATAGCCAAATTGCACGTCCGTTCTAAATTGCTCCGCCTGCACATAATTGCATGTTCTTTCCAACTAATAAACTATAGCACACAACAAGAGTGGGTGCTAAACCCTTTTTTGGCTCTTTTCCATAGGGATCATTAAAGCGGATGAGATTCTGGTCATTAATGGTGCCATCGTCTCTGACTTGGATATGATGTACATTGAGTCAGTTCTCCAGGAGGAAATTTCCCTTTGTCTGATGCTCCGATCTTCTAGGACTGAACCTCCAGCATTTGCAGCAGCTTTGGCTGCCACGGATGCGGCAATCGCACAACTCGTTTGTCCGCCTCCTCCGGCGGATCCCCATGTGCTTACTGAAGACATTTTGAGTCACCTTATTGTTCCTGCGCCTCATGAAAGTAAGGAATTAATCACAACAGCCATATCTATAGCCCTCAGTCAGCTCGTAAACATCAGCTTTGCACTAATTTAATGGGAACTGGAACGCACTAGTAGTAGAATTGCTCCAAGGAATTATTTTCATCCTGACTAGTTGCTACTTTCTCTTCCATGTGCTGTATTTGCTCTGGAGCTCAGACAGGCTCTGTTTACCTTTGAAAGATATGGTTAACCAACTAACGAACTAGCGCTGACTCCGAGTCGTATGCATAATGTATAATATGTGTGGAAATGTAAAATCATGAAGAATTGAATTGTAAGCATGCACACTGTGTATGGTGGAATGAATAATGCGTCCCTTTTTAATGAGACTACACTGGAACATGCGATGAATGAAATGATGCTGTAGATTTCAACTAGAGTTATACTTGAATGACTTGAAATTTGAAATACGAATTTCCCCAAGAGTCTATAGAGATTTGACAGCGAGTGAAACTAGATAGATATATTGCTACTACTGCTACTGATTATGAAAAAGTAAAACATACTCTTAATGAAATTATTTTATAAATATAGACAAAGACCTGAGTCCAACCGACACAGATGAAATAGAACGTGCAATTCTGGCTGGAGATCGCTTAGGGAAAATTGACTCTGTGGATGCAGATGGGATACCACAGGTAAAGGGAAAACACAGCTGTCATTGTTTGTGTAGAGTGGGTAGTTGTAAAGTAAACTGAAATTTGATTTCTTTAGTCCCTCGAGGATTTCTCTCATGGAAGGACAAAAGAACGAGGCAGTAGAATCCGTGGTGGACATCAGTTGACACATCAGTTAAGTGGTGGTGGCTTAGGAACTACAACAGACTCGCCAACTGCTGTTGATGGAAGCGGCTCTCCAACCCATCCTCAGTTTTCGGGCACCAGGGATATAGAGAAGATGCGAAAATCTGTGCTTGAGTTGGTAGACACTGAGAGTGCTTATGTCAAGGTGAGTTTCATTACTTAGACAGGTTTGGACGATGATCCAAGTGGCAAGGGAATATTATTTATTTACAAGTAATCTGACAAACTGCTATTTATGTATTATTCCATATGGTGGATAATAGAAAGTGGGTCAGCTCTGGTGTAGATTGCAAGCGTCTAGTGTTGTACTTATCTAGTTAATTTAGCCAGCTAACAACGGTTTCAGTAATTCTAGCTGCATGCCAGAAGCATGTTGAGTGAGTGTGCGCATTTCTTTTTTCAAGTAGAACGGTTTTGTCTCTTCTTGTTTGCTTTCTTCCGTGCACATATCATATGACACTAATTCCTCTCTGGAGACCCATTTTATATGCATACCTTTTAGCTAGCGAGCAGCATTGTGGCTAGCCAAAAGTTTACTTTGGTTCTACAGTAGGTTTACTTATAGTTGGGAACAGTTGACGCAAGATTGTTTATCTGAGTCGAGCTATATCTTTAGTGAGGTAGTTTATATTGCAGATTTTATTTTCTAGCTAGATTTAGAGACCAGAGATGTGTATAGCATTTTGTTTTCAAGGAAAGTAATATTACCTCATTAAGCAGGTTATGTTATACCATGTTATTAGATAGTTGCTACCTATGTGAGTTGTTTGAAGTACTGTTATTTGGGGGAAATGTAGTTAGAATATTTTTTCTTGGGAAATATTGAGGGATGGATGTTTTTTGAAGTTTGCTTTATACACAAACTTTACATTTACTAGTTAAATAGAAGTTTGTTTTGATGCATTGTCTGTTTTTTTATCATGGGAGTTACTGCTGTATTTTTGCAGGCAATTTATCATTTAGTTTGGTTAGTTAGCCATGTTAGTGAATAAAGTAAACTTTTTGTAATTCCATAGCATTTGACCATACTACTGGAACAATACTTGGAGCCTTTACGACATGAAAACTTTCTCTCAGCAACGGAAATGGTGGCAATATTTGGGAACATTAGAGAAATGGTAGGGGTACAACGAAGATTCCTTCGTAGTTTAAAAGAAGCCTTGGAATCGGAAACCCCGATTGAGACTATTTCTCATCCATCAGATTTCAAAGTAAGGAACTTTTATTATTGGCTTTTATCATCTGATTTCATGTGTCCTTCAAATTGTTTTGTAACTAAACTCCATGGTGCATGCAATTTCAGAACATTCTCGTGAATGTGGCAGCAGCCTTCTTGAGCTTTGCAGACCATTTTAAACTATACTCATCATTCTGCGCATCACATTCCAAAGCACAAAAGTTACTTCATCCTGTAGAGGGGAATCAAGCTCTACAGTCCTTTTTGGCTGCCAGAAACTTTAAGCAACAGCATTCCAACACTTTGGAATCATATTTGATTAAGCCGATTCAACGAATCCTCAAGTATCCTTTACTTCTCCAGCAGCTACGCAATCTATGTGACACCAATTCAGAGGAGTATCGTAGTCTAGTGGGTAAGCACATACAGCTTGGCTCTATTTTACCCTTGTTAATTCCTCCTGCTATAATTCTGTGTGAGTCGTTGGGATGCAATATTATTTCTCAAGAGTTTTCGCGCATTAAGGTGTGCACTTGGCACTTATGTAGATATCTACCAGAGTTCTTCAACTCTACCATTTTACCCGTGTTTTTTTGGAGAAAGTAGGTTACATTTTTTGTTGCTACTTACTAGAAATGGCAAGTTGCAATAACATTAATAGCAATTTGAAACCTTGCTCTTATGTATCGTAAAAATATCTAATGGGATTATTTTATTCTTGTAAACGTCATATTTTTACATAATATTTGAGTACTGCCTCCGGAAAATGCATGAAAATGAAATGGGATATTTTAATGCGATCATAAAACACATTCACTTATAGTCTGGTCACGACATGCAGCATAAGATATTGTAGAGAATCCAATGCTGTACGATAACAGTATAGTGCAAAGTTCATGCGAAACATAAAATCTTTCAGGGGATGTCTTTTGTTTGTGTTTGACATCCATTAACTTAATGGTCTGATATAAACTTTCTTTGTATGCATTCATTGTTCATTTTTGTTTATAGAAAACTTACGGCACTCCATGAGCATTAGGCAATATTGCTCATATGGTAAAAAGTGGTTCCTATTCTTTCCTATAGTTTGGCATTCTTTTATATCCTTACAGATGCTTTACAAAGCATGGAACGAGTAGCTGAACACATAAACGAGATGCAAAGGATCCATGAAGAGTACGGTGCTATCTTTGAACACCTCTGTCGGCAAAATCAAAAGACGTGTAAAGCACAAATTGATTTGAGCCCAGGTGACCTGCTCCACTATGGTGGGGTCGAGTGGCTTAACATTGCAGACTTTTTGGGGAAAATTAAAAAAGGGTTGGAGCTTCATGCCATGTGCTTTGTGTTCAGAACAGCTGTAGTTTTCTTATGCAAGGAGCGGCTTCGTCATAAGAAGAAACTAATGGTAACTTTCCACCTTTCTTTATGTTTTATTACCTTTATTTATTATATAGTCGCCGGTCAGTGAGTTAGATTCCCTTTGAGTTTTTTTATTCCCACGCAAAGGAATAGTTGTTTCCATTTCAATCAATCTATACTTTTATGGTAGGTTTTTTGGTAACAAGAAAAGGTTCAAAGGATTTGTTTGTATTGTACCAAAGAAAAACTATGATCGTAACTTAATTGTGAACCTTGTTACCATATTCAGCAGGGCCCAAGTTCGAAACTGGCTGACAAGTCTGAAGTGGAGATAATAAGGTATCAAGTTTTGATCCCCGTGTCAGAAGTACAAGTAAGACAAGTTGGAGATCCCAAAACAACAGACACAGATACTGTTGAGCTCAACTACTCCTGGGAACTGGTACACCTGCGTAATCAAGCTCAAAGACGTTCCGAGAAAATATATCTGTTGTCCAACTCAACGGGAGAGTTTAGAAATGCATTTTTACGGAACATTCGTCAAATCATACGTGAAAGTGTTCGAAACATGAGCTTGCCTCCCAAGTTTGGGGAAAATGGGACGGATGATGAGTACGAGGATGATGATCGGCCACCACCACGTCAGTTTAGTTCTCAGCAACAACCACCACATAAAGCCAGTGGTGGCACTCATTCCCACTACGCGACACCAGAAGGTTGTGAAGCTGCTGAGCCTGCACCATCCACATCGTATCGCGTGAAAGTTCAAGCTCATACACTAGGTAAGGAGCGTCACAATAAATATTGATTTTAAGCTGCTGCTTTCTATATACTATACTGTACTTTATCTGTATCTTGGGATTAGGATAAGGAGATGAACCAAGGGTGAGGGAAATTTGATTTGTTTCTTGATTACTTTTCTGTCCTCTTTACATTCGGTAAATGCAATTTGGGCATGTCTTATGTGTCTTACCTGCTGTGTGAGTAGGAGATTAGTATTTGATGAGGATACTATCTAAGTTTGGTTCTTAGTTAGTTTTACTGTTTACTAAATGTAAGAAAACGCAAACAGAGGAAATTAAAGTTGATTTTGAGTTTGGAGAAATGTTTTTTGTCAGCTGTATGGAATTATAGATAGCACGGCCTAATGCAGTTTAGTGAATTGAAGGCATGTCTTGCTAGCAATGATTGGATCAGTAAAATGCAATTCCTCTTGAGATGACGACTTTGATTGGATTTACATTTTTAGTTGTGAGCCGTGAGCAGACCTGATTTATATATTTGTATACCCATGGTTTTATTTCATGAGGACGCATACGTACAACAGCTTGCAATTCGGATTAATATTGGAGTGGTGCCCTGTGCTATATTCAGTGAGTAAATAGGAAAGATCTATTGAAGTTAGTGAGACGTGGCTTATGCTTTTCTGATGCAGTTAGTTAGTCTCTTTTAGGGTGTATAATTCACAGGGGCGTGATGCAACAAAAGGCTATATGAGATACTATGGATTTCCTGATCAATTGAGAAATAATCAATTGCAAACCTTTCTTCTCTGTAGGTCGAAGAAAGCCTCCAAAACCACCACAACGTCATTCCGCTGGCAATTTGGAAGCAGGCTCGGGAAAAACAAAACCGCAGCCTAGTGGCGGGTCTGGATCTGAAGGATTTCGGGAACGAAGTAAAACTTTAGGTGACAAAAACAAAAATAATGGGAATGGTGGGGAAGTGCGAGAAGTTACAAGTGGATCAACTACAATGCCTAGAATGAAGGGTTCATTAGGAAATACTCCAAATCATTTGACGTTGAGCACGACTTCCACAATTAGTGCTGGGAGCACGGGCTCAGCTGCCAAACTTATTTTGTCTTCATCGACACCTGGTCGACTTCCCCCTGTGACCTCGGTACCAGAGCCAAGTATGTTTTTCTAGGGTGAATCTAATCTAAATTTTACAGTCCAAAATAATACACTTTTTCATTTGATGCGGGATGAAAATGCCGGAGGCATGTGTATACTAATTGATTGGCTTTGTGTAGCTTCACCAATTTGGAAACCCCGTGATGGAAGTTTTGATGCATCCACACTCCCAAGGAAATTAGAGGCTCAGCAAAGCACTGGTAGTAGTAATGATCCCAATAATAGACCTGGCACATCTACGGGTGGGAGCACTGCATCCGGTTCTAGTGCCACCAAAAGTTCAACGCCTGTGAAATCAGAAACTTTACCAAGGCAAGGGCGATAATTAGGTTATAAATACTGATTAAGTAATTTATTCGGGTTCCCCTAAAGCATGCAGAATGGACGGAGACTTTGGGCGCTCATGTTGATTAAGAAGGTTGTGAATTCTGTTTGAATTATCTACTCAAATATATGACTCGAAAGGGACTAGAGTAATTTTAGGTAGTTTTAAGTGTTGGTAGTTTCTCAGTTGGTAATCTATCTTTACATGTTCACTTTTATTAAAAGCTTTGAAAAGTTCGGTTTATCGGGTTCCACTAATAATTGCCAGTGCTTGGAGAATCCCAAAGTGGCAAGTTTACAGTCTACTTTTGTATAGTGACTGGCACATAGGGTAATTTTTAATCAATTCATCCACCTATGATTTATAGTCAAGGAATCTTAACTGTTTCTAAACATAATCGCATAAAATAATCAGTTAAAGTTGGCACTAAACCCTTGCTCAAGGCGAACATTTTAAAATGAATAAGATGCTATATTGTGTTGATGACTATAAGGTAAAAATAAAGTTATTTGCTTGCGATTTCACAAAAGAATAAAGTACGCTCATGAAATACGTAAATATGATGGCTTGTATTGAATTGATCTCGGGATTTTAAATTTAACTGATGTCAATATTTCTACTACAGTCAGCTTCTTCTCGATCATCAAAATGTTTAACTCCTAAGCATAGTTCTAGCCCTGTACTGGTGCCGGGTAAAAAATGTAACTTAACAAGTAGCTTGAAAATGTTGATGTACATACTAACTAACTTACCTAGCACATTTACATGATGTGTGATTCAAACAGAATTTTGACAAAAAGGTTCTTGTGATAGCGCATATTTGGTTTTTAATTTCGTAGTTTAAACGTGATTACAGTTACTGAGGCCAAAGAAAAGTATTGTATGAAAACATTGAAATTTATATAAGGGATGTGTCTGTTGTCAAACTACGGTAAATAACATCTAAAGCACGGTATCATCATAACCTTTCATGTAAACTCAATTTTATTACTATTGTCACTCAAAACACTCATGGTGATTAGGGTTACATACGTTTTTTCTAAGGTATTCATAATTGTTTACTAATTAGTGCTAAAATTAACATTTACCTGGTCTTGAAATGTCACCATGGACCTTATTTAGCCTAATTTTGTTGAATGATTGTAATAAATAATAACTTAAACGTAATCCCAACTCATCATTGAATGATGGGTATGGGTGAACTGAAATGCCTGGCGTCAGCTATGCGTTTTGATTTGATAGACAGGCGTGGTAAATATTGCTACTAACTAGTTGTGCTATGCTCACATAGATGTCGCTCCCTTAGTACTAGTCAATATGGCGGAGATGCACTTAAAAATAGCACGTTTTCTATTATCACTACTACTACTACTGTCTGTGTAAGTAGGTTTATGAAATGCTGACAAAACTCTTGTAATAACTAGCTTCCAAAATGAAATGTTACTAAACAATCGTATTGTTCATTGTAAACTATGCTTCTACTGTTATACCATGATGATTGAACTTTACATCGCAAATTGTAAAGTGACGCTAGCTGTATGGTTTTTTGACCAGTGCGTACTACTATAATGTATATGGCGTACCTAATAATCTATCTACAAGCTTGTAACTGTTTTACTTTTTTCGTTTGTTACCACAAGAAAAGCCTACTATGAGATTTACAAACATTTACTCATTTGTATTGTTATGCTTATGTGTAATGCACTTTTGAGAGCTCACTAATTGCTCCCAATACACGTAATTTGCTGTAAAAAACATGAGTGGAATACCAAGTCTAATTGTTCATGAGATAAGACACTACTCACTTGATAATGTTAACTTCTAGAGATGCAATATTCTAACAACACAAGCTGAAAAAAATAATTATTATAGACAAATTATGTCTACCGTGTGTGTAGATCATACTCAAAAAAATTACTCTCGTCGAATAGATGATGATGACCTACAATGTTACTCGCCATAATATTACTTATGTATAAGTAAACTCTATGATTTCATTGTTATCACGTGGAACACATGAAATTATAATAAAAAACCAAGATTTTCCAAACAAAAACTCCAATCTCAAACATGATGTTTCTGAAAATATCAGCTTTATTTGGCTGTGGCATAAAAAATGTATAAATCAATCATCTTTTGTTCTCTATATGGTTTGTTCGAGATAAATATAAAGACTAAAAAACATAACAAGAACAAGTGGTAAGTTGTAGAACATATGGGATAAGATTATAGGCAAGATTGATTTATAAAATTTCAGTTGAGCAGACAGGGGGAAGGAACTTGGTGAGTATTTTTTCTTGAGCGGAGTTAGAGACCGCAGCTTCTTAAAGAGAATTTCATCAGGCTTTTACTAGTATAGTATTATTTTTTAATGGAGGAGAGTGTGTCCGTGGGCGTAAGCTGGAGCGGCGTGAACTTTGGCATAAGCTGGAGCGGCATATGCGTGAGCATAAGCTGGAGCAGCGTGGACCTTAGCGTAAGCTGGGGCAGCGGCGTAGACTGCAAGAAAAAAAATAACACTCATTTCTCTTCTTTTTCATACTTCATTAAAAACTGTAATTCGCAGTATTCAAAACGAACCTGGAGCGGCTTTGACGACGGCTGGGGCAGCTTTGACGACAGCTGGGGCTTGTCTATCGACAACAGCGTTGAATCCGTTGACAGGGTCAGCGGTGTAAGTTACAGTTCGGATGGCACCATCAGGCTCAACCAAAGAGTATTGTCCTTGGACAACATCTCCGTCCCGGCTTTCCTAAAGACGAGACAAAAACTTTAGTTTCAACATCCTCCCCCCTAGAAAAGAAGCTGCAGCAATTCTATACCCCTATAATGTAATACTTACAGATGCAGTTTTAGAGTCACCAGTCAAACCATCGGAGACAGAGTATCCGTAGTTGTATTGAGGATCTGAAAGAACAAATAGACCATTTTCATTGTTTGTTGCATGGGGGACATGGACAAATTTCGGGATTCTATAAGACACTTACGGGCATCGTAGGGTTCGGCATGGACGGCCTTGGCAACAACTGGGGCAGCGTGAACTTTAGCAATGGCTGGAGCGGCGTATGCGTGATGAGCATAGGCTGGGGCAGCAGCGTATGCTGGAGCAGCGGCATATGCTACTGGAGCGTGGGCAGCGTAGGCTGGGTAGGCTGCACGTGCAACAAGAGCTGGGGCTCCGGCATTGGCAGCAGCCACAAAAGCGAGAAGGGCGACGGCCTATTGAATGTAAAAATATTGATTAAGTTGCATTCTAATGCTCATGGTTGAATTCCATATTCATGACGAGTGAAATGAAATATGAAGCACAATTTCGGATAAAAGAACACACACACACACCTTGATCATTTTGAAGAAATATTTGGATTGGTAGAGAACAATAACTTGACAAATAGGTGAACTCAGGAGTTGTAACTTGAATGATCCATGGAGGCAATGCTTTGGTATTTATATGGATGGACATTTCGTGAAAGTAACCTTAAGTTTTTAATTTTGTACTGTTGTATGTTTTTCTACCGTTGTACACGCTTTTTTGCAGGGCTATGTAGCACGGAACAGACTAGAGAAGGAATCTACTCACTTTTGATTTCATTGTATGTGCTAGTGAGTTAAGGTGTGTTTGTGTGTAAGTTGCGTACTGCAGGGCTATCATTGGTGTCGTTACATGTGGGATACAAATAAATAAAAAATATGTGGAACAACTAGGAGTAAGAGTGCCCTTGCTCTACGTTCTAACAGGTTTAAACAAAGGGAACCTCCATAGTTTTATTATTGTAGGATAACTTTAACTGTTCATGTCTGGCGAGGCAAACATAATATGGTGTAAATTATAGTCTGCTGAGTAGTGATTATTATTATTAGCATATCTGATCAGTTAGGTGGGATTATATGGGATCTAGTAAGTAAGTTAGCTGAATGAACAGGTGAATAAAACTATCAAGCTAATGATATATGCTTTTTTGAGGGTGAAACATTCTCAGATTATGCATTTCTACATTGTTTGTTTAATAGACGATCGGAACTGAAAGGAGAATTGTTTCTTATTTTGGCAAGTCGCATGGTTGGGGGCATTTGCAATAGTTGCCCAAGTAAGTACAGAATAGTGTGAGTGTGAGATAAATAATGCATCGGTCAGACAAAATGAATGACGTTTATTGAAGCTTTTGACATCTGACCCTTTCCTTTTGACTATGGATACTTGAATGAATGTCTGGGGCTGCTCCATTAGACGATGGTGCATGTGGAAAAAACCAATTTATGACAATAATAGAAGAGGGAATCAAAAGAGTGGAAATACAAAAGAGAAGGCTGGCTGATGAGAAATACATAGATGTAATAATAATCTCTAGACGTTTTGGAGTTAGTTAGTTGCATATGAATGAAATGGACCGCACCTAGTTTTTATTAAAAGTCTGATGCAGCTCACTCACACAGTACAGTTCAATCTAGTAGAGCATAATATAGTAGCCCTAATAGTTGCCTCATAGTTAGTTAGTTAGTTAGCAAGCAAGTAGACATATTTGTGATATGACTACCTTGTGCTATTAGTGTTCATGTAGTTAGTAAAAAGTGCAATTTAGATGACATAATTTGTTGGCAGCTATGACTTTGAGATTAAACTGTTAAGCTAGTTGCATTTGATTGTATAATCTCAGGTTTATTATTAACGATGCAAATAGTGTAAGTCCAGGCTGTAAACGTTTGATTAATAATGTGGATTTGCTGCTCCGACATGTTGTAAATAACTATACAAGTTAGTTATGCTTATGCATTCATTCTGCGTATTAGATGGTGAACAGTTGAACAGCAAAAAATTTCCTTGTGATTCTGTATGGATTTTTATCATTTAATTTTTGGTTACAATATGACTAAATTAAGTCATTTTGTTAATTCACTATACTTGAGGGGGCGTGTCATTGCCTTTAGAGAAATGAAGTTAGAAAATGAGATATGAAATGAAATATTGTCTTGTCAGTTTGATGAAATGGTTGCATTTTTCAGCATCGTTTATCAACACATTCTGTGTTTATGTACTGTGCAAAGTGTTAGTTTATCATTAATTGGTGGTTGGCTTTGAATTTATTTTAATTTATTAAAGGACATCTCCTTTGTTAGTAATGATGTAAAGTTTGTGTTTTCACGCCCTCACCTTTTAGTGATGGTTTCCACGTAAATTTCCAATGCACGCAGCAATAGTGAGCTTAACGTTCAAAAAAACATTATGTGAAACAATATTAGAAAAAATGCTTTTAAGGCTGATTAAACAATATATAATTTTACAGGATAATTAACACTATTAATTGGCCATTTCAAGTTTTTAGTTACTAAAAGTGAATATTTTAAGGCAAAAATTGACCCGGAGTTTTAGTAATGAAGGCTACTATATGTAAGCAAGTCATAAATTCAATCCAATTCACAGGAACATCTTTTTTAGGTAGGATTTTCAGCTTGAAACAATTTGCAAAACTTGCATCATCATTTCATGTATGTCGGACCATTCTCCTTGCCGCGCCCAATTGTTATGGTCCTCATTGCCGTAAGTGGTATTGTTTTCTTGTACGCAAATTCATCCTTGCCCTTGTAATGATTTGTGGTTGCGTTTGTGGTGCAGTTTAATTGGATTGAGATTGATAAGTATGAATAAAGTGCATTTTTATGCAGCGCAAACTGACTCGGAAGATAGAAAAAATCCTTGAGATGATTTGATACCGTGGTATAATTTTACAATCCAAGCTCCCAAAACAAGGGAGAAGAATATAAAGACCATTTTGCAACTTCACGATCCATGATTTTGGTCAAGACTGCTTATTAATTTCAATTTTTAATGCATGCCTAATTCATGTTGGCACAAAAACTATATGATTTCCAGATATATTGGCCCGAGTAGGAAATCATTACATGATCTCATGGTCATTGATTTAGCCAAAAATTCTGTAGTGTCTTACCTGTCAGTCAGATAATGATGATTTAAGCATTTTGCTTTCAGATTGCACGTAATTATTATACTTTGAGCAAAAAAAAATATGTTGTGCCAGATGTCTGACATTCAATTAGGGAAAGATTTTTGAGCTTGCCTCCGTGACTCGTGAATCTAAGTTGTCAATTATGCATGCAGATAGATCCTAATTAGAACCAGAATCAAATTGCAGTTAGTAAGAAAAATATTAATTACTCGACAAAAAAATAAAGCAAAAACTATCTTTACTACAACTGTTGTAAAAAATGCATTGTGCATTTAGCCCTCCAGGTCAGAAATCAATCAAGAACAAAAAGTATAAAAAATGGACGCAAATTTTTTTCTCACCCTTGTTAAATCATATTACCTTCTTGTTAGGCCATGTCAAGTCATAAAACTCAAGAGCGCACTAACTATAACTTAATCTGAATGAAATAGCTCCAGAACATTTACACATGTGTGGGAACTAACTAACTAACTAACTAACCAAGTAATGATAATGGAAACTTTTTTAGAAAACTAAAAAGGACAATATAAAATACATATTAAATTAGGTTCTATGCGAGAATACTGCATTCTGTATTGCAGACATTGTTTATTAATCAAATACACAGTAAGAAAAACGATTCTCTCACACTAATAAAATCCTCCATACTTTTTAAGCGCCAACATTTCATTTTTCGCACCCATTAATGATCAAAGAAGAGAATTTGCACATAGACACACATGGATTCATTACCACGTAGTTTTTCGAACCTCCAATAGATTTCCCATATCTAACTAACTTAACATGGTATGTTAAAAGCTCTGTGTTGAGAGTATCATTGAATAGCAATATTAATCATAACGATTATGATGAAGAAAACACGTTTTTTTTGCTCATGTTGAACTCACTCCATCTTCTCATTCATTCGCACATAAGTCCTTCATACTCATTCATGAAAATGGCCTTGTGCATTATACAAGCTAACTAAACTACTATTAACTGCACACAGTGAATGAATACATAATGAACATGATAGCTTGATGCAATGAAAACTCGGAGGAGCTCAGTTCACTTGACTATTCAAAAATTAAATCACCGCTTGTACAAATATGTAGTTTGTTAGTTATGTATGGCTAACGAACTAACTAACAACAATGGATACTACTAGACTACACGCACGTAGTGGTTGAGCATATATATTAAGATGCTGATGATGACTTCCATAGAATTAAGGCTACCGTTCCACGCGATCATGTCATGACGATGAAAAAATCGCGTACGAATGGTATATTATTGCTATTCATCACGCAAACGGTACAATTCCATCAACATTGTTGGATTGTGGTCATTATGTATATATGTCCAAATATAAAAAATGGTGAGTCGGCACGCATCGCGTATCTGACCAGCGGCACAAGATAAGAATTCGTTTTCATTTCAAAACAACATTCAAAGTGTTTATCTCTTTTGAATTCACGATCACCGCCATCATAAATGTCAAGTCACTGTGTAAAAATTTACTCCCGCTTACATTGAAAGGCGCATTTCATTGTTCGTGATTATGAAATGGGCTAGTGACAGAGTATTGCCTACAGGTTTCAATAAAGCTAAGAATTCACTGAGCCAACAATGGACTGTGACATGAATTAAACAATTATCTGCATAATTTAATGTCATATCGTGTTTAAAGGATCAGTATCAAAACCGTTATATAGTCAACGTCTTCTCATCACAACCAATGTCTTATGACTTATTATGTATAGTCAGTAACTAACTAACTATTAACTACTGTGAATTAGACATGCTTCCAAATGGATCCCACATTCATTCTAAATGCAATTTAACATTCAATTTGATGGAACCAATTACACGGTCTTGCTCAACACATAAACGGGTGCACAGATGTAATTAATAGATTGATATGGGTTGAGTTATTACTAACTTATCATCCTGATGATATTATTATGCAATGTGGGCGCTTAACGCCAAATAACGTGAACTATCAAAACAAACTCATTTCGCTTGAGAATTTTTTACTTGATGCAAACGAAGATTTTCAGCAGAGAAGATATAGCGACACCAAGAGAGCATGAGCAAATTCCACACAAAGGAAGAATGCAACACACAAGACACAGATTCATAAGTTCATACGTTTTGAGACTCACAAAACACAGTAGAATAGAAATAAAATCAAGTTCGTTCCGTGTACAAGACCGTACATGATGTAAATAGTTCATAATGACAAGATCACACGACCGGAAATCACAGGAAATTAATTCTTGTACAAAATATACAAAAATATGTTTGAGCGGGAAGGCAAGATCAATGCGACTGATTGGTTCAGGCGTCAGTGCGCGAAACAGGCTTCGATTTTTCGTAGAGTTCATGTTTTTCGTAGATAGACAAGTGAATAGAAAAGAGAATTAATTAAAATAAATTATCGACAGATTTCAAACACTTGATTATTTAGTGGATGTAGGCTGGGGCGGCGTGAACTTTTGCGAAAGCTGGAGCAGCAGCATAGGCCACTGGAGCGGCGTGAACCTTCGCAACAGGGGCAGCGTAGGCAACTAAACGATCACATGAGCAAAAAATACGAAAATGTAGTTCAAATTATTGTTGACAGTTTTGCTTTTGTTTACTTTTTATTTGATTCTGTTGTAGTTGTGAAGTGAATAGTTTACCTGGAGCGGCTTTGACGACGGCTGGGGCAGCTTTGACAACACCTGGGGCTTGTCTATCGACAACAGCGTTGAATCCGTTGACAGGGTCAGCAGTGTAAGTTACAGTTCTGACGGCACCATCAGGCTCGACCAAAGAGTATTGTCCTTGGACAACATCTCCGTCTCGACTTTCCTATGACAAGATTACAAAGTTAATAAGTTCGACATTTTCCCGAAAGTTTGGTTTTTATATAATCGATTATTTAATTATATTTATTTCGTACGGATGCGGTTTTGGAATCTCCAGTAAGTCCATCGGAGACAGAGTATCCGTAGTTGTATTGAGGATCTAAGTGGAAAGCAAAAATGTCGAGTTATGTGATCGATTCGATGCACTCAATTTTAGTAAATAATCTCGAAAGGGATAAAGAAAACTTACGAGCATCATAAGGCTCAGGGGAGACAGCGACAGCTGAAGGATAGAAAAGATTGAGAAACGTAAGAATATTAGCATGTACAGTGATCAATAGTTTGTGTTTGCAATTTTTAGACTTGTAACTAACCCTTGGCTACTGGGGCAGCTGCGTAAGCTGGAGCAGCATGGACGACTGGAGCGGCGTGGTGAACAACTGGGGCAGCCCTGAAGACTGGAGCATGGTGAACAACTGGTGCAGCATGGGCCACAACAGCTTGTTTGGCATATGCTACTGGAGCGGCATAAGCCACTGGAGCAGCTGGGATGGCTCCAGCGTTGGCAGCAGCCACGAAGGCGAGAAGAGCTACAATCTAGGAATGAAAAATTAATGTTTATTGAATAAAGCCATCTAAAAATGTTCAAAATTTTGGAGTGAGTTTATCTGTTTTAAAGGACTTCAATAATTTTAACTATAGTAGTAGTAGTAGTAGTAGTAGAAGTTATTTTATGCGTTAAGTGCATACCTTGATCATTTTGAAGATTTGAGGATCTTAATCCACCGAATTCCTGTTTGCTTGTATCTTGTTTGGGTTGAGAGGATTCAACACTGTAATGATGATCAAGTGATCATTGTTGCGTATTTATAGGTGAACCATGTGAAAGGGTAGGCCACCTCCACCCATCATTAGAAATACTCTTGAATTGTTGGGACTGCCATTACCACCAGTACATAGCTTATATGGTACCTGTTTCTTGCCTTATCCCCTTGTCTGGTAAATTGTCCGTGTAGACACTAGTTAGTAGTGTATGCAACGTAACTTTTTTGCCATGCGAATATTGGTAAGTTAGTTTGCACAAGTTGCCTTGCCTGTTAGCTTTGTGAGTAGCATTAGCATGGTAAAATTATCTTGTAGGTTTTACATAGGAATATCTGCTTCTAATGAATTGACTATAATATTATCATTAGAGCAAAAAGTTTCCATCAAATTGCAGTATATATCGTCATCATGATAACTAAAGTTTTAAATCCGTATGCATGCAAAGCGTTTTGAAGACAAAGAATTTGTCGTTCTTTAAGTTGTTGTTCATCCATTGTATTATGGTAGAAACCTAAACAATTACCAAAGACTAATGTTGAACTTCAGCGTTGGAATCTAACGTGGAACTTATACGAGCTTGATAAGAATAATTAGGCGACTATTATTATTGTCCATGTAAAGAATACCTTGTTCTCACGATGGGACACATGTCCTTTGTAGTATATTATGAAGAATGAAACGAGTTTAGCAACAATGAGAGAAGTGTGTTTTGTGCGCCTTTGATTCAAGTTAATGGAAGATTTTGATAGCGATACTACGTTCATACACCTTGAAATGGTCTCCTTGTTTTTTGTTACCAACAAGCGGTATTGAATTCATCATCTTCTGTGTTCCATTATAATATAGTGTATAATTATAACTAGTGAATAAGGAAGTTGCTTTTTCTTTATCATTGATCGCACTACTAACCAACTAACTAACTGACTTTGTAATTAGCTAAGTTGCTAAAGGAATTCTGAAGTTAAACCATGAAACCATTTATATTATCTTCCCAGTCTCATGGACTGTATTACCAAGACTTGTAATAAAACTTTGGCAGCATAAGATCGTTGGGTCGTCCATTGCCTGTCAAACCATGTTGATAACTATTATTTGATCAAGTTTTAATCGATACTCATTATTAGGTAACTTGTAAAATCGACCTGCCCATATGCATTGCACAAGGGGGACTTTTGACTTGTTGTTTTTGACAATTGTCCATGATGAAATATGAAGCTGCTTCAATTCAGAGTATCTACTTGCTGCAATATTGCAATAAGTTGGTAGTGGCAAACGATCAGCAATAAAGAGTGAAACTCAGCATGGGATTTCAAAGGTGTAATATAGTTGGTCAGTTAGTTTAGTTTTTTGTGGACTAGCTGGATGCTACTACTATTATGTCAGTCACTCAAAACATGATAAAAAGGGGAGAGGTTGGAAAAATTGCATTAATTGAATGATGGGAAAAATGCCCTCTATGAGAGCTCACGATTAATTATTACTGTCAATAAAAAGTAATCGTGTGAATGTAAAAAGTGAACAGCTGTAGTTTTTTTGCAGTGATTGAACATAAAAGGCGATGAGTATGGCAAAGAAAAAAATGAATGACAATTCAACAATGTCTATGTGCTGTTAGTTATTTACTGCGTTGTAAAAAAAACAGTTTAGTTTATGCACATATATTAAAGGATGAATTTGGACATGTATGGTTCATGAAATGCACTTGGCATATATTTCCAATGAACTAGTTTTTATCAGAGGAGAGGAGCAGTGTTCTATATAGTAAGTATTTGGCTTTTTTTCTTGCAGTGCCAAAGATTGCTCCAATTAAAGAATACTACTACAACAAGTGCACAGTGGCATTTTTATCAGATGTTTAGGTTGTAAGAGTTGGAGAATTATGATGATTTGATTCTACTACAACATTGTACACATAAAAGTACACACACAAGTTTGTCTGCAAACTTTTTTTATTGTTTATTCATACTCTGGGTGCAATAAATTAGTGAAATTACCTCAATAACCTAAATGTGCAATTTCGATTTTTCAATCAATATGTAGTTAACCCCAGCCAAGAAATTTTAATTCAATGAAGATCATGCTATGAATAAAATTATATACGTACGAAACGAACTACCAAAGTTGACCATAAAAAGGCTAAGGATAGATAAAATTATTCAAGGGCATTCTATGTTATTATTATTATGTGGGGAACAAAATGGAAAATTAGCTATTTTATGTTGCTCGGATACTACGTGAGAAATTTATATGCATACTAAAGGATTTTAGGGCTTAATGTTTTGCAAATGTTTTTTTGCGCACTAGTAATGAGATGTTGATAAAATTAATTAATTTGTGACAAATTTCGGCATTACTATTGCCATGTCATGCCAAGAAAATGTGGTGTTCAGTAGGCCATCTAAAAAGGAACCTTTTGTAAAATATGGTTGCATAATTTGGTGTTGTTGTACGGGACACCTTGATATTAACATTTTCACCCAATAAAACACACCTTTGAACAAATGGCAATGTTAATATATAAATACATAGTTTTGTTCCCTAAAATTATGACTGCTAATCTCAAATTAGTCTAATAGTACTTCATCAATAGTTTATTTTAAGTTTTTTTAGTCTTTCAACTTGTTATTACATCCAGTCATTTACACGATATAAAAGCTACCTGAATTTTTCAACTATTCATATCTTCCTGAAGCAAATGATTCGGACAAGGTGACTTGTCGTCTGCAAAATAAATTTACAAACAATTAGCAACGCATATTTGTCTGTCGTGCGCATTAACTTTTATTTTCGACAAGGGAATCTTTTTTTGCGTAACGCGTGCACGAATGACCACGCATGGGAACAGGCCTCGCATAAAAAAACTTGTGAAGGAAGTATATTGCTTGCATATTTTCATAAACAATGAAACCGCGTGGAATGATCAAATCAGTCACAATAGCCAATCAATACTTTGTAAATATTATATGCAAAGAAGACACAGCTAACATTCATACAGATAATACAAATCATGTATCATGTAAAGATGATCAATTAATCATGTAATAGATTGCTCTTGACCTAAAAAAAAATCTATTCGGTGTATACATATAATCAGCAGGCCCATGATATGATATGCTAAATTTTCAAATGCATATTATGCTCACACTAACCCATGGTTGCTCCAAGCCTTATCTTTTTTTCAAGACAAAACCAGCAGGTGACATCAGTGTCGTCATAATAATGGAGTTGGAAGATGAGGAGAATAACTTTTTTATAAGGAGTTAATTTCAAGGGGTTAATCATAGTGGGACTCTTTTGAATGGTGCATAAAAAAAATTGTTTGGCTGGTTAGTTAGTTAGTTAATAGCTTATGAAATGGATGAAGATTCGATACATGGGATGACACCATGGCACGTCATGAATGTGGCTGTGAGTAACTCAAGTCAATGCAAAAGCAAAGCTGGTTTCACTTTCAATATGGGGGTAAGTAGCAAATGATTAAATAACACACTGACTGACTGACTTACTGCAATTTGACTGCTTGCACGGGCATATTACAATGGACACGAGAGGTTTATGTAGCTCTTAATCACGAAAACTTACTCATCAGAGATCAAAGGAAACCACCGTAGTAATTGAACTGCTACTTTTCTAGCATTTCCAATTAGTTAGTAGTTATGTATTAGTACCCAGAACCAGGAATACATGTAAAGTTGGTAATTATAAATCTTTAATACAAGTAAGCATATTGAAGACAAGACACGGGAAAAAAGTGCTGAGTAATGTTTTAAAATATTCCTGCCGGTCTGTCAATTTTACATTTTGGTGCAAATGCATGCAATAGCCTCCTGTGTCGAATGGAATAAGACAGTTCAAGAACTTTGTCAGGATTTTTGACTCTGGCTAAAAGGAATTGTAAATTAAAGGAACCAAAGACTGATTGAGACTATGCATGTGAAAAAGGTTGTTGCCGATCACATCATACAAATATTGACTTGGCAGAACATAATTTTCAAACTTTTTTTTTGCTGCCAAGGTTTAAGCACTGTTTTTGGTGTTTGCAATAATATAATGGTATCTTCTACTAATCTGTGGTACATTCAACAGGGAATCGAAGGTTACGTAGGGCTCAAGGAAAATCAATAGATGTCCATTCATTAATTGCATGACTCTTTGTTTCAGCTTGAAGAAACGTACAATGTGGAGTTGAATGCTTTTTAATTGTATGCGTATACTTGATCAACTGATTATAAAGAGCATTAGGTCCATATTGGAACAATGCGGTCATGTTTATAACTGCACTGCATTTGCAAAAGCTTTTAGCTCGCTCAAAAAGGTGTCTTTTACTACATCAGACATACAAGAAAGCGTGATGACAGCTATTGAAACTATGTAAGATCGCATTAATTGTCAACATTTGACATGGCATGTTCGACTGTCCATCTTATCACTTTATATCTGGACTTTTGGCCAAAATGGCGATACAACTAAACACGTGCAAGAATTGATTAACAGTCAGTTAGAAATGAATCTAAGCAACTCAATAAATCCTGCAATTGGGATTTATAGGAAGTGCAAAAAGTAAATCTAAGAAATGTCTCTACAAAATAAGAAGGGAAAAACATGGTGTATTGAAGCTGTGCGTGACCCATTTTGGTCGGTCAAATTATTATGCACTTTTGACGGAGCTCACTCCTATTAAATATTCATTTGGAATTGCAGGAGACAATTGGTAGGATGGAAAAGTTGTAGATGATAATCTAACTTCAATCATTAGTTCATCTTGGAATAAAATATGTACAAGAGTGAGAGGAGGGTTAACAGAGTTAACTAACGAGTCCACAAAAGTAGTTAGTTAGCAGTGGAAACCGCCAATGTACATTTGATGATTAAGGGAGACGAGTCAAGGTAAACTTGTTAGGAGATCATTACTATGTATAGATTGTTGATACAGATCACTTCTGAGTACAGGCATACAGCAATTAAGTAACGAACCATGTGTGAACCATGTGACGGTAGCAATAAGTTTGGAATAATTTTGTCATGAGTTTTCAAAATGTTTCCAGTCATTTATTAATCTACCATATACGAGCAGAGGGCAGTTGAAATGCAAAAAGTGTAGAAAAATCCAAAATATAACAATTAGA